>Ga0256407_10002125_pt1 | contig 38742 bp, 31 predicted proteins | sample RumenRJG_04DNA_FD_193489 | JGI IMG/M metagenome (GOLD analysis project Ga0256407, IMG submission 193489) | Bovine rumen microbial communities from Lethbridge, Alberta, Canada - RJG_04 | ecosystem: Host-associated > Mammals > Digestive system > Stomach > Rumen | place: Canada: Alberta... | reverse complement strand
AGATTGCACGGCGGTTACCATAGATACCCAAACGCTCCATCGGCAGGTAGCTGATATCCTTGATATTCTGATGTCCCATAAACAGGGCATTGAGGAAACTGATGAGCAAATCCTTGTTCATCTCAGTGCCAAACAACTTCTTGAAGCCGAAGTCGGTGTACGGATTGATGTATCTCTCTTTTATATCCTGTGCCATAATTGTCCTATTTTTGCTGCAAATATACGAAGAATATTTGAAAGTCGCTTTGTTTTTAACATATTTCTTGTTTTTAGCCACTGCAAAATGACAATATAGCGTTAAATCATGTAGATTTTTCCGATGGATTGCTGCGAATGTGCGGAAAGTTTTGTAAATTTGCAGCCAAGAAACAACAAAACGTGAAAGATTATGCCAGAGATTAGCAGATTTTTCGGTATCATCATTGCGATGTTCGGCGACGACCATAACCCGCCGCACTTCCACGTGCGCTACGGCGACTACCGCTGCACCATCACCATCGACAAGGGCGTGGTGAAGGGCCAGCTGCCGCGCAAGGCACTGAATAAGGTGTTCGAGTGGATGGACGAGCATCACGACGAGCTGATGGCGAACTGGGCACGCCTGCAGGCCGGTGAAGAAGCATTGCCCATTGACCCTTTAAAATAAACGATTATGGAGAATCAGGAATTGCTTAGAGTGGTCGATGTGGACTACCTGCACGACTACACGATGGAACTGGAGTTCAGCAACGGCGAGCGCCGCATTGTAGATTTCCGTCCGTTGCTCGTCGGCAAGCTCCGCGAGCAGCTGCTGGAGCACGACAAGTTCGTGCAGTTCGCCCTCACCGACTGGACGCTGGAGTGGTTCAACGGTGTGGACTTCGCCCCCGAAAGGCTGTACGAGCTGGGAAAGGCGGCGTAAAGAATAAAGGTACAGACGGAAAAGAGATTCGGGAGGCCGACGCTGGCGATTCAGCGGCGGCCTCCCGAAGTTTTGTTATTCATCATTCGCATCAAATATCTCTGGCGGGAATCTGATTTCATCCTCTGGGTCATCCAGATATTCGTCGTAGTGGTCTTGAAAATAGGATGCTTCATCATCAATCTGGCCGATGCCTCGCCGACGAACCTCCTGCATTTGCCTCAGAATTGCTTGTCGATGGGCGACCACATAATCAAACATCTGCTGCGTCGTGGTCAGCTTTTCATTGCAATACCACTCGAAATGCCCGCTGATGTCCGGCCAGTCATTGTGTCGCCTTACCAGAAGATTGTCGCCCGACTTCAGAAAGTTGAGTTATGGAAGAAAAGAAATGGATTAAGACGGAGCTCGAAACTGGCAAAGAAATTTGGTTATTTGTCCGTTTCATTGTAACTTTGTGCCTTCATAATAAAAAAACAGGAACATGAACAGCGTGAAAAGGATATTGTTCGTCTGTCACGGAAACATCTGCCGCAGCCCGATGGCAGAGTTTGTGATGAAGGACCTTGTGGCCAAGGCTGGTCGCGAGGCGGAGTTCTATATTGAGTCGGCTGCCACTTCCACAGAGGAGATAGGCAACCCCGTGTATCCACCTGCCCGAAGGAAACTGGCTGAGCACGGCATAGGCTGTGCCGGCAAGACGGCACGGCAGATGACACGTGCCGACTACGACCGCTTTGATATGATTATCGGTATGGATTCCTGGAACCTGCGCAATATGCGGCGTATCTGTGGCGATGACCCAGAGGGGAAAATCTGTCTGCTGATGGACTTTACTCATCGTCCTGGCGATGTGGCAGACCCTTGGTATACGGGCGACTTTGAAGCTACTTGGCGAGATGTGCTGGAGGGATGTAAGGCCATTCTCAACGATTAATCATTATCAGATGACGGCAAGAGAAATCTTTGAACTGCGCCAGCAGGGACAAAGGGAAGAAGCCTACGAGGCTGCCCGTAGCCTCTATGCGATGGACAAGAGTCCGTATGTGTCGTTAGCTATGTTCTGGACTGCTGTAGATATGCTGAGGTTGCAGGTGGACAAGGGGCATCTTGGCGAGGCCAGGAAGATTTTCCTTGCTCTTGAACGCCTGTTGCCAGCCGTTCCAGACGAAGATGGCAGGGTGGGTGATGCATTCGTAAAATGCCGTGACCTGTTGGAGAAGGAGTATGCCTCCCAATGTGTTCAGAAAAAGTCTTCATCGCATTTGCAGATGGGAGTCTGGGGTGAGGATCTGGCGGTTGGCTATTTGCGTGAGAAAGGTTATGTCATTCTGGAGCGTAACTGGCATTCCGGACATCGTGATATTGATATTATCGTACAGAAAGATTCTTGTATTGTCTTTGTTGAAGTGAAGACACGACGTAACACGGATTACGGTAGTCCTGAACTGGCCGTCAACTACGCCAAGCAACGAAATCTGCTGCGAGCCATCAACCACTACATTAGCTATCGTCATTTGGATATGCCCTGGCGTTTTGATGTGATAAGCATCGTGGGTACACCAGGACAACAGCCCGATATAGAACATATTGAGGATTTCCAAATTGTCCGCAGATAATTCGCTAAATTGAAAAATTTGTTATGCCTTTGGCTTGTAATTGTCAAAAATGTATTATCTTTGCAGCCAATATGGAATATCAGTATCATATATTTAGTCCGTACAGGGTGTGTCCGCTGGGCGCACATGTGGATCACCAGCATGGACTGGTGACGGGCTTTGCGATAGACAAAGGTGTGAACCTCTGGTTCAATGTTCGTAACGATGGTCATGTGCACTTGGAGTCGAAGACTTTTGAAGGTATTGTCGACTTTGGTATTGATGCACCTTCTCAGGTGAAGGAAGGACACTGGGGCGACTATGCCCGTGGTGCCAAGTATGCACTGAGAAAGCGCTTTGAGTTGAAGCGGGGTATCGATGGCGTGATTCAGGGCAGTCTGCCTGTGGGAGGCCTCTCGTCGAGTGCTGCCGTGCTCATTGCATACGTGATGGCTTTTGCCAAGGCAAACGATATCACGTTGCAACCGTTCGAGGTGGTGAAGATTGCTTCGGAGGCCGAGCGCGAATATATAGGACTGAATAACGGATTGCTTGATCAGGCCTGTATCGCACTGGGTAAGAAGAACGGCCTGCTCTTCCTTGATTGCGATTCTAACGAATGGCGCATCATCAAACGCAATCCTGAAATGCCTGAGTTTGAAATCGGCATCTTCTTCTCAGGACTGACACGTTCATTGGTGAACTCAGATTATAACTTGCGAGTCTTTGAGTGTAAGACAGCAGCGTGGAATATGTTGGCATATACGGAGCAGCCGTTGAAGACATTCGACAAGACCTTCCTGCGTGATATTCCTAAGGCGACTTTTGATAAGACGCGTATAGCAATGCCAGCTCGTTTTGCTCGCAGGGCAGAGCACTTCTATAGTGAATATCGCAGGGTTCGTCAGGGGGTTACGGCCTGGGAGACGGGCAACCTGAAGCTCTTTGGCAAACTGTCGTTTGATTCCTGTGAGAGTTCTATCCATAATTACGAGTGCGGCTCTCCAGAGCTCATAGCCATTTACGAGATTATGCGTTCACTCCCTGGAGTGTATGGTGGACGTTTCTCCGGTGCGGGGTTCAAAGGCGCTTGCATCGCCTTGGTAGATCCTGCCTATAAAGAGGAAATAGAGAAAATGCTCACGGAACGCTACCTGGAGCAGTTCCCGGAATACGAAAAGACATTCCAGGTGTTCTGGGTTCGTCCAGACGATGGCGCAAGGTTTGTATAAGGTATAAAGGTTAAAAAGTAAAAAAGTAAAACGTGAAGAATATTGTTGTTGCGGCGGGATATGCCACAAGGTTGGGGGAGTTGACCAAGAACTTTCCCAAGCCATTGTTGAAGATTGGAGAAAATACCATTTTGGGAAGGATGCTTGATGATATAGACCGCATCCCTGAGATTGATGAGCATATCATTATCACAAACCACAAGTTCGCCCCGATATTTGAAGAGTGGAAGGCTGGGCTGGATTACCAAAAACCCATTACCATTATGGATGATGGTACCAGTACCAACGAGACCCGTCTGGGAGCTGTCTGCGATTTGTTGTTTACGATGGAGAGGCTGAACCTCGACGATGATATGCTGGTGGTGGCAGCCGACAACCTGCTGTTTTTTTCGTTCCAGGAGTTTGTGGACTTCGCTAAGGAGAAACAAACCAGTTGCATCATGTGTCATGAGCAACCGAGTATAGAAAAACTACAGCGTACGGGTGTGGTGGAACTTGACGAGGATATGAAAGTCCTTGGCATGGAGGAGAAACCCGAGATGCCGAAGAGCCATTGGGCCGTGCCACCGTTCTATATCTATCTGAAGAAAGACCTTGACCTCGTGCGACACTCGGTAGAGAATGGCTGTGGGAAGGATGCCCCGGGCAATCTGGCTCATTATATGGTAGAGCATACCACGATGCATGCCTGGCCCATGAGTGCAGGAAGATTTGACATAGGAAGTTTGGATACGTATTATGAGGCAATAGAAAAATATGGAAAGAATTGATTTGAACAAAAAGACCATTTTGGTGACGGGTGGTGCCGGATTCATTGGCTCGAACCTTATCAAGAGACTGTTTAGCGATACAAAAGGCTCTACGATTATCAATATCGACAATGAGAATGACTATTATGATGTCAGACTGAAAGAATACCGCAAGGAGGAACTGGAACAGCTGAAACCTGAGGGTACGTCCTATCATTATGTAAAAGGCGATATAGCCGATAAGGCCACTATAGATGGTATCTTCGAGACGTATAAGCCGCAGATAGTGGTGAATCTGGCTGCCCAGGCCGGTGTGCGCTATTCAATCACTAATCCTGATGCGTATATTATGAGCAACATGATGGGATTCTACAATATTCTTGAGGCTTGCCGTCACAACCCTGTGGAGCATCTGGTATATGCTTCGTCGTCAAGTGTCTATGGAGGTAACAAGAAGGTTCCCTTCTCTACTGATGACCGTGTAGATAATCCCGTTTCGCTCTATGCTGCAACAAAAAAATCTAACGAGCTGTTTGCACATTGCTATTCAAAGTTGTATAACATTCCTACTACAGGCCTTCGGTTCTTTACGGTCTATGGTCCTGCCGGTCGTCCGGATATGGCTTACTTCGGGTTCACCAATAAGCTGCTGAAAGGGGAGACTATTCAGATCTTCAACTATGGTAACTGTCGCCGTGACTTTACATACGTGGATGACATCGTTGAGGGAATAGTGCGCGTGATGCAGGGTGCACCAGAGCGCAAGAACGGTGAGGACGGACTGCCAGTGCCTCCATACGCAGTATATAATATCGGTGGTGGACAGCCTGAGAACCTGCTCGACTTTGTGCAGATTCTGCAGGAAGAACTGGTGCGTGCTGGCGTACTGCCTAAGGATTTCGATTTCGAGTCGCACAAGAAGCTGGTGCCTATGCAACCCGGCGATGTACCGACGACGTTTGCCGATGCCGCAGCTTTGGAGCGTGATTTCGGGTTTACACCAAAGATTACACTGAGGGAAGGATTACGCAAATTTGCAGAGTGGTATGCTCAATACTATCAATAATTCTGTAAACAGTCTTGCAAATCATCCATAGAAATACGGTGGCTTTTCGAGCATTCATGATTTGTTGCCTGCTGTTTCCTGTTAATACAGCAATGCTGGCTCAGTCTTCCATAGGCAGTCTTATGGACTCTTTGGGTAGTGTGCATACATGGAAGGAACGACTTGTCGTGTTCCAGCATTATCTGGATGAGAGTGCAAAGGCAAAGGTAGACCAGCGATACATTGAGGTACCAGATAAGCCTTGGAGAGTTATACTGCGTCAGAAAGCAAACGCCGTTGACGTAAAATATAACAACACCTTGGAAGCGCTGGATCCGTCGGTAGATGCACATGTTGACTGGGAAATGCGTTTCATCCCCCCTGTGGCAACTTCCGTTGGCTTCTGGGTGGGCTATCGTGGTGCTTCTGTTTCCTACTCCCATTCGCTTGTAAAGAATGCCGGACGCTATTTCACCTTCAGTAGCACAGGTGCTCAATATGGATTTAATTTCCGGTACAGACGATTCAATACGAGTGCAGTAAACTTTCGTATGACAACCTATGATATTGACGGGAATATTTCTGATTACGAAAAAGATGACGACACGCCTTCACCAGTATGGATACGTTCCACCTATGTCAACGGCTATTATGTGTTCAACGGTCGCCGCTATTCGCAGGATGCCGCCTACAACCAGTCCGTCGTCCAGCGTCATTCGGCAGGATCATTCCTTGCCGGGGCTACGTGGTATCAGTCTTCGTTCGACTATTCGGATGTCGCGAACAATGTTTTCATGATTATTGCCCGAGGTATGGGGCGTATCAAAGTGCATCAGGCAAATCTTGGACTTGGATATGGCTACAACTGGGTGCCGTTCCGTGGGTTCATTTTCAATGCTATGGTCATGCCGAACATCAGCTTCTACAACCGCGTAAAAGTTTACAAATATGATTCCAACTATGACTTGTCTGATGATGATGCCCCGGATGACTTTGGGGAATGGAATCCTGAGACGCGGAAGTGGGCTAACGGCGAGACTCATAGGTCCTTGCTTTATGAGGAAAAGGATAATCCTACTGATGCGGAAGTTTGGGAAACAGGTACGGATACTGAGTATAGTTGGGGCAAGGTTAACCTTGATTTTCGGCTGGGTATAGCCTATAATTGGAAAAATTACTTCATGGGTTTTCAGGCTCAATTCAGCGATTTCCACTATGATAAGGGCAAATGCGGGGTCGGTATGGTTGATAGTTTTGCCCAGCTTGCAATTGGTGTCAGATTGTAGGAAGACTGGCTAATGAGACCACAAGGGAAGTCAGTCCCATGGCAATAATCAAAAGTTGTCTTTTCATAATCTAAAAGTTATTGTTTGTAAAAAAATCTGTAATTTGGCCGCAAAAGTATAAAAAAAAAATCGTACGCCAACTCAATTGTTAACAATAATTAAGAATAAGCAAAAAATATGCATTCCTTGTCGTTTTTTTGATTATTCCATATTTTATTTGTACCTTTGCACCCGCTAATAATAAGAAAGGATAATTATGAAAAACGAATGGAGAGGCTTTAAGGGCGTGAAATGGCTCGAGGAAGTCAATGTGAGAGACTTTATTCAGAACAATTACACCCCTTATGATGGAGACGAGAGTTTCTTGGTTGGGCCTACTGAGGCTACTAACATTCTTTGGGGCAAGTTGCAGCAACTACAGAAGGCTGAGCGTGAAAAGGGCGGCGTTCTGGATATGGAGACAGAGATTGTGAGTTCAATGACTGCCTATGGCCCTGGATATATCGATCCTGAGACGAAAGATTTGGAAAAGGTTGTTGGTCTGCAGACGGACAAACCGTTGAAGCGTGCTTTCATGCCTTATGGTGGCATCAAGATGGCTGAACAGGCTTGCACAACCTATGGCTATCAGCCCTCTGAGAAATTACATGAGATTTTTACGAAGTATTGCAAGACCCACAACGAGGGTGTGTTTGACGCTTACACCGACGAGATGAAGCGCGTGCGTCACAACCACATCCTGACAGGTCTGCCCGATACCTACGGTCGTGGACGTATCGTGGGTGACTATCGTCGTGTGGCCCTCTATGGTATCGACTTCCTGATTGAGCAGAAGGAAATTGATAAGTATAACTGCGGTAAGCGTCAGATGAGTGAGGATATCATTCGTCTGCGTGAGGAAATCTCAATGCAGATCAAGGCCCTGAAGGAAATGAAGGCTATGGCTCAGATTTACGGCTACGATATCTCTCAGCCCGCTAAGAATGCTCGCGAGGCTGTGCAGTGGCTCTACTTCGGTTATCTGGCTGCCATCAAGACGCAGAACGGTGCTGCAATGTCAGTAGGTCGCGTTTCTACATTCCTTGATATTTATATTACGCGTGATATGCAGGAAGGTACCCTCACCGAGAGCGAGGCTCAGGAACTGATCGACCACATGGTGATGAAGTTCCGCATGGTGAAGTTCGCACGTATTCCTTCTTACAATGAAATCTTCAGCGGTGACCCTGTATGGGCAACACTTGAGGTAGCTGGTCTGGGGCAGGACGGTCGTCACATGGTGACCAAGAACTGTTTCCGTTTCCTCCACACCTTGGAGAACATGGGTCCTTCACCCGAACCAAACCTCACCGTGCTCTACTCACCCCGTCTGCCTGAGAACTTCAAGCACTACGCTTCGATGATCTCTGTGAAGACCAGTTCTATCCAGTACGAGAACGACGACGTGATGCGTCCTATCTGGGGCGATGACTACAGCATCTGCTGCTGCGTGAGCGCTACCCAGACCGGTATGGAGATGCAGCTCTTCGGCGCTCGTGCCAATATGGCAAAGACCCTGCTCTATGCTATCAACGGTGGTGTGGATGCTAAGACCCGCGAGCAGTGCGGACCTAAGTTCCGTCCTATCACCAGCGAGTACCTCACATGGGAAGAGCTGGAGCCCCGTTTCCGCGATATGCTGGAGTGGTTGGCTGATATCTACGTGAACACGCTGAACCTGATTCACTATATGCACGATAAGTACTTCTATGAGGCAGCTGAGATGGCCCTCATCGATACTGACGTGCGCCGTACCTTTGCTACGGGTATCGCAGGCTTCAGCCACGTGGTTGACTCTATCTGCGCTGTGAAGTACGCTAAGGTAAAGATTATCCGCGATGAGACCGGCTTCAACGTAGATTATAAGGTAGAGGGCGACTTCCCCCGCTATGGTAACGATGACGATCGTGCCGACGAGGTAGCAGTATGGGTACTGAAAACCTTCCTGGCTAAGATCAAGCGTCACCACACCTATCGTGACTCAGAGCCTACGACCTCTATCCTCACCATTACCTCTAACGTGGTTTATGGTAAGTATACAGGTAACTTGCCTGACGGTCGTCGTGCCGGTACACCTCTGTCACCTGGTGCTAACCCCAGCTACGGTGCAGAGAAGAACGGATTGCTGGCTTCGCTGAACTCTGTAGCCAAAATTCCTTACGAGTATGCCCTCGATGGTATCTCAAACACGCAGACTATCGCACCTTCTGCACTCGGTCACGATGACGAGGAGCGTGCAAACACCTTGGTTCGCGTGATGGACGGTTACTTCACCAAGGGTGCTCACCACCTGAACGTGAACGTGTTTGGTGTCGACAAGCTGCTCGATGCTATGGAGCATCCTGAGAAGCCTGAATACGCTAACTTCACCATCCGTGTATCTGGTTACGCCGTGAAGTTCATCGACCTGACTCGTGAGCAGCAGGAAGACGTAATCGCACGTCAGGCTCATGAGCGTCTGTAAAATGACCACAGCAGAACTAGAAATACTAGTATGACTAGCAAAGCTTATATCCATTCTACCGAATCCTTTGGCTCCGTTGACGGGCCGGGGATTCGGTTTTTGATTTTCCTGCAGGGATGCAAGATGCGCTGCAGGTATTGCCATAATCCAGACACATGGAAAACGGATAGTGTGGGATGTGGTTCCCCCGCATCGGTCGCCGAGTTGCTTGATAAGGCTGAGCGCTATCGCGACTATTGGGGCAACGAAGGGGGCATCACCGTATCAGGTGGTGAGGCGTTACTACAGATAGATTTCCTTATAGAACTCTTTGAGGAAGCCCATCGACGCAATATAAATACCTGTTTGGATACAGCAGCTCAGCCCTTTACACGCGAAGAACCGTTCTTTGGGAAGTTTGAGCGACTGATGCAGAGCACCGATCTTGTGATGCTTGATCTTAAGCACATGGATACGGAGCGCCATCGCTGGCTCACGGGGCACGGCAATGAAAATATCCTTGACTGTGCCTGTTATCTCTCTGATACAGGCATCCCGATGTGGATACGCCATGTACTGGTGCCTGGTATTACGGACGATGAAGAACATTTGTGTGAGATGCGTCGCTTTATCGACTCGCTCCAAAGTGTAAAAAAGGTTGAGGTGTTGCCGTATCACACGCTGGGTCTGCATAAATGGGAGAAACTGGAGATTCCCTATTCACTCCGTGATGTACCAGTTCCTACAGCGGAACAGGTGCGCCGTGCAAGAGAAATTCTATGTCAATGATTGAATAATGGCGATATAGCATCGTAAAAAAGACGGGAACAGATGGCTACACCAATGTATATTATAGAGGAGAAGAAGCTACGCAGGAACCTGCAGTTGATTGCTGATGTGGCGAAAGCGGCAGATGTGGAAATCATTTTGGCATTCAAGGCTTTTGCACTTTGGAAGACATTCCCCATATTCCGTGAGTATATCAACAGCACCACGGCCAGTAGCCTGAGTGAGGCTCGGCTGGCGTTAGAGGAGTTTGGTGCCAAGGCTCACACCTATTCTCCAGCCTATACCGATGATGAGTTTGACGAAATAGTGAGATGTAGTAGTTTTCTGACTTTCAATTCCTTGTCGCAGTACGAACGGTTCCATGACAGGGCGGAGGGAAAAGCCAGTATTGGTCTGCGCGTCAACCCCGAGTACTCGGAGGTGGGTACCATGCTCTATAATCCCTGTGCGCCTGGCACTCGTTTTGGTGTGACCTGCGAAAAACTGCCAGAAACATTGCCTCAAGACATAGAGGGATTCCATTGCCATTGCCATTGTGAGAGTGGATCTGATGTATTGGAGCGCACCTTGGTGCATATCGAAAAGAAATTTTCCCGTTGGTTTCCACAGATCAAATGGCTGAATCTGGGCGGTGGACACTTGATGACCCGAAAGGATTATGACACCTCACACCTTATTAATATATTAAAGGGGCTGCACGAGCGTTATCCCTGGTTGAAGATTATTCTGGAGCCAGGTAGTGCTTTTGCCTGGCAAACAGGACCATTAGTGAGTCATGTGGTGGATATAGTTGAGGATAAGGGTATTCGTACGGCTATCCTTGATGTCAGTTTCACTTGTCATATGCCCGATTGTCTGGAGATGCCATATTTCCCAGATGTTCGCGGAGCCGAGCATATAGATGAAACCTCTCACCTCTTACCCCTCACCTCTCATCTCTATAGGTTGGGTGGCAACAGTTGTCTGAGTGGCGACTTTATGGCTTCATGGCGTTTTGATCATAAGCTGCAAGTTGGCGAAGAGGTGATTTTCGAGGATATGATCCACTATACGACCGTAAAGACAAACACGTTCAATGGCATCACACATCCCTCGATAGCCATGCTTCATGAGGACGGAAAACTGGAAATCCTGCGACAATTTGGCTATGAAGACTATCGAAATAGGATGGATTAGCACTTTTTTTGAAAAAAAACAAAGAAATGTTTTGGCAGTTCGGAAAAAAGTAGTACCTTTGCATCCGCAATCGAGAGAGATGCACTTCTGAATGAAGTTTATGCGGAAATAGCTCAGTTGGTAGAGCACAACCTTGCCAAGGTTGGGGTCGCGGGTCCGAGTCCCGTTTTCCGCTCACAGATTGAACAAAAAGAGAGATTAAGGGTGGCCTTAATCATTATTGCCCAGGTGGCGGAATTGGTAGACGCGCACGTTTCAGGTGCGTGTGCCGCGAGGCGTGCAGGTTCGAGTCCTGTTCTGGGCACTCTTTTTTTCAATATGTAAAAATTTGTTGGAGAGGTGGCGGAATTGGTAGACGCGCTACTTTGAGGGGGTAGTGTCAATTGCGACGTGGGAGTTCGAGTCTCCTCCTCTTCACCTCTTTTTTTTGATGTAAGAAATGCGGAAATAGCTCAGTTGGTAGAGCACAACCTTGCCAAGGTTGGGGTCGCGGGTCCGAGTCCCGTTTTCCGCTCTCTTTTTTTTTATATATAGGACAACAACCTTTTCACAATAAAATGAATTTATACTTAAGATATTTTGACAACGAGACACTTGTTTCGAGTGCTGACGAGGCTATAGAGTTTTTGGCCCGTATTGATGAGATAGGTATGAATCCAGATCTTGAAGCTGATATCCGCGACTATGTGGCCAGTGATATGATATATCCGAAGCGTTATAAGATTCGTCCTCGCGTGTATTTCATTATCATAAAGACCGAGGCTGCTTCCATGCAGGAATTTAAAGAAAAGCGCACGTCACATACTGCTGATGATGCCGCTCCAAAAAGTCGTGGCGCATCTCCTGTAGTTCTGAAGTTGACCGAAGAGCGTGAGGGATGGTATGAAGGCTCCATAGACTTTAAACGTGTATTGATGGTGCCAGGGACAGGAAAGTTCCAATACCGTGACACACATTTCGTGGCTCAGGTAAAAGCTTTTTCTGGTTTGGATTGTTATAACCGCATTGTGGATCATCTTCGCCAGCGTGTGGATGACCGCAGCCAGTTTCCATCGGCAAAGGGCAAGAATTTTAAGTTTATCTATTTAGGTAAGGCGAAATGAATAAGGTGATGCTCATTGGCAACGTGGGCCAGGATCCTGAAGTACGCTATGTGGATCATGGTGTGGCTGTGGCTCGCCTGCGTCTTGCTACAACAGAGAAGGGATATACGTTGCAGAATGGAACTCAGGTGCCTGACCGTACTGATTGGCATAATGTGATTCTCTGGCGTAAGTTGGCAGAGATTGTTGAGCAATATGTCCACAAAGGTGATAAACTATATATTGAAGGTCGTCTGCGCTATTCTACATACGACAATAAACAGGGCCAACGCCAGTATGTTACTGAGATATGGGCTGATAATATGGAGATGTTGACACCTCGTCAGACTGCTACGCAACCAGAGCATTCATCTTCTGTTTCTCAACCCGTACCACCGGCTAATGGTGAGACAACAGATCTGCCGTTCTAATATAGTGAAATGGATTATCTTATAGATCTATTCAGCGGGGTACATATCAACTATGACCAGATAGGTTTCGGTGAGGTCTTTTCGATTGTCTTAGCCTGCTTGCTGTTGTTGGCATCGGGATTTGCGTCTGGCTCTGAGATTGCTTTTTTCTCGCTATCGCCGAACGATTTGAATGAACTCGATGAGGAGAAAAACAAATCAGACCAATATATCCAACGACTCCGCAATAATTCAGAGCGTACGCTGGCTACTATACTCATAGCCAATAATCTGATCAACGTGACCATCATCATGCTCTGCAACTATTTCTTCGCTTCACTCATTGATTTCGGTGAGGCGAAATGGTTGGAGTTTGTGGTGATTACAGTGTTGCTGACTTTCCTCTTGCTTCTTTTTGGTGAAATTATGCCCAAGGTCTATTGTGGTCAGCATGCATTGACTGTCTGCAGGACCTTTGCTCCTGCTATTACGTTGTTGGGCAAACTCTTTTATCCCTTGTCATCAATATTGATTCGCTCGGGTGCACTGGCAGAGAAGGTTGTGCAGAAAGAAAATCGCGTACTCAGTGTAGATGACCTGGAACAGGCATTGGAACTGACTGACGAAGAGGAACTGAAGGAAGAGAAGAATATGCTTGAAGGCATTGTGCGCTTTGGTGACGAGACAGCCAAGGAAGTGATGACCAGCCGTCAGGATATCGTGGACTTGAATTTCCGTTCCACCTTTCCCGAGGTGCTACAGTGCATTGTAGAGAACAACTATTCTCGAATCCCTGTCTATCAGGACTCTATCGACAACGTGCGTGGTATCCTGTATATTAAGGACTTGTTGCCTCATATCGGAAAGTCGGCGGCATTCCGTTGGCAGTCACTTATCCGTCCACCGTATTTCGTGCCTGAGACAAAAAAGATTGACGACCTTCTGCGCGATTTCCAGGAGAACAAGGTACATATCGCTATTGTGGTTGACGAGTTTGGTGGTACCAGCGGTCTTATCACGCTTGAAGACATTCTCGAAGAGATAGTTGGTGAGATCAATGACGAATATGATGAGGAAGAAAAGAATTACGTCCGCATAAACGCTAACACCTATATATTCGAGGGTAAGACGCTGTTGAGTGATTTCTATCGGATATTGGATGTCGATGACGATGTGTTTGAGGAGGTTGAGGGTGATGCCGACACGTTGGCAGGCCTTTTGCTGGAGTTGAAAGGCGACTTCCCCAGGGAGCATGAACGTATAGCCTACGGCCGGTTTAAGTTCGAAATAGTAGAACTGGACGGTCATCGCATCTCAAAAATCAAAGTTATTCTGCAAACAGAAGAAAAAACAGACGAATCAAAATGAAAAAACTGACTATATTCTTAATTTTATGTATCTGTTGTCTGGCAGTGGCTGATATGGATGCCAGACCTAAAAAGAAGAAAAGAGTGCGTAAACGTGTGAGGACTACCCGTGTGGTGACGCGTCCTACCATTCACGAGAACCCATACCTCTGTTGTGAGGATACCTGCGAACATATTCATGGTCTTGATATGAGCCATTATCAAGGTGAGGTGTTTTGGGAGACCGTGGGCAGGAATACTAAGATGTCATACGTCTATCTGAAAGCTACAGAAGGTGGAGACCGAATAGACCCTCAGTATGAGCGGAATATTGATTTGGCTCATCGGCATGGACTGAAGGTCGGCTCCTATCATTTCTTCCGCCCGATGGTGGACTTACAGTTGCAACTGAACAATTTCAAGACCCAGTGTCTGCCTGGCGAGCAGGATCTGATACCGATGCTTGATGTAGAAACTGTGGGTAAGCTGTCTACGGCAGCCTTTTGCGACTCCTTGTTCAAATTCTTGAATCTACTGGAGGAGGAATATCACCAGAAGCCGCTGGTATACACCTTCCGTAATTTCTATAACAAGCATTTGCTGGGTAAGTTGGATGATTATCAATTGATGGTTGCGATGTATGCTGATGAGCCTCCTGTGCTGGACGATCAGCGCGACTATATTATCTGGCAGTACACCTGCAAGGGGCGCATCATGGGCGTGGCAGGACAGGTGGATAAAAGCTATATCATGGGCGATCACACACTCCATGAGCTGAGCTTTATCCATTAGACTTCGCATTAGACTTCGCTGAAGGGAAAGAAAAAGTGTCGGGTTTCACTGGTTGAAGCCCGACACTTTTTTTGAGTATTATCTGGTAAATCTTGATTGTTTAGATATCCTCCTGATTCTCAGGACGCAGCTTACGTACTGTCTCACCAGCGCGCCACATCTCCTGATTGCGCATGGCCTCAAGCTCTTTCTCCAAACCGGCACGATAGTCGGGCTTAGAGTTGGAATCGATGCTGATCTGAGCTTCGTTGCCAGTCTTTACTGAGTAGTAGAGCCACTCCATTACAGGCTTCACGGCATCGTGGAAACGAGGTGCCCAGTCCAGTGCGCCACGCTGTGCGGTGGTAGAGCAGTTGGCATACATCCAGTCCATACCCTTCTGTCCGAAGAGCGGACCAAGGCTCTGTGTGAGCTCTTCGACGGTCTCGTTGAAGGCCTCTGATGGTGTATGGCCATTTTCGCGCAGCACCTCATATTGTGCCAGCAGCAAGCCCTGGATAGCACCCATCAGCGATCCGCGCTCGCCAGTGAGGTCTGAGGTGGCCTCGCGCTGGAAGGTTGTCTCAAACAGATAGCCGGCACCGATACCGATACCGAAGGCCAGCGTCTTGTCCTTTGCCTTGCCGGAAGCGTCCTGATAGATAGCATACGAGCAGTTCAGTCCGCGACCCTCGCAGAACATGGTGCGCAGAGAGGTTCCAGAACCCTTAGGAGCCACCATAATCACGTCAACATCCTTTGGAGGAATAACGCCGGTGCGGTCGCTCCAGTTGATAGCAAAGCCGTGGCTGTAGTACAGTGTCTTGCCGGGCTTCAGGTATTTCTTAATGGTGGGCCAAACCTGAATCTGACCAGCATCGCTTAGCAACATACAGAGGATGGTGCCTTTTTCGGCAGCCTCTTCAATAGAGAAAAGGGTCTTGCCAGGTACCCATCCGTCAGCTACGGCTTTGTCGTAAGTCTTGCCCTGACGCTGACCAACGATGACGTTGAATCCATTGTCGCGCAGGTTGCAGGCCTGTCCAGGTCCTTGAATGCCATAACCGATAACAGCGATGACTTCGTCTTTCAATACTTCACGTGCTTTGTCGAGTGAGAACTCCTTGCTGGTGACTACAGTTTCGATAACGCCACCAAAATTCATTTGTGCCATAATAAATTATGTTTTTATTGTTATACTTATCTCTGTGTACCATGCCAGTCCTACACGAGAGCCGGACGTTAGGTGCTCACCACCGTCTTCTTGTTGATGCACTCACACCCTGCTCGAGGATGCGACGGGAGACTAAATTGATAAATTGTTTGCAAAGGTAACAAATTGTAAGCAAACTGCCAAATTTTTCTGCGTTTTTGTTCAGATATACTCTTTTATCTTAACGGTTTTGTCGTAAATCACGCTTTTGATCTCTTCGTCGTTTGATAGATTGAAGTCGCCGGGGATGGTGTTCTTCAGCGTTGAGGCTGCCAGTGCATAGTCCAGTTGCAACTGATTGTCGTCAGGACAGGCATAGACGCTGTGCAGTAGTCCTGCCATGAAGGCATCTCCTACGCCTGAGGGGTCTACCACACCGTTGATATCGTAGATAGGGGCTTTCAGCAGGTCGTAGTTCTGACCGTCATCACTGGTGAATAGCAGGGCGGTAAGCAGATGATGGTTTGAGGCCACCATGTTGCGCATACCCATGAGCCACTTGCGGCAGCGGGGGAACACGCGGTGCAGGTCATCGAACCATTCGCGGTATTCGTCCATCTGCATCTCAAAGTTGCTGTCAATGGCTGTGAAAGGTGGTTGCTTACGCTGACATATCCATTCAAACTCGATGGCATCGCCAAACATCAGGTCGCAGCGCGAGAGCATCCGCTTCAGCGTTTCGCGTGGATCGGCCCCGTATTGCCACAGGTTCTTGCGGTAGTTGATGTCGAAAGCCACCTTGACACCCAGCTCGTCGGCTATGTCGAGTGCCTCGAAGGTGGCATCAGCCGAGCTTTGCGAGATGGCTGCTGTGATGCCTGACACGTGGAGGACGCTGGCATCCTTCAGTATCTCGCGCCAGGGTATCATGCCTGGTTTCAGTTCTGAACAGGCTGAGTTAGCCCTGTCGTAAATCACCTTTGCTGAGCGCATACCAGCTGCGGGTTCCATATAGTAGGAGCCGATACGCTGTCCACCCCACTGAATGTGTCGGCAGTCAACGCCCAGTTGCATCAGGTTCTGTGCACCGGCGTGTCCCACAGGTGTGTTGGGCAGTCGGGTGATATACTGTACATGGTTACCCAGCGTAGCCAGCGATACGGCTACGTTTGCCTCGCTGCCGCCGTATTTGCTGGTGAAATAGTCGCCTTGCGACAGCCGTTGATGGTCTAGTTTTGAAAAGCGGAGTAACAGTTCTCCGAAGGTTACGAATTTTTGTGTCATATTGTTTTAAATTCTTTCTACTTGCTTCACGCCCTTGACGGTGCGCAGTTTCTTGATGAGTGCTTCCAGTCGGGTGTTGTCGTTGATCATGATGGTCAGCGTGCCTCTGAACAGTCCGTCGTTCGAGTCGATATTGATATTACGCAGTATCAGCTTCTCGTCCTTCGAAATGATTGAGGTGAGGTTGTTCACAATGCCCAGGTCATCATTGCCGATGATGCGCAAGGTGATGGCATACTGGCTGGAACCTTTTCCACTCCATTTCGCCTTGACGATACGGTAGCCGAAACGGCGGCGCATCTCTGGGGCGTTGGGACAGTCGCAGCGATGGATCTTGATGCCTCCGCTGATGGTGACAAATCCAAAGACCTGGTCACCATAAATGGGATTGCAGCATTTGGCCAACTGATAATCCACGCCTTTCAGATCTTGTCCGATGACGAGTACATCCGATGAAAGTTGAGAGTTGAGAGTTGAAAGTTGAGAGTTGTCAAACTCAAACTCTTCTGCCGATCGTGCCTGATTATCGCCTGTAATCACCTTCTCCCCCTGTTGCAGTTCCAGGTATTTGTCGAACACTGTCTGCACGTCGAGCGCTTCGTGGGCAATATCGCGATAGAAGTCGCTGGCCTCTTTGTAGCCCAGCTTCTTCATCGTGCGCATCATCAGGCTCTCGTCCTGTTCTATCTTGCGGTTCTTGAACTTGCGCTCCAGCATCTCCTTCACCATCAAGGCCTCCTTTTGTTGGGTCTCCTTCAGTGCCAGACGAATCTTCGCCTTGGCCCTTGAGGTCTTCACGATGTTGAGCCATTCCTGCTTGGGGTATTGCGTTGATGAGGTAAGGATTTCCACTTGGTCGCCAGAATGGAGCTCCTGGCGGAAGGTCACCACCTTATTATTTATACGCGCGCCCGTGCAAGCCGAGCCTACCTTCGAGTGGATGTGGTAGGCCATATCCAGCACCGTAGCCCCTTTGGGGAATTTCAGCAGGTCGCCCTTGGGGGTGAAGACGTATATCTCGTCGTCGTAGAGGTCCATGCGGAACTGATCCATCGCCTCCATACCGCTGGCACTTTCCAGCATCTGCCGGATGCCGTTCAGCCATTCGTCCATGCCGCCACCCTCGGCCTTCACGCCTTTGTATCGCCAGTGGGCGGCGATGCCTCGCTCGGCCACCTCGTCCATCCGCTCTGTGCGTATCTGCACCTCCACCCATTTCTTCTCAGGTCCCAGCACGGTGATGTGCAGACTCTCGTAGCCATTCGATTTTGGCACGCTGAGCCAGTCGCGCATACGCTTGGGGTTCGAGGTGTACATATCGGTGATGATGGCGAACGTCTGCCAGCATTGTTGTTTCTCCTTCTCTGGCTCACAGTCTATGATGATGCGTATGGCAAAGAGGTCGTACACGCCCTCGAACTCGCATTTCTGCTTCTTCATCTTCTGCCAGATGGAGTGTATGCTCTTCGTGCGCCCCTTCATGTGGAACTTCAGTCCGGCCTCTTTCAGCTTCTTTTCTATAGGCCCAATAAACTGGCTGATATAGGCATCGCGCACCTGCTTCGTGGCGTTCAGCTTCTCCTTGATGTGATAGTAGGCATCGGGCTCCAGGTATTTCAGCGACAGGTCTTCCAGTTCGCTCTTCATCTTGTAGAGACCCAGTTTGTGAGCCAGTGGCGCATACAGATAGGCCGCCTCTTCGCTCACTCGCCGTTTGGCCTCCTCGTTGTCGGTATCGCGAATCTGTCGCATCAGGTTCACGCGGTCGGCAATCATGATCAGGATCACACGCATATCCTCGGCAAACGAGAGCAGCAGGTTGCGGAAGTTCTCGCTCTCGATGACGGGATTCTTCTGATAAAGTTCCTGTATGCGCTGCAGGCCGTGGAGTATTCTTCCTACGGGTGAACCGTAGGACACGCTTACTTCGTCGACGGTCAGGAAGCCGGCCTCTACGCTGGGGTTCAGCAGGATGGCCATCACGGCATCGCGCTTCAGGCCTATCTCTTCAACCACCAGCAGTGCTGTTTGCAGGCTCCTGACTATGGGGTTGAGCCCAAACACGTCGCGCTTCACCTGGTTCTGCTCAATGGCATGAAGCAAGTGGGTGCGTATGCGGCTCTCGTCGTCGTCTTCCAGCGACTGGACTATCTTCTCCTTCAGCTCCGCATAGAGCGTCAGTGCCAGGTCTCTTTCTTCTATAGTAAACTCAAAATGCTCGGTCATATCCACAAAAACGTCCTTTTCGATGGCAAAATTACCATTTTTCTGCGATATTCCGTTCATGATTTCTCAAAAAAAAAGTAAAATCCTGTTGCAATTCACTGTTTTTTCATTACCTTTGCACCACTAACTAATAACTAAAATTGAAATCAAATGAAGCGAAATGCTCTGACTCTTATCCTGTTGACACTCGTCGTGTGTATGTCGGCAACCAATCCCTATAAGCAGTATACTGCCAACCTGCCCTTTGCCATGCAGCAAGTTGAGGCTCCCGTAATACCCGACCGTCAGGTCCTCCTCTCCGATTTTCAGGCCGATCCCACGGGCTTGCATCTCTGTACAGAATCCTTTGCCAAGGCCATCGATGCGCTGAGCCAGCAGGGTGGGGGACACCTCATCGTGCCTCGTGGCGTGTGGCTCACGGGGCCTATTGTGCTGAAATCAAATATCGATTTCCATTTGGAGAAAGGTGCCGTGGTGCTTTTCGCTCCCGACGAGAATCTCTATCCGCTTATCAAGACCTCGTTCGAGGGACTTGACACCCGTCGCTGCCAGTCGCCCCTCAGTGCCAATGGTGCCGCCAATATCAGTATCACGGGCGATGGCGTTATCGACGGCAACGGCCAGTACTGGCGTCCTGTGAAGAAAGCCAAGGTCACTGAAAGCCATTGGAATCGCCTCTTGTCACAGCCAGGCAGCATGGAGATGAAGAAAGGCTACTGGGTGCCATCCGAGGGATATGCCAAGGGCGAACAGGGTGCCAATATGAACGTACCCAATGCGCAGACCGATGAAGAATGGAATGCCGTGAAGCGTTTCCTGCGCCCTGTGATGGTGAGCCTCGTAGGCTGTAAGAACGTGTTGCTTCAAGGTGTTATCTTCCAGAACTCACCCGCATGGAACCTTCATCCGCTGATGTGCGAGAATGTCATCATCGACCAGGTGCTGGTGCGCAATCCCGCATACGCCCAGAACGGCGATGCACTCGACCTGGAGTCGTGTAAGAATGCACTGATCATTAATTCGCGCTTCGATGCCGGCGACGATGGCATCTGCATCAAGAGCGGTAAGGATGCCGATGGGCGCCGTCGCGGCATTCCCTGCGAGAATGTGGTGGTAGATGGCTGCACTGTCTTTGCTGGTCATGGAGGTTTCGTTGTAGGTTCTGAGATGAGTGGTGGCGTCAGGAATATCTCTGTCAAGAACTGTCAGTTCGTGGGAACCGACGTTGGCCTGCGCTTCAAGTCCACTCGTGGACGCGGGGGTGTTGTGGAAAACATCTTTATCGACGGCATCTCGATGAGCGACATTGCCACCTATGCCCTTACCTTCAATATGTACTATGGTGGAAAGTCTGTGGCTGAGGCTTTGGCTGACGGCGACAACAATAAAGAGGTGGTTGCCGAGCCAGTAACCGAAGAGACCCCCATCTTTCGTCATATAGACATCCGCAACGTCAACTGCTATCATGCAGGCTTCGCGATGGAGTTTAACGGACTGCCCGAAATGCCCATCGATGGTATCAACCTCGAGAACATCAATATCTCTGCCCGTCACGATGCCACCTTCAATTACAGTAGGAACATCACAAAGAAGAACGTGAACGTCACGTTGTATAAATAAGAATGGCTTAGTCGTTTAAGTTTGTCGCCCACACGTTCCGCGTAACTTTGCAACCAGCCGACCCGGGTCAGCCGATTTGCCGACCCGGGTCAGCCGATTTGCCGACCCGGGTCAGCCAATCTGCCGACCCGGGTCGGCAGCTGACAAAGAAGTCCTGTTTCGTCCGCTATCCCTGCTGTTTTGAGTTGCTGTTCCAGCTGTTTTAAACTGTAAAGGATGGCTTATAGTCCTTCGGAATCTTCTGGAACACGAGTTCTATTACTCACCTCGTGGCATAATATTTAAGATGAAATATGGGCTAAGGGGTTATCGAATGATAACGCTTTTGTGATTTTTGCTGTTGATGTAGATTCCTTTTTGAGTAGTGGAGGTTCGGATTCCTTGTAGGGTATAGAAGTAGTTGGAAGTTTGTCTGGTTGTGTTGGTGTTGCTGATATTAGTCGTAGTAAGGTAGTCGGAAGGCGATGTGGCGAAGTTGATGTCGTAGATGGTGCTGGTGCCTGTGGTAGAGGTGAGTCCGAAAATGGTATTGCCCATGCAGACGCTGGGACGAAGGTCAGAGAAATTATCATAGAGCCCACTGGTTGACATATTCCATGCAATGACTTGCTGCTGGATTCCATCGAGGGTAATAGTATTAACCGAGGCTGGCGCTACTTGCGAGCCTCGGTTAATGCCGTTGAGCCACCACAGGTAACTGGCACCTGTGGTGGTTTTCAGATTCGTTCCGCGTACCACCAGGTAGATCTGGTCCTGACTGATGGTATAATCCTTTCCTTCGTAGTTCATCATGAGTGCAACATTGTTAGCTCCCGTTCCGGCCTTGATGGTGATGGTGTTGTGCTCTGTGTCGTAGGTAAACTTACTGGCAGCAACACGGTTGGCATCACCCGTTGTCCAATCGGTAGCATGAAACTGATAGGCATCAGCATTCTCTACATAGCCACTTACCAGTCGCAGGTAATAGAGACCTGGGTTAGGAGTAGAGCCAGTTGCTGAGAGGCGCACCTTGAACTTAGTCTTCACGTTGCCCTTGCTGTCCTTGATGAGTTCGGCTGGGATGGGATACTCAATGTTATAAAATCCGTTCTCGCTCTTCTTGACCTTTTCAGGAATAGTGATATCAGCAATCTTCTTCCCATCGACAGTCAGCGTAGCTACGCGTCCACGATCGGCAGTAGTGAAGCGACACATGATAGCCAGTCCCTCGCTGATGCCGTCCTTATTAAATAAGGTGAACTGCACGTAGCCGCCCGACTGTGCATCGCGGTAGCTCTCACCGTTGTAAGTTCCCTTGCCGGAGTTAGCAGAATAGTTGTACTCATGACCAGCCTCGCTCTGTTGCTCACCAGGAGCCACGAAATCAATAGTGCGGTTTTTCAGTGCCTCGTTGGCTGCCTCTGTCAGAGCCATATCGCTCTTGGCAAAGTTCTCTGGTGTCTGCTGATACCAGTAGCACATATAGCGGTCGTGGTGAATCTGATAGAAAGGTTGCAGGGTGAGCGTAGTCCATTTGTAGGTATCTACGCCCTCGCGACTGGCATCGATAGTGAAGGTAAGCTTCGACAAGTCTTGAGCCTTGATACGGCTCAGCACGTCAGAACGGTTGCCAATGAGCAATGGTGAGGCAAGCAGGTTCAACTGGCGTCCCATAGCACCAGGTGAGTGGTCCATACGGCCCTCGCCGCCATAGACGTTCTGCAGTTGCTCGCTGCCATTCGTGGTGTTGGCTCCCAAAAGAATAGGACCGTATTTGAAAGCGATATAGTCCTCGTAGTTAGGACAGGCCTCGTAGCGCAGTTCCATGGGGAGGGCTACTTCTATTTTATCGCCTTCCTGCCAGTCGCGAGTGATGGTGACGTAGGAGGCTTTGCCCTGCTGGGGCTCTATGTCTTCAGCAATCTGACCATTGATGCTGATGCCAAAATCTTTGCCTACCCATGCAGGATGGCGCAAAGCGATGCCGTAGTGACCGGCCTTGCCGATGGTGAGCGTGGTCTTTGCCTCGTAGGGGAACTGGGTTTCTTGGGTGACGATAAAATCATCACTTGCGAGACGGGACGCGGTGAAGAGGTTCACGTAGAGCGTCTCCTTTCCATCGTGGGTGTAAATGAAGTGACCATACTTAGAATGGTTTTCCATACCTGTGCCCACGCAGCACCACATACCCTTGTTGGGTACGGAATAGATGCGATAGCCCTGAGGACGCAAGGTCGTGAAATAAACGTAGCCGCCAGTCTCAGGATCCTGTGTGGAGAGGATATGGTTCCACATGGCCTGCTCGTAGAAATCGGTGTACTTGGCATCGCCAGTACGGTCGGCCAACATCTCCGAGAACTTCAGCATATTGTTCGTGTTACAAGACTCAGGACCGTCGGGCTGGTCGATATAACGACTGCCATTGGCAGCAGAGAGGAAGTGCTCGTTCACTGAGTTGCCACCGATGCAGACGGTACGGTTGGTGGCTACATCGGTCCAGAAATTCTCGGCAGCCTTCTTATAGCTTGTAGCTGTGGCATCTTGTTCGAAGATGCGTTCCATACCGATGTATTTAGGAACCTGAGTGTTGGCGTGTTTACCATCAAGGAACGATTTGTTGAGCGTCTGCATACCGTTGAGCATCGCCTTGTGGGTGTATTTCTTCGCTGCCGTGAGGTATTTTTTGTCACCAAAGATCTGATAGGCATCGAGCATAGACTCGTTCATACCGCCATGTTCGCAGTTAAGGAAACCTTCGAAGGCATCAGCATTGACCTTCGCAATCAGGTTGACACTCCAGTCGCTGAGCTTACGGAACATCTCCTTGGCAGTCTCGTTGTTACCATAGAGATAAGCATCGCGCAGACCAGCCAGGATCTTGTGCTGACAATAGAACGGCACCCAGCCCCAGTTCTTTCCAATAGCTTCGGTACTGCCCTGATACAGCTGCTTCCAGGAATCGTTGATGGGCTGACCACCAATGAAGCCGTAGAGACCTTCCTTGTCGTTGTCGTAGGCATCCTGACAGTCTTTCATCACGCGGAGCATATACTCCATGCGTTGTTTCAGAGCCTCTTTTGTCTCTACATCATGACAGGCGGCATAGGCCAGAGCCAGAGCAGAGAGGTAATGGCCACCTACGTGACCGCTCAAGTCGAATCCATCGCCGCCCCAGTTCTTGAAATTGGGGTGCTTGCTGAGCCACTGGTAATAGGGACTGGTCTTGTCTTGCGTGTCAGCCAGACCTGCCTGACGTACATAAGGCGTGAGCAGACGGTCGACATCATACTGTAACAGTACCTTGATGTTGAGTTCCATGGCAGTTTTCATAGGGCCATCCAAGAGAGTGACCTCTTCCAAGTCGAAGTGCTTGGGATAGAGTTCCGACTGTGCGCAGGCTTGATGAGTCGCACATAGTGCAAGCAGTCCTGCTAAGAATAGTTTTAGTTTCATGATAATATGGGGTTAGTTATAAATTCCGATAGCAATGCCGATGGTCTTACGATCCATCTGGTTATTGGTCTTGAGGAAATCACCGTAGGCCTTTGCATACCATTGGGTGGGCTGTTTCTTGATAGTCAGTGGGAAGGCGTATTTCACTTCAGCATGTCCCTGCCAGTAGTTGGCATTGTAGTAGGCTTGGTCGGGCAGCCACACTTGCTGTGCATAGTCGGATGTGGGGTCTGCCAGATTCAACTCTACGTTTTTGGCAAAGTGATAGGTACCAGATAGATCTACCCACAGGCGCTTATTGAAGAACGCCTTGCCGCCTTCAAGCTGCAGATTGAAATGGTCGTACTGGAAGTCGGACAGCGGGAGCAAGTGCTTGTTGCTGACATTCTGGATAGAATAACGCAGGCCTGCATAGCCGTTGATGGCAGCATTGTCGAGCCACGAGCAGCGGTAGTGGAACGAGGCATCGGTGGTCTTTACCTGATAACGCTTCTTGAATTCAATCTGGGTTTCATAGTGGTAACTGGTATAACCCTTTTCGCCTTCCTTCTCCTGAATAAGCTGCTGACGGTATTCGTCGGCATAACCCTGCGTGAAATTCATGTTCAGGTCGAGCTGATGGAGCAGTGCACCGGCCTTGATGCGATTATAGGACATCACCTTATAAATATAAGTGGTGTACTTGCCCGGCTCGTATTTGTACTGCCCCCAGGCATCCTCCGCACCACGACTGATTCCCACTGATGTGAGGCTGTTCAGACCGTCTGCCTGATACCCGTAGTTTAGCTCTGCACCAAACTCATGATTCACCCATTCGCGACTATATCCCTTATAGCCGCCTATGGTTCCAGATGCCTGTTCCATACCGCTCATCAGGTAGTAAGACAGGTTGGGGTCTTCCTGTACGGTGATTAGTCCAGGAATTTTCTCCTTACGACGGTTGTAATGACCGTTCAGTCCTAATGTATGCTTTCCAAAGGCATAGGTGACAGCAGGTGTAATCTTATAGTCAAGGAGTTCAGAACGTGAGCGCGGGTCGCGCAGACGACTCAGATCGCCTACCTTATAGTCCAACTTGACACCCACAGTTATTTCCTTGTCCATCTTATCGCCCGAGAGAGGAATGGGGATGGTGCTGACGGTAGCGGTGAGATCGAAGTCTTGGGTGTCGTATTTGCCGCTGATACTGCTGCCGGAAAAGAAGGGATTGGAATTGTAAGGACGCATCACGTCGCACCAGGCACGGTCTTTCGTACGATCCATGTTGAAAAGGAATCGGCCGTAGCCTACAAACAGCATACTGATTCGTTGGTAGCGCTCGGTGGCGAACTTCAGTTGGTTGCGCTGTCCACCTTCCTGCACACGTCGGTAGTCGCCACTGCGATGCTCCACGTTGAACTCAGCATAGCCGCGGTCGCGACTGTATTCTAATCCCAGTCCTGCGGCATTCCCAGTCTGTTGCCACAGTAGTAAGGCATCATCATAGCGGTATTCACTCTCCTGGGCAGAGGTGTTTAGTGATACTAGTGTGACTAATGATACTATAGAGGCAATATATTTCTTATTCATCGTATTCGCGGGGTTTGATTGTTTTTGAAACCTGGAAATCGTTGCTGGAGTTGTTGGTGTCTGTCAGGATGAGACGACCATTGTCAGTCTTCTTGCTGGTCTTACGATAGACTACCTCACCGCTTCTGCCTGATGTAGCATTGATGTTAATGTAGCCGGCATCCAAATCGTCGTAGAGACGCTTGGTCTTCACTTCGACACCCGTGGCTTTGTTGCCCAGCACTTCTACAGCATCAAGGATCATACGTTTAGGCAGGAGCTTCCACTGGAGGTTCCCGCTCGTCTTACCGTAGGGATAGGTCGTTGGTAGTGAAGCAATGTCCTCGTCGGTACGGAAGATGACCACTCCGCAAGGTCCGCTCTGCACCAGATTCATGTTCGAGATGGCAGAATACATTGTGTAGATGAGTTCCAGGGCTGGCGTGGCAGGATTGTTCTGTATGCGACCGTTGGTGTCTTTTGCCTCGAAATCGGCATCCGACAGGTTGTTCTCCAACGTGTCGTTGGGTGTGTGGTCAACAGCACTGTTGACGATGAGTACGGTGCCGCCTGCTGCCACCTTATGGTTGGCTGTGGCAGGAATACGGAAAATCTGCTTGAGCAGTACCACAGAGTCTTCGTACACCTCATGGAGGTTATCCAGTGTATAGGCCTGGCTGCTCTCAGCTTCAACTAATCCGATGTAGTAGCCGGATACATCAATTTCCTTGTCGCTCTGGTTATATATTTCAAGATATTTGCCTGCATCGTATGGACGGTTGTTGTTGTCCTTGGAACCTGCATAGTATATCTTGCCGATGATGATATCTTGGTTGATGCTCAGTTGCGTAGCCAGCGAGATGGTCTGTTCCTCCTTGATAAGATGGGAGTTTAGCGAACCTGCGACGGTACATCCGCTAACGGATTTGTTGGAACCTGTAGCCTGTTGATATTCCGCCTGCGTCAGTTCCCATGAGCATGATATATCATAGACATCGGGGATGAGATTTGCAAATGTTGCTACGCCTTCAGCATCGGTTGTGGCAGAGAGACGTGTGTCGCCTTTCTGGAGGATAATCTCGTGACCGGAAAGGGTAGCAGTGCCTGTAAACTCTTCTGGCATGAGTAGTTGGATGCTTACTGAGGTCTCGCTGGTGACGTCGCTATAGTCAACGCATGAGGCGAGAGCGCACAGCCAGCAAGCGGCCAATATGGAATATGTATTTTTTGTCATAGTCTTTCTCTTAGTTAGAATTTCAGTGAGAGTTCAGCACCGAAAGCAAACTTTCCTGTGTTGCGCTGTGAAAGCGTTGATGTCTTATTACCAGAAAGATAAGGCTCGTAGAACAGACAGTTGTCCACATAGAGCGACAAGGCACCTGTTTTTCCAAGTTCTTTGGTGAGACGTGCAGAGAGGTTCCAGGTCACAGGGTTTTCGTTCGGCTCGTTGTCGGAGTAGCGCAACAGCAACTTCTCATCATTTGTAGCAATCTGTCCACCATCAAATGTGATGTAATCTGCAGAGTTGATGTCGTGATACACCAGATCGTCGCTAATCCATCCAATAGGGTCTTTGTCTGCCGTATAACTCCAAGTTGAGTTATGCCAGATAGCTTGTGCCGTGAACGATGCCACCATGTTGAGTTGTGGGATATGGGTAACGGCACGCAGGGTGTTGACAAAGCGGCGCAGACGGGTATAGTCGAGACCTGATGGGTAAACAATACGAACGGGTGATATACCACGACCTCCATATTTCGTCCCTGCCAGCAGAGCAGCGGGAACGGCAGTGGTGTTCATGCGTGTGCTCCAATCTGTTTTTGTCTCGTTCCATGCCCCACTGAAGTAAAAGCTTGTTTTCAGAGGCTTAACTTCACCAAGGTCGAAATCGAATTCCAAACCGCGGTTGATGGTCTTGTCGGTATTGGACAACTGACCAGTGGTGGCAAAACAGGTGAACTGATAGGCATAGCCTGTTGAGAAGTCGGGCTGTCCGTTGCTGCCGATAGTTGGCATATGTGTATCGTCAAAGAGATTGTAGGTGTAAGTAAAGTAGTCTGAAGCGGCCTCGAAACCATTAGGTGTACGATCCTCATAAGCCAGGATGCTCAACTTGCGACCCTCAGACAGTTTGATGTCGGCACCCACTTCCACTTTCGTTGTCGTAGCATTCTTCAGTCCTTTCGAGCGTTCCACATTATACACCTCAGTATGGGTGTAGTAGGTTGGCGTAGCAGCTAAGGTGAAGTTGCCTACCAGGTCATCGATGTATTTCTTGTCAGGATAGAGGTGCATCAGTCCTGGTGTTTTCGAGTTCATACCTATACCGCCTCTGATGTCCAGCCATTTTGTGACGCTAAACGCAACATTCAGACGAGGCGACAGGGCTGTGGTAGCTACCTCGTTGAAAGGCTGCAGAGACTGGAAACGTAATCCGAAATTCACGCGCAGACGGTTCACCTTATTGATGTTATAGGTGAACTGGTCTTCGGCAAAGGCCGACAGTTGATGTAGTCCTGGTATATCATCGAAGGCACGTGGACGACCGTTGCTATTAGGCTTATAGGGGAGTGATTCGTCTACATTATAGTAACCACGACCTGAGTTCCAGTCGTAGCGATAGTCCACACCAATCTTAAAGCTCTGTATGGTCTTGCCTTTGCGCAGGAAGAAATCGTCGGTCAGTTTGAAGAACACGTTGTCAGGACGGCTCTCAGTCTTTCCTGTAGCCTTATAGGACGAAGTGACCCAAGGCACAGAATAGTAGCCTGTCTCACGTTCCGTCAAGATAGGCAGCAGACCGCTGCTGACAGCCACGAAACTGGTGTTGCTGTTATCTATCTGTGATATGCTGATGCCTAAAGTGTATTTCAATGACCTCATCAATGGAGTGTCAATACGGATACGGCCGTTATGGGTCAAGCCAAAGGTTGTCGTTTTTGATTCTGATTCCGTACCGTCCTGAATGGCATCAGGATCTTGTCCTGTCCAGTCCTTTGCCTGCATGAATCGCAATTTTGTATCAGTATGCCAACGAGGACTGATGTCGTAGCCCCAGCCAATGTTAGCCGTATAGCGGTCGAACGAACGGGTCTTCTGACGTGGGTCGCCCCAGGCTTTGGCATAGTCGAGACTGGCATTGATAATGCCTGCCTTGCCGATATTCATGCCTTTACCTACACTGTAGTTCTGAAGTCCAGGGTTGATTTTTGCCTTTACCTGCCAAGGGGTGATGCCAACTTTAGAATGTACAACCACAAGTCCGCTGGTCAGGTCGCCGTATTCTGCTGACGGGATACCACGAATCACTTCCACCTCCTCGATATTGTCGGCAGAAACTTGGCGAAGATCAGAACCGGCAAAGGCAGTACCAGAGAATGCTCCCTGATTGACACCACCATTGTTTGACATCGGTACACCGTCAACGATGATACTCGTACCAAAAGCCATCGTAGAGTTGTTCTGCAGCGTGCGCAGTTGCAACCCTTGCTGTTGGGTCAGATCAGGGCGATCCATCAGTTGACCAGGAATCAGTTGCATCACGTCAGCCAGCGATGTGGCTTGCAGGTGATCGATGGCTTGTCGGCCTATAACATTCGATGTCGATGCACCGCTCTCTCTTTGTTTGGCTACCACCTGCACTTCACGTAGCGACAGCGAAGTGGGTACCATCAGATAACGCATGGTCAGGTCTTTGTTGACTTTCAATCTGGTATTGATGGGCTCGTAGCCCACATAACTGATTTGCAAGGTGTATTCACCTGCTGGCACATTGTTGATGGTCGCCTTGCCATCCATGTCGGTTACAGCCATAGCCCCAGAGGGTTGCAGTTGTATGCTGGCCATGATGATAGACTCGTGGGAACCTCTGTCCTGAACGGTAAAATGAATGGTATAACCACCTTTCTGCGCGAAGCCCCAAACTCCGATCATCGTGAGTAGTAGGGTCATGAATAACTTTCTATAGTCCTGATTGTGCATAAGCTTATTTGACAGTTGTGCGACGATCGCGGATAAGTTTGATTTCACGGAGCAAATCCTCGTAGTGCAGGGCATTGATACCTTCGGATGACTTCATCTGCTGCTGACAGAAATCCTCCACTTTCTTCAGATTCTTCAGAACATAGAGCATGGCATCCGAATTGTAGCTTTGTGCCATTGCTCCTTTCAAGTCTGTAGCAGAGGGATTGAGAAGTGTGTTCAGGTTTTGCACATACGAGCGTTGTAGCTGACGGCGTGCCTTCGCCTGGAACGTATTGCTTGCAGGTGATTTCCATACCTCGGCAAATAGATCGTCCAAGTATTGGGCTACGCTATATTCTGTGTTGCCGATGTTGCTGAGCATCAGTGGGGTCATGAGTCGCGTCAGCAGGTTGGTCTGCATGGTCTGTTGTGAGCTTCCTGCATCAGAACTCATCTTCGACATGATGTTGGTGGGATAGAGCCATTCCGGTGCGTCGAAGATGTTGCGGCCAAGGTACTGCAGGGCTTCACGCTGACGGGCAACAGGCACCGGAGCGTATGGCTCTGTTCCCGGCATATTGTTGATAAAGCGTCCACCGATGTTTTTGGCCACATGGTTCATGTAGCGGTTAAACTGATCGGTTACAGCCTTATGCATCTCGCGTAGGTCGTCATACTGGTCGTTCTCCTGCTTGGTCCACTGAGGAAGGTTCTGTATGACGCGCTTCAGGTTCTTGATGCCGTACTCTGAGGCTTTTACGTTGTTGTCGCTCAGGTCTTCAGTCTGTGCACGTGGATCTTCATTGCGCCCCTCGCCACCAAACCACAGGCGCTGATTGCCTCTGAGGATATTCGTGGTCTCGGTCATCAGCTTCTCCTTTTCCTCGTATTCGTCCTTGAAATCAGGACGCCACTGGTAGCCCCATTTGATAGCCCATTTGTCGTAGTCGTTGATACGTGGGAACAGACCCTTCTCGCTGATTTTATCCTCGGGCTGAGCCACATAGTTGAAACGGGCATAGTCCATGATGCTGGCAGTGTGCCCGTTTTTCTCCACCCAGGCTTTGTCGCGCAGCTTTTCTACAGGTGTGGCATACGACGCGCCCATGTTATGGCGTAGACCTAGCGAGTGGCCTACCTCATGACTACTGACAAAACGAATCAACTCACCCATCAGCTCCTCGTCGAACTTCATGGTCTGGGCACGCTTGTCCACGGCACCACATTGTACCATATACCATTTCGTGAGCAGGTTCATCACGTTGTGATACCAGCAGATATGCGCCTCGATTATCTCGCCAGAGCGTGGATCAACGATGCGTGGACCGTAGGCATTCTCTGTCTCAGAGGGAAGATAGCGCAATACGGAGTAGCGGGCATCCTCCAGGCTGACGTTGGGGTCGTCCTCAGGCAATACTTTCGCAGTGATGGCATTCTTGAAACCGGCAGTCTCGAAGGCTACGTTCCAGTCTTCAATACCCTTGATCAGGTAGGGAATCCATTTCTTGGGAGTAGCAGGGTCGATATAATACACGATCTGCTTCTCTGGCTCTGTCAGCTCGCCACGCAGGTATTTCTTCTTGTTCTTTGGCACCAGACGATAGCGCGAGATAAACGACTCGTGCTGAGTCTTATGCTGGGCATCGCTGAAGCGCACGAAGTTGTTCACGAAGTAGCCCACACGGTCGTCCCACAGGCGCTTGCGCATCGGCTCCTTGGGCAGCAACACCATAGAGGTATTGAAAGCCATCGTGACGGTACCTATCTTGGAGGCCTCGGAGCGGCCTGCTGTGGAAGCATAGGTGCGTGTGGTTGCAATCTCGATGTTGGTAGGAAAGACCTTCATCGTGTCGATAAACGTGCGGTCTTTCTGAATGCCGCCGACTTTCAGCGTTGTCTTGCTCGTATTGGAAAAACTGGTCAGGTTGTTGTCACTATTAAAGAGTGCTGTCACCTCAATGAGACTGGCATCTTTTGCCTCGTTCTTGCCAATCACCTTGAATGCCTGAACAATGGGGTCTATGGTTGACTGCTCCAGTGTGCGTGAAATGTTGTCGCCATTGTCTGCCAGATGTGACAGAACATATTGGCGAATCATAATCTGACTGGTGTCACGTTTCTCGAAGTAAACGGTGGAGTGGGTGATCTCCTCACCTGCAAACATCCCGAAATCCTGTGGAACAGCCGTAAAACGAGTGACGCAAAGAATGTAGCGACCCATCATGGAGTCGGGCACCTCGAAGTAGTATTTGTCCTCAATATGGCGAACGCGGAACATTCCGTCCATCACGGTGCCACCCTTCTTGATGATTTTCTCGTACTCAGATTCTTTCTTCTCCTCTTTTTTCTCTTTCTTCTTCTTGTCAACTTTCAGCGTATCGGACACTACCTTCGTGGTGTCAGCGGGAATGCTGTCGTTGGATACAAGGAAAGCCGACCGAGCCTGTATGCCAATGACCATCATGGCACAGCTCATCAATATCATCAATTTCTTCATAACCTTGAAAATTTGTGCAAAGATACTCATTTTCATTTATTCCACAAAACGAAACGTGCAAATTATGGTCGTTACTTCAAATTCTTTACATTCTCAAAGTACCGCTTCGTGCTCTTTTTTGAAAAGAAGCAGTCCCTGGAGTCAGTTGACCGCAGGGACTGCCATTGATAACTTGAATCTTGTTACTTCTTCATGAACTTCTTTCCGTCGATGATGTAAAGGTCTTTCTTAAGTGAAGAGTGGGGAGCAGTGAGTGATGAATTTACTACTGCGCTCGAAACTCGTCGACCTTGCAGGTCATAGACCATTGACGATTGACCATTGACGGTTGACCATTGAGCAATGCCGGTTGTTCCGTTGAGGAGCAGCTCATGACGCTCGCCATTGACGGTGACGAAGACGGCATGATCGGCATTGAGCTGCGCTTCGCCTTGACCCCTCAGTTGCAGACGGATGACCTCGTTCCATGCACCGGGCAGTGCCTCGTTGTCCATCGACCAGACCACGATGCGGCAGCGGCCACCGGGCAGCATGGTGTAAGCCAGTGTATGACTGTCCTTCGCCATCTCCGTCAGCATAACGCCTTCGAGCACGTAGCCTGCAGGTATCGTCAGATCCATCTGGAAAGCAGTGTAAGCCGTCAAGTCCTTATAAGCAGCCTCGGCATTGCGAGACAGTTCTAACTTACGTTCCGTCGTGGTTCACGTCACCCGGCATCATATCATTACGCTCCCATGTGGCGGTGTAGCTGCGGTCGCCGGTAGAACCTGTAGAGATGGTGACTGTCAGCGCAGGCCCTTCAAGCCCTGTACCCATCCAGCCGGTGAAGGTATAGCCCTGACGGGTGGGAATTAAAGATAAATCTGGCTATACGGACTTACTTCATGATCCAATGATCAACTGTCAATCCTGTATGCCAGGGCAGCTCCAATGGCAGTGCAGAATGACGAGTATTTGGGAATGTGGAAGCGCACATTGTACAGACGCTCCAAGGCTGGGAAGATGTCCTTGCACTGAGGCAGCAGCGACAGGTTGCCAATGAGCACCATGTCATGACAGCCGGTGCCCTGGGCAGCCAGCACAGCGGCTGAGCCGATGCTCTGCATCACCAGCGAGATGATGCCACAGGCAATATCCTCACGCGAAGCGTCATTCTGTGCACGGGCGAAGATGCTCGCCGTAGCCTCCATGGGCAGGCCGGGAAGCGGTTGTGCAGAGATGTCGCCGATACTCAGGTTGATGTGCGAGATGTCGCCCTGCATGGCCAGTGCCGATACGGTCTTGATATCGCTGGTATTCAGCATGAGGCGCGACAGTCCTTGCAACGTGCCACCGCCAATGCCAATGCCGCCAATGTGACGTATGTTGTCGCCCTGACACATGACAAACGAGGTGCCGGTGCCCATCGACACCACAATGGCGTGGTCGATATGACTCTCATAGCGGGCTCCTAAGGCATCGGCTATAAATTCATCGCAGCGACTAGTCTTGACACCATAGACGTCGTTCTTCACATAGCCGGCACCTACGCCCGTCAGCATGACATGCTCTACATCGTTAAGGTTGATGTTGTTGTCGTGCAGATACTTGCCGAAAGCACCATAGAGCGAGGTGATAGGGTCGGCAGCCGTAATCCTAATAGGGGCTGTAGGCTTGCCTTCCTTCAGCCCGACAATCTTCGTGGTAGAAATGCCCACGTCTATACCAATGATTATTCCCATAGCGAAATGATTAGAATTCGTGCGACAAAGATACGAAAAAGTGAGAACAATACAAAACAAAAAAACATTTTTTTTGTATTGTCGAACGATAGTGCCTTCGAGCAAAGCTCAGAGGTACAAAAAAAGGTGAAAAGTGAAAAATTTTTGCTGCTGCATCATGCTATGCGACAGCCAATATCTTCTTTTATCCAAGAACGAGGTCTCCAATCCGCCACAGCCAGCTATTCCAGAACAACAAGGATGGCTATTTATAGGGTAAACAAAGTTAATTCTCCCAATCGTTTGGTGGTTTCAGTATTTTTATGTAATTTTGCAGTCGAGATTACAAGAAAACGCATGGAACAGATAGCAGGAAGATACATCAACCCCTATACCGACTACGGCTTCAAAGATGACCGACGGTATGCAGGCAGCATTGATTTCCATGTACACTGCTCTGACTATTGAAGAAATAGATAAGTTGTTATAAGGAAATGCATATCGCAGTAGCAGGAAATATCGGAAGCGGAAAGTCCACTCTGACCAAGATGCTCGCCCGTCATTACGGGTGGGAGGCTCGCTTCGAGGCTGTTGACCATAATCCGTATCTGGAAGACTACTACCGCGACATCCACCGTTGGTCGTTCAATCTGGAGGTCTACTTTCTGAAAGAGCGCTTCCGCGACCTCATAGATATTTCAAAATCTGATCATACTATTGTGCAAGACCGTACCATCTTCGAGGGTGTCTATGTCTTCATGCAGAACAATAAGGCTATGGGTAATCTCTCCGACCGCGACTATGATACCTATATGGAACTCTTTGAACAGATGATGACTTTGGTGCGTTATCCCGATCTCATGATCTATCTGCGGGCTTCAGTTCCCCATCTGGTAGGAAACATCCAGAAACGTGGACGTGAGTACGAGCAGACCATGAAGCTGGAGTATCTGGAAAATCTCAACCGTCGTTATGATGAGTTTATCTATAAGATGTATAAGGGTAGGGTGATGGTGATCGAAAAAGATGACCTCGACTATCAGAACAACCCGAAGGACTTCGCTAAGATAGTAGACCGTATAGACTCCACCCTCTTCGGACTCTTTTCCAATTAAGATTAAGAATTAAGCATTAAGAAGTGAGCATTATGCACATCGCTGTAGCAGGAAACATTGGAAGTGGCAAGACCACGCTGACTAAGATGTTGGCCCACCGTTACGGTTGGACGCCAAGGTTCGAACCCGTTGACAACAATCCTTATCTGGAGGACTTCTATGCAGATATGAAGCGTTGGTCGTTTAACCTTCAGATCTATTTCCTGAACAAGCGTTTCAAGGAAGTTGTCGAGATAGCACATTCCAAGGAGACCATCATTCAGGACCGTACCATCTTCGAGGATGCCTGCATCTTTGCACCAAACCTTCACGGGCAGGGAATGATGAGCGATCGTGACTTCAATAACTACAAGGATCTCTTCGACCTGATGATGTCACTGGTTCAGTTGCCAGACCTTATGATTTATATACGCAGTAGCATTCCAACCCTTGTAGCACAAATACAAAAACGCGGACGTGAATACGAACAGACCATGCGACTGGATTATCTGGAGGGACTGAGCCGCCGCTATGAGGAATGGATTGTCGGCTACAAAGGACCGCTGATCGTTGTCGATGGCGACCATTGTAAGTTTGGAGAAAATCCTGAACATTTCAAACAGGTTACCGACATGATTGATGCCAAATTATATGGTCTTTTCCCTATGGAGTAAAAAAATAACGGGTATTTTGAAAAAAAATGCCAAAAAAATTTGGTAGATTCAAAAATACTCCGTACCTTTGCACCCGCAATTCAGCAAGAGCGCTGAATCAAAACAAAAAATGATGCACCCGTAGCTCAGTTGGTAGAGCACCTGACTCTTAATCAGGGTGTCCAGGGTTCGAGCCCCTGCGGGTGTACTTAGCGATAAAAACGACGAACTAACACAGTTCTGTCGTTTTTCGCTTTTTTAGGGGCAAGAGAGCCACTAACTAACTAATATTCACGATGTTCTGTTAAAGTAATAATTTGTTGAACCCGCAGCTTGATTGGAAAAGCTTGGACATTTTTGGAATTACTTGGAACGTCTTGGACTGATTTGTGATACATTTTGTGATACACGCTCTCAAAAATGTGATACACTTTTGGCTAACCGTGCTACAAGAAACAACTAATTTTGGCCACCTCACTTCCATTTTCTCCCGATTTTGCTCAGTTTTACATTCTGGCTGCAAAAAAAATTTTAATTTATGAAACAGAACGTAAAATTGCTCTTCGACCGCAGGAACACTGTAAAGAAGACTGGTAAGGGAACCATCGAGATTCTTGTCTATCTCAGCAGAGAAGAAAGAAAATGGGAAGCCGTCGGCACTGCTGACGAGCAATCATGGGAAGTAATGGCCAATGACAGAAGGATCCTGACCAAAGCCAATGTCATCGCCTTCGATGCCTGGCTTCGCAGTCAGAACAACAAGACTGACTACACCATCAACGGCTACCACAAGAAAGTCCGCAAGTACACCAAGATCCTGTGGCGACTGGAGATGATTTCCTCTGACCCCTACGAGTACGTGAAATTCCCCAAGGGCAAGAACAAGGAGCGTGTTCCCCTGATTGAGCCTGAACTAGTCAAGATTCGCCAGGCTGGATGCAGTGGCCGTATCGAACGTGCGCGTGACCTCTTCATCTTCATGGCCTACACCTGACTGGCTTACTGTGATATGTCTGTCTTCAACTTCAACACCATGACAGAGGAGCATACGGACGACACCTATATTGACGGTTCCCGTCTGAAGACTGGCTCGAACTTCTTCACCCCCATCCTGCCCCCGGCAGAAGTGATTGAATGATGGCGAATAGCCATAAACACCGATGCTCTCCAGAGCATAAACATTCTCTCTGCGATTAGCAGAAGTGGTCAAAAGAATTGTCGCCACTGTCAAACTGAATCCCTGTTCGCAGGGTTTCAGTTTGGCAACTTGAAGAAATGGCGAAAGCGATAGATGAGATATAAAGCACAGGCGAGTAAGAGGATATAGAAGATATACTTCGGAGCCGTGCTGGGTGCGGATTTCCGCACATCTGAAGCTTTGACTACAGAGGATTGTGTGGACTCGGCCACACTGTCCGTTGTCAAAGTCTGTACGTTGGACTTCTTGTTGCTGCCCGCATCAACGTGAAGTCCGTATATCTTCAGGGCCGACGGCTTTTGTGCGGTAGTCCGCTTGTTGTCTGATTCAGATTTGTTGCCGTTGGCGGGAGGCTTACAGCTTAGAAAGTACATGTCATCAAGGGACGCTGCGCCTTGGCCAGCGTCTCTTAATGGCATACTTTCCGCTGTAAGTGATGGAGAAACTTTGTCCTCAGGAACAATGACGACGCCTTGTTCTGACAGGATGATAAAGAGGCTGTCAACTGACAGCGTGAACCATGTGTTTATGGAGTCAGTCATCAGAGAGGAGCTGAGACGGTCGGCGCTTGTCGCCACCGTCTCGCTCTTCTCAGATGCCGACACGCTGGCTTTCGTGGTATGGCACGAAAGCAACAGACAAGAGACCGAAAGTAGAAGAAGAAAGTGAAGAATTGATTTCATTTTGGTGAAGTATTATTGTCGTTGAAAATGTACTGGTATTCGCTTACATCGAAGCATGGGCAGGGCTTTCCTGCAAGCGTACAAACAGCCTTGTTGTACTGGCAATTGGTACAGCTGGAGCATTTCTTACTCTTCAGGCGGCTACATTCAAATTCACGGTGGCCGTGGAGTGTGGCATGAGGATAGCGTTGGTGAAGATCCGCCAGGAGTTTCGCCAATGCTACCTTTTGCTCAGGTGTACGTGTGTCCTTTCCCACATTAATGTTATTCTTCTCGGTGCCTCCGACATAGCACACCCCTATGGAGTGCTTGTTGTATCCGACACAATGAGCACCAATCATGGACTCGGGCCGTCCCGGATGGATGCTGCCATCAAGGTAGATCAGCCAGTGGTAGCCGATGCCGTTCCATTTCTTAGCGCGGTGCATCGCGTCTATGTCGGCTACAGTCACGTGTCTTCCTTCAGGCGTGGCCGTACAATGAACGATAATTCTGTCAATGCGTCTCATGTTCATTCTTAATTTGGTGGTTGATAAACTCTTTGATACGATGCTCGGACTCTCCGAGTTTCGTTTTGAAGTACACGCTCACCCCGAAGATGGCCCCTGCGAAGGTCAGGCCCTGTGCCATGTACCAGAGCACCCCGTCGGTGACATCGCCCTTGGTGAAGAACGAGATAAAGGACAGTACTACCCCCGACACCACCATAAGTGCTGCGGTTGAGTACTGGATCCATTCTTTGCTGTTTGTAGTCATAGAGATTTGAATTTGTTGGTGCAAAGGTAAAATGGCTTTTACATTAGGAAAAAGACAGTTTCATAGTC
>Ga0256407_10002124_pt1 | contig 38784 bp, 32 predicted proteins | sample RumenRJG_04DNA_FD_193489 | JGI IMG/M metagenome (GOLD analysis project Ga0256407, IMG submission 193489) | Bovine rumen microbial communities from Lethbridge, Alberta, Canada - RJG_04 | ecosystem: Host-associated > Mammals > Digestive system > Stomach > Rumen | place: Canada: Alberta... | reverse complement strand
CATATCTGCCGATGCCAGCGAACTGCTTTCTGCTGTTATTGACGGGAATCCAAAGTTCCATAAGCTATATCAAATGTATAAATTAGTCGCAGGATGAATGAATATTCACTTGCGAAACTTTAGTAAACATAATATTCCACTTCAACATGAAAAGTGACCTAGTTGCAAGGCTTGTTTCTTTGTTATGCTTGTATGGTCATCTCCCTTTTTGTATTTTTGTCCACGTAAAACAACTCTAACTCCATCATCCGAATACTTCGATGACTCGGAGAATTATGAGTTTGACATCAATGACTAGCACGCTGATGATTTTTTCGAAACTTTTTTCCAACTACGCAAAAACAATGCGCAGCGATGATGTAGTTTTGCATCGCGGTTCGGAAATACGAACACGTTTAGCAAACTGAGTTACGAGGCACCACCAATTTATTTAAGATGTATTACAATTAAAACGAGAAGACAATGCAAGTCAAGATGATCAACAACCGTCCGGTAAAGATATGGACGGACAACGTAGAGGAATCGGCCATGAGTCAGATAGAGAACCTGACCACGCTGCCCTTCCTCTTCCATCACCTTGCCATCATGCCCGACGTGCATGCTGGCATGGGAATGCCTATCGGTGGTGTGCTGGCATGCGTGGATGCCGTCATCCCCAACGCCGTGGGCGTGGACATCGGCTGCGGCATGTGTGCCGTGAAAACCAACTGGCGTGTGAGCGACATCCCCGCCGAGGTGCTCCGCAAGCAAATCATGAGGGGCATCCGCAAGCGTATACCATTGGGTATGGACCACCACAAGGAGGCTCAGGATGAGAAATACCTGCCCCAGGGCCACGACATCGACGCTCTTGAAATCGTGAAGCGCCGTAGTCAGTCCATCCTGCATGAGGTGGGCACGCTTGGAGGCGGCAACCACTTCATTGAGTTGCAGAAAGACGAGGACGACAACCTCTGGGTGATGATTCACTCCGGTTCACGCAACCTTGGCAAACAAGTAGGCGACTATTACAACAAGTTGGCTGCCGCACTCAATGAGCAATGGCACTCCGTGGTGTCGCCCGACATCCGCCTGCCGTTCCTCGCCCGTGGATGCAAGGAGTTCGACATGTACTGGAAGGAAATGCAATACTGCATCGACTTCGCCCTCTGCAACCGCAAACTGATGATGGAGCGCATCGAGGAAGTGCTTGCCGACGCATTGGCGAGCATTGAATTCGAACCGATGATCAACATCGCCCACAACTACGCCGCTTGGGAGAACCACTTCGGAAAGAATGTCATCGTACACCGCAAGGGTGCCACCCTCGCCCGCGAAGGAGTCGTCGGCATCATCCCCGGCTCTCAGGGAACGGCTTCCTACATCGTGGAAGGACTCGGCAATCCCGACTCGTTCTGCTCCTGTTCGCACGGCGCCGGTCGTGTGCTGTCGCGCACGGCAGCCATCAAGACCCTCGACATGGCCGAAGAGGTGGCACAACTCGAGGCCAAGGGCATTGTCCACGCCATCCGCTCCCAGAGCGACATGCAGGAGGCGTCGGGGGCCTACAAAGACATCGAGACGGTCATCGCCAACGAGGCCGACCTGGTGAAGGTGAAGACCCGACTGCTCCCCGTGGCGGTGATTAAAGGATAAAAAAATCAGGCCATCCCTATGATATGAGACAAATATTTGATATCTTTGTGCTCAGACAATAAAGGAAATATATACGAAACAAAAGAGAGGTCTAAGGGAGGCTTACTTCCTGTCGATTAGGGCCGAAGGCTCTAGTAATCTCTTCAGTCTCCCCATTACCTCTAACTATTAACAAGGTCAAGGCTGGCATACTACTGGCTTCGTGCAATAGTCTCATAAACTATCTTGCCAGCCCATTACCTTTTAATTCAAAACGCAATGAACAGCAAGAATCTGACAAAGGTAGCCCTGCGCTACCGTGCCGTATTCCTCGACATCCACCGCGAGGACATCAACATGCAGTCGGAGGCAACGGTGCCAGTGATGGCATTCGTCGCCCGACTGAAAGAGAACGGCTTCTGCGTGAGCGAGGAACTGCTCCACGCGCTGAACGCCGTTCCCACCAGTCGACTGGCAGAAATCACCGAGTGCATCAACGACGTGATGGGCGTGGAACTCAACTGGGCTTCACTCGTCAAGGGATGGGACGTGCCAACCGGCGAGACCCTTGCCGACCACCTCATCACCCTCTTGGCCAACATCTTCGGAGAGGAAGCAGGCTTCAAGGGCACTACGCTGCCTTGCGGCCACCTCATCCCCGAAGGCACCTTCCCCATCGAGCGATACAATGGATGCCCCTTCTGCGGCACACCCTTCGAGACCGCCGACTTCGTATACAAGGGACAGGCCAGCAAACTGAAGGAACTGCGCCTGTTCACCACCAGCGACATGGAGCGTGTCTTCACCTCGCTGCTGTCATCTGCCACTCCGCTTGATGCCACCCAGAAGGACTCGCTGGAGCAACTGCTCCGTGAGTTTCCACTGCCTGAGGATGCCGGCATCGCCATGAAGGAGACTGCCATGCTCGTCATCAAACTGTTGGTGGAACAGGGCAAAGCCGACGAGGCATCGGCGTTGCTGAAGACCCCCACCGACGTGCTCCGCTACCTGTGGTATGAGAAAACCGGCTATGTGCAGATTATCGAGCCGAAGACACTCATTGCCCACGCCCGCAGACTCTATTACCATATGTGGGGACCGCTCGACCAAAGCACCGATGCCGCCAAGGACATGAAAGAGAGGCTGATGCTGAAATACGACCGCAAGGCCTGTCTGCGTGTGGCGAAGTGGTTGAACGCCATTCCGATGACGGCACGCCAGGCGGCAGAGAACATGAACCCCAAGCGCGGCATGTGGGTGCGCATGATTCGCGCCCTCCGTCTCGGGGAATACTCGCGCAAGAAGGGGTTCGACCATCTGGCAGAGATTCTCGACGTGTTCTATAAGCAAGACTTCTCCACCTGGCAAGGACGTGTGGACAAGGCTTGCCAGGCGAACGATGCCGACAAGACCTTGGACTTGCTCAAGGAGCGTCCGGGGATGTTCGCCCGTTGCCTGTTTGCCACCATGCTGCGCTTCGGCAGCGACAAGGTGCTTGCGGCTTTCGATGAGACAGCCGACAAATTGCCTGCCCGTCTGCTGCTCTCGCTCGGCAATGCTGCCGACCAGTATTTCAATCCAAAGGAGGTGCGCATGGCCCGTCCCATCACGGGTGTGCCCCGCCAGATTCAGCCCAACAAGTTGCTGGCACTCTATGGAGACGACGACCGCGAGGCGATGGCCCAAGCCGTCAACGACCTCTACAAGACCTCCATGGAAAGGCGTTTCTCCATGCAAAAGACCGAGGCGAAGACCATCTACATCGACCCGTCGCTGTATCACATCCCCGTGAGCGTGGGCGACCGCACCACCACCATTCAGGACACATCGTGCGCCCTGATGGGCACGCGCTTCCCCGTAGAGGGCGATGCCGTGAGGCTATTCTTGCATTGGGGCAAGGGCCTGCATGCCCAGCCTCTCGACATGGACCTGAGTGCACGCATCGTATTGTCCAACAACAAGGTGCTGGAATGTGCCTATTACAGTCTCACTTGTGTGGGCGCAACGCACTCCGGCGACATCCGGCACATCCCAGAGATGGTGGGAACAGCCGAATACATCGAACTGTCATTGCCCACATTGGAAAAGGCCAAAGCCAAGTATGTGATGTTCACCTGCAACGCCTATTCCACCGGCGCGCTCTCTCCCAACCTCATGGTGGGATGGATGGACTCTGCCTATCCCATGAAAGTATCGGATAAGAGAGGCGTGGCCTACGACCCCTCGTGCGTGCAGCATATGGTTCGCGTGAGCGAGGGCAACCTCTCCAAGGGACTGGTGTTCGGCGTTCTCGACGTGGCGAAGCGGGAAATCATCTGGCTGGAAATGCCTTTTACCTCACAGACGCTAAGAGGCGCCAGCGGCGAGGTCGTCGAGGCATTGCTCCACAGACTGGAAACGAAACTTTCAGTGGGTGAACTGCTTGAAATAAAAGCCAAGGCACAGGGTCTGACAAAGACAGAGAATGCTGATGAGGCCGACGAAACCTACACCTACGAATGGGCACTCAACCCCGCGGAGGTGACTCAATTGCTCAACGGCTAAGACCATAATGCAATGCAAACGGAAGCCCTCGTATTACACGCCGGGCTTCCGTTTGCATTCAGTCATTACAACAATATTTTCTGATAGGCCAACCTTTCGTCTCCCGAAGCGAGGTGGATGATGCCGCAGTAGGTGAAACCATGTTTTGTGATGACGTGCTGCATGATGTGGTTGTCGCGGTGGGTGTCGATGCGGATGTTACGGTCGTTGGAGAAAGCGAATGCCATGATGTCGTGAAACACATGGTGGACTTCCGGGAAACTGGCGATGCGGTGGATAACATGATAGGGAGATTCCTCGTCGAGCCACTGCCCTTCGTAGATGACCCCATAGGTAGGTTCCGGAGAAGCAAGGAAGGCGAAATAGCCCACCACCCTATCCTGCTCCACCACCACAAAGCCCCCTCCTCTTTCCATGTCGGCGGCGATGACCTTCTCTGAGGGATAGCCATCATTCCATTGGTTGGGGTTCCCCGACCCGCGCATCGTCTGTCTGGCAGCATCCATCACCGCCATGATGGCGGTGACATCAGCAGGTGTGGCAGGTCGGATTATTCTGTTTTCCATCAGCATGTCGTCTTTTTTCAATTATTTTCTGTATATGCTTGCGTTAGTCATCCGTGTCTTTTCTACCGTCTCGGAGTATGCAGTTCTTCTCCGTTATATTGGTCATAGTCCAAGTTGATTTTGCTCCATGGCACACGGTCGCGGTAGAATTCCGGGTGTTTTACGGAAAGCGTGCACGCCTCCAGTCCGTTGAAAGCATCGAGAGCACATACCGGAGGGTTCTCGGTGGCGACGATGATGCTGCGCAGCATCACACAATTGGCAAACGCCAACGAGCCGATTTCTGTCACCCACTGCGGAATGCTTATCACCTGAAGGCGCTTGCAATTGGCAAAAGCCATCGGGCCTATGGTACGAAGGTCTGGCGACAGGCCGATGAGACGTATTCCGGAATCCATGAAGGCACCTTTCCCAATATGCATGACGTGGGTGTTGTGGATATAGACCTTGTCGATGGAACGGCATCCTTTGAGCATATAGTCGGGAAGGGTCTGCAAGTGTCCGGGAAACTCTATCGACGTCAGGTTTTCACAGCCCTCAAAGGCAGACACCCCAAGCAAGACAAGACGTCTCGGCAGTCGGACGCTCTCCAGCGTTTTCATCCCATAGAATGCAGAGTCGCCAATCTGGGTGTTTTTCAACTTCCGCAGATTCACCTCCTTCAGTTTCGTCAGCGAGCGGATAAAGCGGAAGTCGCTGTCGTTGATGATGCCCGTGACGGTGAGTTTCTCCACATCAAGACGGTCGCCAACCAGTGAGGCCAGTCCGCCAGGCATGGGAACATTTACTTTCAGATTCTGCGCCGGGGCAACCATGGCTATTGCCGCAAGTGCCAAAAACAATAATACTTTTCTCATTTTAGTAATTTTTTAATTAAGGATGCTATTAGACTGAATAGTATGGATGCCTATTAGACTAAGGCCTCGCCATCTTGTTCTCCGAATAGATGCGCAAGAGACCGTCGATGAACGCCCGTTTCTCATACTCACAGAAGTTGCCACTGTGTGAGATATCCCCACACTCATGGTAAGCCCTTGCCCTGCAAGCCCCGCCACAAACATACTTCAGGAAACATCTGGAGCACTCCTCGATATTGTCGACCGTCAGGTGGCGGCATCTCTCCACCACCGGGGAATGTCCATAAAGGTACGACACACTATGCTCATGGATGTTGCCGATGAGGAACTCAGGATAATGGAGCAACTGACAGGGATAGACATCGCCCGTGGGCGAGAAACTCAGTTCGCTGTCGCCCATTGCGCATTTGCAATTGCGGCATTGCTGTGCCCCATCGAGAGCCGACTCACAGTATGACAGCGGGTTCACGCCATGGGCGGCACGAAGGGCCTCGAAATATTCGGCACCGGTAACGGAGAGGTCATCGGCATCGCGCGCGTTGCCCGCAGGAAACAGGGGCGCATAACTCAGCATTGCCCCGTATTTCTGTGCCATTGCCTCCACGTCGTGGATATTGAGGCGGTTGACGGTCATCGACACGCGGGTATCCATCGCATGGTCTACCAAGAGACGGATGGCCTTCTCGGCACGCTCGTAGGAATGCGGACCACGCAACGACTCATGCAACGGACCGTTGCTGCCGTCGATGCTGACGGTAACCATATCGAAAACCTCACAAATCTCCTCCACATTGCCGTCGTGGATGAGCGTTGCATTGGTGAGCAGGTCGACGTAATGCCCCTTTTCCTTTATATAACGGGCTATGGCCAAGCAGTCGGCATTGAGAAGGGGTTCGCCACCGGTAAGCGTGAATTTCACGGCGGTTGACATGGCGCACACCTCATCGACCACACGCTGGTAGTCGTGAAGCGTCATCAACGGATGGCTGTTCTCCACCCTGTCGGTAGCATAGCAGTATCGGCAATGAAGGTTGCAACGCGATGAGATGGAGAACTGCACAATCGACAGGCTGCCATCGCCCCTCAAGACAGGAATTTCATCTGCCGGAGGACACTCAAACAGTCTCGCCTCAACGGCATAACGCAGGAAAGCCTCCACCATACGGGCAGCCTCGGCGCCCATCTCCTCTTCGATGAGCCGCACCGTCTCCTCCAGCGTCATCGTGCCGTCGCATAACGACAGCACCGTGGCACCATTGTTGTCGGTCACCACCCACGAGGGAACATCAGGATTGAAGAAAATCACCCTGTCGCCCTCTGTCAGTCTCTGTATGTTGGGGGGAAGAAGCAGTTTCATAAGACTAGTCGCCCGCGCAGTTGTATGACGAGCCGCACTTGCCGCCGCCACCGCCGCACTCGAACGAAGAGCCACACTTGCCCTTGCCGCCGGCACCCTGGCCGCTGCAGTTGTACGACGAGCCGCACTTGCCACCGCCACCGCTGCACTCGAACGAAGAGCCACACTTGCCCTTGCCCCTGCTGTCGGTGCCCTGGCCGCTGCAGTTATACGATGAGCCGCACTTGCCGCCGCCACCGCTGCACTCGAACGAAGAGCCACATTTGCCCTTGCCGCCAGAGCCCTGGCCGCTGCAGTTGTACGACGAGCCGCACTTGCCGTTGCCGCCACTGCATGTAAACGACGAACTGCAAGTGCCTGTCGCCGACACCAGTTGTCTGGCGACGGCTGCCTTAGAGCCAAAGAACAAGCCTGCTGCCAACGTGAAGCCCGATGCGACCAATGTCTTCAGGAAATCGCGCCGCGACTGGTCGTGTGGTTCCTGCCTGTCCTTGTTGCCCGAATCTTGATGGGCTCCCGTATTCATTTCCCAGTATTCAAAATCATCCTACCAGCCCTTCATCGCGCAGGACCGGTTTTCTGAGCATATTCAAAGAGTAAAATTACTTGAACTCGAACAGGCTGCTGAAGCCCGTCATGGCGAACACCTGCTTCAGGTTGTCGTTCATTCCCGTGATATAGACATGGCTTCCCTTTATCTTGGCGGCTTTCAAAAGGCCAAGGAAAAGACGCAGTCCGGTAGACGAGATATAATCCAACTTTGCACAATCGAGCACGACATCACAGCCTTCGCAATCATACAACGGGAGCATATCCTGCTCGGTCTGAGCAGCGGCGGCAGTGTCGAGACGACCCTCAAGAACGGCCTTGATTTCACCGTCTTGTTTCAGAATTGTTGTTTTCATCTTCTTTATCTAACTTTGTATTGATTCCTTGTTTGAAATTTGTGCACAAAGATAGGAAAAAACATGAAATCACATCTTGTTGCCTATCAAATATTAGTCATTTTTAACTCATAAAAACACAGTGCCACGAAGACATGGCGAAAAACGCCATCTTCGCCCACTGTGTTGAGATTGTCTTTCGGCACTTCTTTTGGCTTGTTCTCCCATTCTTCACCAAAAATGAAAATAAAAAACTGCGATTTATTTTGCGCTTTGCTCCGCTTTCACTATATTTGCAGCAGAAATATGACGCAATGAAGCTCTGAAGTAATCGGTGACAGATATTATACTTTCCAGCTTCATTAGCTTGTTCGCCCTATTCGGCAAAGAAGAGCAAGTTGATGAGTCACGGGCAAAGAAAATGCTCGTGAGTTACTTGCGTCACCATTTCGGCATCAGAAATACCGACACCTACGTCAATCTATACTGCGACATGCGGGGAGTGTATGAGATGAGCACAGGCCTCGACCTGGAGTCTATCGTCGCTTCCATCTGCGACAACCTGCATGGCAAGATACGCACCAAGGAGGAGTCGATGCTGCTGTTGCGACTCATGGAGTTTTGTGGCATCAAGAAAGGGGAGATACACCCGATGTTCAAGACCATGGCAGAGAAGTTCAACGTCGCAGAAAAACTGTTCAACAACTTTGTAGACTTCGTGACAGCCAAGCCCACATCACGGGTGCTGATTCTCCAGCCCGAGGGTTTTGAAGGAAGCCTCAAGACACTCCTCGTCCCCACCACGGGAACACTGGTTTTCACCTACAACGGCGAGGACAACGTGCTGCTCAACGACGTGCCCGTGCTCTCCGGGGCCTATCAGGTATGGCTGCAGAGCAGCGTGCTGAAAAGCAAGAACGGCAAGCCGGTCTACTACTCCACCATCATGGCAGAATACAACAAGAAGAACAACCATGGTGAGGAAGACAGGCGGCAGGTGGAATTCTGCGGACGCAACATCAACTTCCGCTTCCCCCAGAGCGACAACGGCATGCACAACCTGAGTTTTTCGCTGCACAGCGGCGAACTGCTCGCCATCATGGGCGGATCGGGCACGGGGAAGTCGACACTGCTCTCTATCCTCAACGGCACCCTCATCCCGCAGGAGGGGAGCATCACCATCAACGGGCATGACATCTCGGAGCAAGGTGCCAAAGACCTGATAGGCTTCGTGCCGCAGGACGACCTGCTCGTGGAAGAACTGACGGTATATGAAAACCTCTACTACACCGCCAAACTCTGTTTCGCCAATCTCTCAGAGAAAGAGACAGAAGCGCGTGTGGTGAAGACCCTCAAGGACCTGGGCCTCGACGCCGCCAAAGACCTCAAGGTGGGGTCGCCCATCAACAAGTTCATCTCTGGCGGACAGCGCAAGCGGCTCAACATCGCCCTTGAACTCATCCGGGAGCCAGCGGTGCTCTTCCTCGACGAACCTACCTCAGGACTATCGTCGGCCGACACCGAGAACGTCATCAACCTGCTCAAGGAGCAGACCTATAAGGGGAAACTGGTAGTGGTGAACATCCACCAGCCATCGAGCGATGTCTATAAACTCTTCGACCGGCTGTGGCTCCTCGACCGTGGCGGATATCCCGTCTTCGACGGCAACCCCATCGATGCCATCACCTACTTCAAGGAGGCAGCCAACTATGCCGACGCCGAACTGAGTGCCTGTCCGACATGCGGAAACGTGAATCCGGAAATCGTGCTGAACATCATCGACGAGAAGGCCATCGGCAACGACGGCGAGACCTCCGACCAGCGGAAAATGACACCCCAGGAATGGCACGAACTGTATCTGAGCAAGCAGCCCGCCTATTCCCAGCCAAAGAAGAGCGACATGCCTGCCTCCGACATGCACAAGCCCGGAAGGCTCAAGCAGTTTGCCATCTTCCTGCTGCGCACCGTGAAAACCAAAATCACCAACGCGCAATACCTCTGCATCACATTGCTCGAGGCACCCATACTGGCCGTGGTCTGCGCACTGCTCACCCGCTATGCCCCACCCAGCGGCTACACCGTGATGGACAACAAGAACCTGGTGAGTTACTTCTTCATGGCGGTCATCGTCGCCACATTCATCGGCATGAGTGGCAGCGCCGAGGAAATCATCAAAGACCGGGCACTGCTGAAGAGGGAGAAATTCCTGCAACTGTCGTATGGCAGTTACATATGGTCGAAGATTGTCTTCATGGCCATCGTGTCGCTCATACAGACATTCCTCTTCGTGCTCATCGGCAACACCATCATGGGACTGCACGGGATGTTTGGCACCTGGTGGCTCATCCTGTTCATGACATCACTGCTCGCCAACCTTACCGGACTGCTCCTGTCGCAATGCCTCAACTCCATCGTGGCCATCTACATCAGCATTCCCATACTGCTCATACCGCAAATCCTGCTATGTGGCCTCGTGGTGAGTTTCTCCGACCTCACCCCAAAGAGCACCACGGGCAACGTGCCCCTGATTGGCGACGTCATCCCCTCGCGATGGAGTTACGAAGCGCTTGCGGTCACCTCGTTCACCGACAATGCTTACGAGAAACCATTCTTCGCGCTCGACAAAGCCCGACATGAGACCCAGTTCTACAACATCGGATTCCTGTATGAACTGCAGTCGCAACTCGAGACGATGAACGACGAGGCGAAAAAAGGCAAAGACATCAACCCTGCCCACATGAGGGTCATCCATACCAACCTTCCCGTCATCACGGAATTCTGCGGCATGGCACCCTACACCGGCGACGACTCCTACCAGTCGCTGTATGACTACATGAAGGAAGCAGAGAAGATACTTTCGCGCCGGGGCAACGAAAACACGCTGAAGAAAGACGCCCACATTGCGCAAATTGTAAGACAGAACGGCGAGGAACATCTTCTTGAACTGAAGAAAGCGAACTACAACATCAAGTTGGAGGAGTTTGTGTCGGGTGCCGACAACCAGAGGCTGCTCGACATCGTCGACGACCATATAGTGCCACGTAGTGGCATCATTTACCTGACACCACACAACAAAATGGGGCGTGCTCCGTTTTATAGTAGTGAGAAAATTCTGGGTTCGTGGCATATCAAGACGTTATGGTTCAACCTCGGTGTCATCACGCTGATGGGACTGATTGCCATCGTCATGCTACTTACCGACTGTCCTGGAAGATACATGAGAAAACAACAATAGCAACAAATAACATTATTAACAAAAAAAACAAAACAAAGAAATGAAAAAACTATCTATTTTCGCTGTGGCATTCGCAGCATTTGCCTTCATGGCTTGCAACGGCAACAAGAGTGCTAACACCCCTGAGCAGACCGACTCTGTCAAGAGTTTCGAGCAGGAGCAGGTAGAGGCCAAGATTAAAGTGGAACTCGACAGCCTTGCTGCTGAGGTAGGTAAGATGAAGAAGGTTCCTTTCCTGCAGAAAGACGAGAAAGGCATCCAACTCAGCGAGCAGGAGAAGCAGGTGAAGCCCGACTATCTGCTGAATCCCTCTGTGGCAGACAACGCCATCACACTGGCACAGAAATACCGCGTGCTGAGTGCCCTGAGCGTAGACAAGGCCATTGCTGCCCTGTATGACATGCCCGTCGACGAGTACGACAAGGCCATTTCGAAACTGGCTGCCGATGTTGACGACCCCTCATTCAAGGACATCGAAGACATGTCTTCCATCTATGAGACTGGCGAGAAACTCTACAACGACATGAACGCCAACGGCCGCATCAACCAGTTCTGGCAGTTGGTGGCTGGTGCCCTCGTGGAGCAGTTCTATGTGATGTCGCAGAACACCGACAAGTTCCTCACCGCTTTCGACGACGAGTCGGCTTCCAACGTCACCTACCGCATCGTGCTGCTGTCGGATGCCGTGCAGCGTCTTGCCGGATACGACTCAGAGTTTGAGCCCGTTGCCAAGGCTCTGGAGGCTCTCAAACCGCTGAACGCCATCAATGTTGAGCAGTTGAAGACTCAGTTGGCAGAGGCTAAGGAGAACATCATTGCTGCCCGCAACGAATTCATCAAATAACATTTGAAAAAGCACCCGGATAATCCGGGACACGACTAACGAGAAATGGGATGTGCCGCGCACATCCCATTTCCTTTTATGTCTTTACCAGTCGAGTGGTGCAAGGAACAGCCTGCGTCTACTTCAGTTTCTTGCGCAGGGTGAAAACATTCTTGCCGCCTACACGTTCGTAATTGATGCTGTCCATGATGTTTCTCACCAAATGGATACCCAGGCCGCCGATGTTGCGCTCCTCTGCCGAGAGCGTGGTGTCTACCTCGCCCTGCGCCGTGGGGTCGAAGGGCACGCCCTCGTCGGTGATGACAAACTTCAGGCGCTCGTCGTTGGCCTCGGCACAGATATGCACCTCGCCGCTCACACCGGCAGGATAGGCATATTGCATCACGTTGACCACCGCCTCTTCCATGGCAAGGTTCATCTGCATGGTCATCATCATGTCGAATCCTACACCCTCACACACCTCATCGACGAAAGCCGCCAACTGTGGCACCGTCTGCACATCATTGGGCAGTGTGAGACTGCGTTCGAGATGATTGGCAAGGTGCTCCCAGGAATACTGCACGGCAAGCATCGTGAGGTCGTCGTTCTGTTCGGTATTGCCCACAAACTGGCGCACGGCACTGACCATGCTGTCGACCAATGTCATGGGACTACTCGACGAGGTGGCGGCCACCTGAAGGATGCGGTCTTTGCCAAACTGGTTGAAATCGCCGTCCTCAGCCTCGCTCAGTCCGTCGGTATACAGGAAGATGGTGGTGCCATGCGACAGCATGACCTCCTGTTCCGAGAAATTCATTCCCTGCATCACGCCCAAAGGCAGATTGGGGATAATCTCGAGCATCTCGCACTCGTTTTCCGCCTTCAACGGTTCCGCAGAAGCCTCGTCGTCAGACTGCGGATGAATCACCACGGGCGCATCATGGCCGGCATTGCAATAGTGCAGGCGGCCTGTGGGCAGGTCGAGCACACCGACGAGCATGGTGACAAACATATTGGCGTCGTTGCCCTCGGAGAGCGAGTCGTTGAGCGTCATCACAATTTGTCCGGGCTTTGCCACGTGAGATGAGATATTGCGGAAGAGCGACCTGGTAACGGCCATCACCAACGAGGCAGGCACGCCCTTTCCCGACACGTCGCCGATGCAGAAGAACAGTTTCTCATCGCGGATGAAGAAGTCGTAGAGGTCGCCACCCACCGCCTTGGCAGGATTGACGAGACCGTAGATGTCGACATCAGAGCGGTCGGGGAAGGCGGGATAGGTTTTGGGAAGCATGCTCATCTGTATGGAGTGGGCTATCCTCAACTCACTCTCCATCGAGGCCTTCGACGCTGTGGTGTGCTTCAGTTCCTCCATATATTGCGATAACGACAACTGCATGGTTTCAAACGAGTCGCGCAACTGGCTGATTTCATCGTTGTGCTGGAAATGGGGCAGTGGCGTGTCGAAATGGCCTTTCGCCACCTCACTTGCCGAATTGTTAAGGAAACTCAGTGGCTTGGTGGCACGGCTGATGGAAATCTGGCTGATGAGAAACACCGCCAACATGCCCAGGATCATGATGAACAACACGATGACACCGATGGCAATGGGCCAGAAGATCATGGTTATCTGAGGAACGACGATGGCCATCGACCACCCCGCATGTCCCAAATGCGAATAGAAGACATACGATGTCACCCCATCGATATCCATCAAGAGACTTCCGTCTCGCCCGGCTATCATCTCACGGCACATATAGTCGTCCAACGTGTCGGGGGTCAGTTTCACATCGTTGAGATAACTCTTCTTGAGCACGTTTTCCTTGTCGGGATGCACGATGTATTCACCATTACGCCCGATAATGAAACTGTAGATCTCGGCATCCTCGTCGATGCTGTCGGTGTGGGCTTCAAAGACGTGGGCGTTTTCCTTCTCCTCAATCTCTGCCATCACCCCATTCAGCCACTCCAAGGGCAAGTCCACGCCAAAGACACCTACCTTGCGGCCCTCACTGTCGTGAATGGGCAGCACATAACTGCACAACATTGCCCTGGCGCCCACCTCATCGAAATAGGGGTCCGACCAGTATCCATTGTCATCCTCTCCTCCTTTGAGGAACCATTCTGCATTCAGATAATCATGGGATGCCGAACCCAACTGCATCCGCTCCAACCGCATGCTGTCGCGACGCACCACGTAGGGTTCAAACCACCTGCCCATCTCAGGGAAATACCCCGGGTCGAAAGCGGCAAAGCAGCCCACCACATGCGTGTTCAACTTCAACTCTTTCTCCAAGGCTTCATACACCATCTCTGGCCGCTGAAGATGAGCCTCTACCTCGGCCACGTTGTTCACGGCGGTCACCTCGACGGCAGTCAGCATGGTTTCCAACTTCTCGTCGGTGTAATCCATCGTTGCCAGAAAATGCTCACCATTTTGTTTGAGCATGCCGAAGAACACGAACAGCAGCACAGCCCCAATGATAAACACATTGGCCACCAGCATGACCAATATGATGCGGCGCGACAGGCGGCGCGCAAATGAGCGTGGTTTCTTCTTCATCGTATTCATCGTTCAAGCAGTAGTCTTTCTTGTAAAGCCACCAATAGTCATCCCGCTCTACCACCCCGGAAAAAACAGAGATGCACGGAGGGAACTGTAACCAGAAGATTGTGCCCGCAAATATACAAACAATACTTGAGAATGCCAAATCTTTGTGGCTAAGCCATAGACTTGTGTCTTTTCTGTTGCAAATTTACTACTGTTTTTGGAGCAGACAAGAATTTTTCAAAAAAAACGCAAAAAACATTCGGACAAAAGGCATGATTTCGGACAAAAGGCCATAAAAGCGACAAAAAGGCCAAGAGAAGCAGCACCCTGACCATACCGACGGATTTACTGGTACTTTATGCACAAAACACTTGATTTGTGCACAAATCAACGAAAAATGTGCGATTTTATACCCTTTTTCTTTGCCACACCATAAAAAATGAGTAATTTTGCCCCCCGAATTTCACAATTATTTTTTTTATGAGTTTGAAAATTGTAGTACTTGCCAAACAAGTACCCGACACCCGAAACGTAGGCAAGGACGCCATGACCGCTGAAGGAACGGTGAACCGCGCTGCCTTGCCCGCCATCTTCAACCCCGAAGACTTAAACGCCCTGGAACAGGCACTCCGACTGAAGGAGCAGCATCCAGGCTCTACCGTAGGCCTGCTCACGATGGGTCCTCCACGTGCAGGTGAGATTATCCGCCAAGGCCTCTACCGCGGCGCCGACACCGGATGGCTGCTCACCGACCGCCTGTTTGCCGGTGCCGACACACTGGCCACATCGTATGCACTAGCTACCGCCATCAAGAAAATCGGCGATGTGGACATCGTCATCGGCGGCCGTCAGGCCATCGACGGCGACACCGCACAGGTGGGTCCGCAGGTAGCCCAGAAGTTGGGCCTCAACCAAGTGACCTATGCCGAGGAGATTCTCAAGATAGAAGACGGCAAGGCTACCATCCGCCGACATATCGACGGTGGTGTGGAGACCGTTGTCGCCCCGCTCCCCGTGGTCATCACAGTGAACGGCAGCGCAGCACCATGCCGTCCGTGCAACGCCAAACTGGTGATGAAATACAAGTATGCCTCTTGTCCGATGGAGCGCCCTGCCGAGTTGGACGACCGCATGGCGAAACTCTACGCCGAGCGCGACTACCTGACGCTGAACCAGTGGTCGGTAGCCGATGTCGACGGTGATGCCTCACAATGCGGCCTTGCCGGCAGCCCCACCAAGGTGAAGACGGTGAAGAACATCGTGTTCCAGGCCAAGGAGAGCAAGACCCTCAGCAGCAGCGATGCCGACGTGGAGAGTCTGATAAAAGAATTGTTGGAGGAGAAGATTATAGGATAGGCCTCACCCCCAACCCCTCTCCAAGGGGAGAGGGGAGTGGTATGCTGGACTTGCTCAGAACTTCTTGAGACGGACTGCTGCTGGACGCTTGCTCAGAACTTCTTGAGACGGACTGCTGGGAATAAAATGCATGTGAAACTTTTGTGACTGAATATGGATAGGAAAGGGTATGAGACGGCGGCTCGTGAAATCTATGACTTGTTGAAAGAGTATGCTAAGAGCAACAGGGAGGAGATGACAGAAAGCGAGAAGGTGCTTTGGAATGCCCTACGTGACAATATTCAAGGTTATCGGTTCAGACGACAACATGCCATAGGACAATACATCGCTGATTTCGTATGTCTCCCAGCGCGACTCGTCATCGAAGTGGATGGTGGATATCACCAGTCTCCTGAACAACAGGAAATGGACAACATCCGCACCAACTACCTGGAAGAAAAAGGATTCCACGTCGTTCGGTTCAGTAACGAGGAAGTAAGTGCCAACATCAAAGGCGTTATCCAAATCATCAAGGATGAATTGATTCGACTAGAAGAACAATCAGAATAATGATTCCACAATCAAATGCGCTGAATGCAGGGGTAACCACTCCCCTCTCCACTGGGAGAAAGCCGGGCATGTTGTTCGTTTCTGCAATGAGGAAGTAAGAACCATATTGATCTGAGTCATCCAAGATGAATTGATTCAACAAGGAAATAAATAATAAACAATCAAAATAATGAATGAACAATCAAATGCGCAGAATGCAGGAGTAACCACTCCCCTCTCCTCTGGGAGAAAGCCGGGCATGTTGTTCGTTTCTGCAATGAGGAAGTAAGAACCATATTGATCTGAGTCATCCAAGATGAATTGATTCAACAAGGAAATAAATAATAAACAATCAAAATAATGAATGAACAATCAAATGCGCAGAATGCAGGAGTAACCACTCCCCTCTCCACCGGGAGAGGGGCCGGGGGTGAGGCTGTATTTGTTTATTGCGAGATAGAAGGGACTCAAGTACAGGAAGTGTCCCAGGAGTTGCTCACCAAGGGCCGCAAGTTGGCCAATGAACTGGGCGTAGAACTGCGTGCCGTGGTTATCGGCACCGGTATCAAGGGCAAGGTGGAAGACCAGATTCTGCCCTACGGAGTAGACAAACTCTTCGTCTTCGACGGCGAGGGGCTCTTCCCCTATACCTCTGCTCCCCATACCGACATCATGGTGAACCTCTTCAAGGAGGAGAAGCCACAAATCTGCCTGATGGGTGCCACCGTCATCGGCCGCGACCTCGGTCCGCGCGTGTCGTCGTCGCTCACCAGCGGTCTGACTGCCGACTGCACCGAACTGGAAATCGGTGATTTTGAAGACAAGAAGAACAACAAGGTGTTCAAGAACCTGCTCTATCAGATTCGTCCCGCCTTTGGCGGCAACATCGTGGCGACCATCGTCAACCCCGAGCACCGTCCGCAGATGGCTACCGTACGCTCCGGCGTGATGCAGAAAGCCATCTACGAGGGTGAGTGCAAGAAAGAGGTGGAGTATCCTGCAGTCTCGAAATACGTGTCGGCTGAGGCCTTCGTGGTGAAGGTGCTCGACCACCACGTAGAGGCTGCCAAGCACAACCTCAAGGGTGCCCAGATTGTAGTGGCCGGCGGTTATGGCATGGGTTCGAAAGAAGGTTTCGACATGCTCTTCGACCTCGCCAAGGTGCTCCACGCCGAGGTAGGTGCCTCGCGTGCCGCCGTGGATGCAGGGTTCTGCGACCACGACCGTCAGATTGGTCAGACAGGTGTCACCGTGCACCCGAAGGTGTATATCGCCTGCGGCATCTCCGGACAGATTCAGCACATCGCCGGCATGCAGGATTCTGGTATCATCATCTCGGTGAACAGCGACCCCGACGCTCCCATCAACCGCATTGCCGACTATGTCATCAACGGCACCGTGGAGGAAGTCGTGCCGAAGTTGATCAAATACTACAAGCAGAATTCGAAATAAATGAAAAAAGAAGTCTTATATCTGGTTCTCTATGCTGCATGCGTTGTGGTCTTGATGATTTTCTCATTGAGAACAGACCACCCGTTGTGGCACAGAATATTGGATGAGGTATTTGCAATCTTCTTTGCAATACGTTTTTACGACACCTTGAAGGACTTCATCAATAAAAAATAAGAATCATGGCAAACTATTATAGTGACCACCCAGAAATCGCGTTCCATCTCGACCATCCACTGATGAAGCGCATCGTTGACCTGAAAGAGCGCGGCTATGCCGACGCAGCACAATATCCCGATGCCCCCGTCGACTATGAGGACGCCATCGAGAACTACAAGCGCATCCTCGACATCACCGGCGACGTGGCTGCCAACATCCTGGAGCCCAACTCGGAGAGCGTGGACCTCGAGGGACCCCACTTGGAGAACGGACGCATGATCTACGCCTCGAAGACCTTCGAGAATATCGATGCCACCCGCAAGGCCGGGCTCCACGGCGTGTCGATGCCCCGCCGCTACGGCGGTCTGAACCTGCCCAACGTCACTTTCTCGATGCTCAGCGAAGTCATCTCTGCCGCCGATGCCGGTTTCCAGAACATCTGGTCTCTGCAGTCGTGCATCGACACCCTCTATGAGTTTGGCAGCGAGGAGCAGCGCCAGAAATACATCCCCCGCGTATGCGCCGGCGAGTCGATGTCGATGGACCTCACCGAGCCCGATGCCGGCAGCGACCTGCAGCGCGTGATGCTGAAGGCCACCTTCGACGAGAAGGAGAACTGCTGGCGCCTGAACGGCGTGAAGCGTTTCATCACCAACGGCGACTCCGACATCCACCTGGTGCTCGCCCGCTCCGAGGAAGGCACCCGCGACGGCCGCGGCCTGTCGATGTTTATCTACGACAAGCGCAACGGCGGTGTCGACGTGCGACATATCGAGCACAAACTCGGTATCCACGGCTCCCCCACCTGTGAGTTGACCTACAAGAACGCCAAGGCCGAACTCTGCGGCAGCACCCGCCTGGGACTCATCAAGTATGTGATGGCCCTGATGAACGGTGCCCGCCTGGGCATCGCCGCACAGAGCGTGGGCGTGGAGCAGGAAGCCTACAACGAGGGACTGAAATATGCCCGTGAGCGCCAGCAGTTCGGACAGAAAATCATCGAGTTCCCCGCCGTCTTCGACATGCTCTCACGCATGAAGGCCAAACTCGACGCCGGCCGTTCGCTGCTCTATCAGACCGCCCGCTACGTGGATATCTACAAAGCCCTTGAAGACATCCAGCGCGACGGCAAACTCTCTCCCGAGGAGCGTCAGGAACTGAAGAAATACACCCGTCTGGCCGATGCCTTCACCCCGCTTGCCAAGGGTATGAACTCCGAATATGCCAACCAGAACGCCTACGATGCCATCAGCATCCACGGCGGTTCGGGCTTCATCATGGAATACAAGAGCCAGCGTCTCTACCGCGACGCCCGCATCTTCTCCATCTACGAAGGTACCACACAGTTGCAGGTGGTGGCAGCCCTGCGCTACATCATCAACGGCACCTATCTCTCCATCATCAAGGAGATGCTCGAAGGCGAGGTGGCCGACGACCTGAAGCCCCTGAAGACCCGCGTGGAAGGTCTCGTGGCACAATACGAGGACGTGCTCGCAGAGGTGAAAGCCGAGAACAACCAGGAGAAGATCGACTTCGTGGCACGCCGGCTCTATGAGATGACTGCCGACATCATCATGTCGCTGCTCATCCTCGACGATGCCACACGCTCACCGGAACTCTTCGCCAAGAGTGCCAACGTGTATGTGCGCCATGCCGAGGCAGAGTGCTGCGGACACTACGTCTTCGTGAAGCACCTGAAAAAAGAAGACATCGAAAATTATCGTGCATAATGAGAATCCCTCCTATACGGGAGGGATTCTTTGATTATTCCATATCACAATGAAAAAAGAAGCCATGAGCGACAAAGCGGTCTTCGGATACCTTGCCTTGTTCGCCTTCATTATCCTGTTCCTCGTCTCTCCCGACTCCTATACCCACGACGTGTATTTCAGGGTCGACTCGGGCTGTTTCTTCACAGCAGGAAAGGCATGGATGAACGGCATGGTGCCCTATATCGACTTTGCCGACTCCAAGGGACCGCTGCTGTGGTTGATTTATGGCGTGGGTTACCTTCTCAGCCACTACAACTACATCGGGGTGTTCTGGATCAGTGTGGTGAGTTATGCCATAACCTATTTCATCAGTTACAAGGCCGCCTTGCTCCTCGTTGGCGACAAGCCGAAGGCATTCCTTTGCGCTGTGCTCATGTCGCTGGCTTTTTTCTATCCTCTCGTGTTCCATGAGATCAGGGCAGAGAATTTCGGGCACCTCTTCTTCATGCTCACCCTCTACCACACCCTGCGTCTGCTCACGCTGAAAAACCAGAGGATGAAACACATCTGCCAGTCGTTCTTCATCTATGGCATCGCTTTCGGAGCCACGCTGCTCATCAAATACAGTTTCACGGTGATGATTGCGCCGATGATGCTCTACGGCCTTTACGGACTGATTCGTGAAAGGCGGAAGGTTATGATACCCCTCTTGGCCGCCATCATCGGCGCGCTCATCGTCATCCTGCCCTTCCTCATCTACTTCATTGTGGCAGGCAACCTGAATGCCTTCATACAAGAATACTTCATCAATACGATGAAGACCGTATCGGCTGGCGACAGCCCCCTCACACACTACCTCCACGAATGGCTGATTGCCTTTAACATGCACCACATCCTGGTGCTTTTCGTCATGCTGATGGTGGGAACCATAGGCATCGGGGCATCCATGCGCAGATACCGCCTCTTCCCCACCCTGTGCATCTTCTGCATGTTCGCCATCGGCGTGCGCCACATCGGTCCGTTCCACAACTATTACTTCAACGCCGCCAGCATCGGACTGCTGTTCTTCTTCGCCTTCCTCGTGAAGAAGATTCCCGTGAGATGGCGCGCCCTGCCACTTGCCGTCGTCTCTGCCCTGGTGATAGCCGGCACCACTGTGGTCTCTATCAAGTGCAAGCCCTACTATCATGTGATGTTCTGGGAGAACAACGATGAGCGCAAGGACTACTACAACATGATCAGTCTCATCCGACAGGTGGACAATGCGAAATTCGTCAATCTGGCTTGCTGCGGTACAGGCCTGGAGACACCGTCGGGAGCACTGCCTGCCTACAAATACTGGATATTGCAGAAGGACTACACCCCAGAGATGAAGGACGCACACCTCGCCCATCTCCAGGATGCCGACTTCGTGTACATGAAGTTCGCCCGCCAGGCCGACAAGGTGGGCATCACCTATAAGGAGTTGCAGGCCATGGGCTTCCACCTCTGCTACAAACTGTACAGTTCGCGCCTCTACACCAAGCATAATGTCAGGCTCTCCAAACAGCACAAGACGCCAAGCAATTGGGATATCCTGCTGAAACGATACGTAGAGTGAGATGGACAGGACATTCCACAGGAAACTTTCCGCAGAATCCATCGCCGCCATCGTGTTGCTTGGGGGCGTGGCACTCTTCTGCTTCTGGCAGCGTACGACAGGAATGGCCATCGCCGGCGCGCTGGTAATGGCTGTCGACGTGATGGCCATCGAGAGGATGATTCACACCACCTATGTCTTCACCGGCAACATGCTGGTGGTGTCGAAGGGAAGGTTTGCCAAGACCCTCAACATTGCCGTCAACGACATCGTGAAGACCGAACTCGTGCCCACTCCTCTACGCACCTCGCACTATGTGTTCCTGCAGGTGGGTGCCAACCGCCACCTCGCCCTTCAGCCCGACAACGAAAACGCCTTCATCGGCGAAATAAGAAAACGACAACGACCATATGAGAAAGATCTATAGCCTCCTGGCATGCCTCTTGCTGACCTTGACACGGGTTGCCGTGGCACAAGACATCATCATCGCCGACCCACAGCCCGTCAGTCAGCCCGCCGTGCAGTTGCCCCTGCCGGCAGCCGACAACCTCTGGCTCAACGAGGTGAGAGGACGGCTCGACAACATGATGTACGACCGTTTGCTGCAAAACACCCAACTGGGCCTGCTCGTCTACGACCTCACCGCCCACCAGGTGGTGTATCAGAAGAACGAGCGGCAGCGCATGCGTCCTGCCTCGGTGATGAAACTCGTCACATCGATTACCGCACTCGATATGCTGGGCGGCGACTACCAGTACCACACAGGCATCTGCTACCGCGGACACCTTGAAGGCGACACCCTGGTGGGCGACCTCTACTTTGTAGGCGGCTTCGACCCCACCATCACCCGCGACGACCTCAGGATGATGGCCGACACAATAAGCAGGTATGGCATCCACCGTATCGACGGGATGCTCGTGTCAGACCTCACGATGAAAGACACGCTGAGTTATGGCAGCGGTTGGTGCTGGGACGACGACAACGACCGTCTCACCCCCCTCCTCGTCGACAAGAAAGACCAGTTTATGAGCATCATGATGCAGGAGATGAGGGCACGGGGCATCCAACTCTCCGTGACGCTTGCCCGTGGACGCCTGCCCCAAGGCTGCACCGAAATCTACCGTTACAACAGTCCTATCGACAAAGTGCTCCTGCGCATGATGAAGCAGAGCGACAACCTCTACGCCGAGTCGATGTTCTACCAGGTGGCCAAAGGCAACAGTCCGCGCACAGCCACTGCCAGCGATGCCTCGGGAGCCGTGAAGCGCCTGGCGATGCGCCTCGGCCTCGACCCCATCAACTACACCATTGCCGACGGCAGCGGACTGTCGTTATACAACTACGTGTCGGCAGAGATGATTGTGGCACTGTTGCGCCATGCCTATCAGAACCGCGAAATCTACGACCACCTCTACCCCTCACTGCCCATCGCCGGTGTGGACGGCACATTGGAAAAGCGCATGACCAAGGGCAAGGCCTTCGGCAATGTGCACGCAAAGACGGGCACGGTTTCGGGGGTCTCCACCCTTGCCGGCTACTGCCAGGCCTCCAATGGCCACACCCTGTGTTTCGCCATCCTCAACCAAGGCCTCATCAAGGCTTCGGATGGCAGGGAATACCAAGACAGGGTGTGCGAAGCACTCTGCCGATAACTAAAAAAATGCGATAAGATATGCTTTTCAAAGACGACGACTTCTGGAAACCGGTCATCACCACCCGCCAGATTATCGAAGGGGCCGACACCATCACCTGCGTCATACTCGACGAAGAGGGCGACTGGCAGGCTCTGGGCAACGCCCCCTTCACCGACGACGACCTGGATGTCATCTCTGTGGAGGAGATGTTGCAGGCCGACGCCACCCTCGCTCTCCTGCCCGACATGGAATACGGCGACAGCATGGTGCGGGCCGACAAAGACTCCCCATGGGAAAAGGAGTCATAGCGCCTCTTCACCGGTCTCTGGAGCCTGGGGCAGCCGATACCTGCGCTTTGGATTCTCCTTAGCCCCATAACCCAACAGTTTGTTGGCTGCCGTCACGATGCTCGTCCCAGTGGGAGCCGTCGTGGTCTTCAACTTGTCGAAAGCCTCCTTGGTGCGGCGCAATTGTTCGTCGACACCCATGAACCTTTCGTAAAACAACTGCACACGACTCACCAACTCGTTGGCAGTCTTCATGATTTCCTCCTGATTCTCCGCCTGCCTCAACTGCCGCCACATCATCTCCAGCACCCTGAGCATCATATACATGTTTTGGCTGCCGGCGATAATCACCCCTTGGTCGTAGGCATCACGATAGAGTGTCTGGTCGTGGGTGAGCGCCAGTTGCAGGGCACTCTCATTATACACATACATCACCACGAAGTCGGGTTTCTGCCGCCCATTGGCCAGGTAATGGCTGTAGTTCTTGTGGGCAAGTTCGCGCACATGTCCCCTTACCGAATTGAGATGGCGGCGCAAGGCACCCTCGCGCTGCCCTTCGTTCTCTGCCTGGTGATACTCCACGAAGGCCTTCATCGACATCTTCGAATCGATGACCACATCACGGCGGTCGGGGAAGTGGAGGATGACATCGGGAATCATCTTCTTGCCCCCTTCCTCACTCACCACACGGCCGTCGGCGTCGCGCAGCATCACCTGTTCCTCGTATTGCACCCCTCTCTCGAAACCCATGTTCTCGAGCAGGGTGTGCAACCGCAACTCACCGAAATCGCCCTGTGTCTTGTTCTCGGCAGTGAGGGCCTGCGCCAGGCGGTCGGCACGCTCGCCCACCTCACGGGCCTGTTCGAGATTGGCCTTGATAGACGCATCGAGGCGCTCCATGGTGGTGGTATGCTCACGGTCGCTCTTCTCCACTGCCTCACGCATCTGTTGCAACTTCTCCTGCAAAGGCGACAGGATGGCGGAGAGTTGACCGCTGTTGGCTGCCGCCAACTCGTCGGAACGTTTCTTCAAGATTTCTTCCGAGACATTGTTGATTTGCTCACGGATGAGCGTCGACTGGTGGTCCATCTGCTTCTCCTGCATCTCCCGCATCTGCGAGAGTTGCTGCTGGTAGGCCTGGCGGAGTTCTTCTTTCTGTTTCTCGCTCTGCTCCTTCTGACTACGGAGTTGCGACTCAAACTGCGCCCTGATCTCGTCTTTCTGGTTCTCCATGAAGGCAGCCTGCTCGTCGAGCCGGCGTTTCAGTTCCTGGGTCTTCGCCTCGAGCACGTCGCGGCGGGAGAGGAGAGCCGTACGCTCCTCGGCAGAAGAATACTTGGCATAGAGGAAACCCATGGTGATTCCCAGTGCAAGACAAGCCAAGACGGCTATCACGATATAGAATGTCATTTTGCTAGAGTTCTACTGGTTTTTAGTGAAATAAGGAAATGGTCTTTGAGCAATCATGCTGCAAATATAACCATTTGGCGTGACAAGACAAAGCGATAAACCAGAATAATATGGCTCCATCCCGCAAAACGGCACCATTTTTGCTTAGAGGAGTATATACGTTCAAGATGGGTTCTGTTTTATTCCCATCATTGTTAAACTCATATGTGGGAACAAACATGACCCACCTCAAAGGATTATGGAAAAGAAAGATTTCAACCTGGCCGTTTTGTTCGATGCCGACAACGTGCCATACTCACAAGTACAGGAAATGCTCAACGAGATAGCGAAATACGGTGTACCCACCATCAAGAGAATCTACGGCGACTGGACCAAGCCCAACCTGGCGGGCTGGAAGAGCGTGCTGCTCGAGAACGCTATCACACCCATCCAACAATACGGCTACACCACCGGCAAGAACGCCACCGACTCGGCGATGATCATCGACGCGATGGACATCCTGCACAGCAACAAGGTCGACGGGTTCTGCATCATCTCCAGCGACAGCGACTTCACGCGTCTTGCCACCCGTCTGCGCGAGTCGAGCAAATATGTCATCGGCATGGGCGAGCGCAAGACGCCACGCCCCTTCATCGTGTCGTGCGACAAGTTCATCTACATCGAAAACCTTGGCGTCGACGACGAGGAGACCGCGGCAAAGAAAGAATCCTCTGAAGAGGAGAAGAAGCCGGTGGTAGTGAAAGAGAAAATCAGCAATGCGCTCATCAAACTCCTCCGCCACACCATCAACGACCTCGCCGACGACAACGACTGGGTGTCGATGGCAGAAGTGGGCAGTCTGATTATGAAGAAGCGCCCCGACTTCGACCCCCGCAACTACGGGTTCCAGCGGCTCACCCCGCTCATCGAGTCATGTCCGAAATATTTCGAGATAGAGAAGCGCAAGGTGGAGAACAGCCACGTGAAACATGTGTTCGTGAGGCTGAAGTAGTTTTCTGGGAAATCGCTACAAGTCAGTCGTGCACCTCTTTCTCAAGGTCGAAGTTCACCTTGCCGCCTTTGGTATTGGTGAACACGCCCTTGTAGTGATAGATGCCCATCCTGTCGACGGTGAGTTTCCCCACGAACTTGCCCACATACTTGCCCGTACGCTCTTCATAGGCGTTGATGACGAGGGAGCGGGTCTTGGCATTGTAAGACCCGAAACGGATTACACGGGTGTAATTGAGAAAACTGTAGTATCCGGCACTCGAACCAAAAGGCATCTCTAGCGTGCAGTCGCTGTCGCCACCTATTGTTCCATAGAAAATTCCACCGGCAACGGGGTTGGTCGCTTCCATCTCCGCTACACTCGTCATGCCTTCATTTCCCCCATTGGCGGCAAAAGTCAATGAGGTGGCAACAACCATCGAAATAATAATGAATAGTCTCTTCATAAACAAGATTTTGTCGTTAAACGATATCAACAGGCCCAAAGACTTTCCATTTTAGGCTTTACTATTAAAAGACAAAGATAAGAAATATCTTCGACAAAATCCTTTTTTAATTTAACAAAATGATTTTTTGATGTATCAATAATTGCTTTTGGATAGTTCAAAGATTTTTCAGTGCAAAGTTACAAGGTGATTATACCAAATCATGGGACAAGTAGAAAAAATTTGTTCTCCCTTATCCGCCTTTTCTCTTTCACCCATCCAGCCAAGATGGTAAATGTTTTTGGTTTCTCTTGCAAAAAAACATCGAATGGTAATACTAGATTAAAAAGAAATGTATAACTTTGCATAACATATTATCTAGATTGTAACTTACAATTTTAAACTGTTATGAAACACATTATTTTATTGAAAAAAGGCTCATGCCTTATTCTCTCAACATTGTTGTTGAGTTCATGCGCAACAATTATTTCCGGCACCACTCCTTCCATCCACATCGATGGCAATAATCCTGAGCCCGTAACCATCACTACCAGTTATCAGACTTATGAGAATGTTAATCTCCCACAAGTGGTGAAAGTAAAACGCAAAAAACTTGACGGACAACGCATTCAGATTACCTCCCCGAACTACAATTATAGGGACATTGTTCTTAAAAAGACCATCAATGGATGGACATTTGCCAATATCCTATTAGGTGGTGTTATCGGATGGGCTGTCGACCTCGGTACTAATGCTGTCAGCAATCCACAACAAGATACTTTCTTCGTTAACCCCACCCCAAAGGAAAAGTCAAACTAACGTTTGGCATTTCCACCAGTATACACAACCTCTGGAAGGGCATCGAGTCCAGCCAGAGGTTGTGTCGTATATTTTTGAAAAGCTTTGTGCCCAAGTTGGTTGTCTGACATCAGTTCACAACATATTTGTGCATATTTCAAAATATGCGATTAAGCGAGAGAAAACGGGGACTTTCTCCCGCTTAATCGGGGCTTTGCTCCATAAATAAAAACATTTTTATCGGGATTGACCTATAATTCCCAAATTTTGTCTAAATTTGTATGGCAATAACCGGCTGGGCCGGCTTCCAACCCTTCAGCAGATGCCAGACCTGTCACACTATTTCCCTATTGCCAACCCGACGCTGATTTTCTTCGTCGTGTTGTGCATCATCCTGCTTGCCCCCATCATCATGGGCAAGTTGCGCATCCCCCATATCATCGGCATGGTGCTCGCCGGCGTCATAGTAGGCGAATATGGCTTCGACATCCTGAAACGTGACGACTCCTTCGAACTGTTCGGAAAAGTGGGTATGTTCTACATCATGTTCCTCGCCGGACTGGAGATGGACAAGGAAAGCATGAAGAAGAAAAAGAACAACTTCCTCATCTTCGGACTGCTCACTTTTGGCGTGCCCTTCGCCATGTCGTACTGGCTCTCCACATGGGCACTGGGCTACTCTACCTTCGCTGCCCTGCTCCTGAGTTGCATCATGGCGTCAAACACCCTGGTGGCCTACCCCATCGTGTGCCGCTATGGTCTGCAACAACACCCCAGCGTAGCGCTGAGCGTAGGGTCTACGATGATAGCCCTCTTTCTCTCGCTCACTACCCTGGCAGCCGTGGTGGGAGCCTATACCGACGGCAGCGGACTGATGTTCTGGGCACTCTTCATCGTGAGGATAGTGGCGTTCTGCGCCATCCTCTTCGTCTTCATTCCAAGGACTACCCGGTGGTTCCTGCGCCGTTATTCCGACTCGGTGATGCAGTTTATCTTCGTCATTGCCATGATGTTTCTCTGTGCCGCCCTGGCAGAGTTTGCGGGTCTTGAAGGCATCCTGGGCGCATTCATGTGCGGACTTATTCTCAACCGCTACATCCCCCGTTTTTCTGCCCTGATGAACCGTATAGAGTTCATCGGCAATGCCATCTTCATCCCCTATTTCCTTATCGGTGTGGGCATGCTGATCAATGTGCGCATACTGTTTCAGGGCGGCGGCATCGTCTGGGTGGTGCTCTTCATGGTGTTTGTGGGAATAGCGGGGAAAGCCCTGGCAGCCTATATGGCCGCCACCCATTTCAGGATGCCCCTGCGGTCGGGCCACATGATGTGCGGCCTCACTTCTGCCCATGCCGCCGGCGCCATCGCCATGGTGATGGTGGGAATGAAGATAGAAGTGGCACCGGGTGAGCGGCTGGTGGACGACAACATGCTCAATGGCGTGGTCATCATGATTCTCTTTACCTGCATCATCAGTACACTCATCACGGAGAGTGCCGCCAAGCGCATCGTCATCGACGACAAGCCCGAGCAGGAGCATTCCGACATCGACGATGAGAAGATTCTGCTGCCCGTGAAATACCCCGAACTGGCAGAAGGACTGGTGAACGTGGCACTGATGATGCGCAACGAGAAACTCAACCGCGGACTCGTGGCCCTCAACATCGTTTACGACGATGACAAGCGTCAGGAGAACCAGGAACGCGGACGGCAACTGCTCGACCAACTGGTGAAAACCGCCAGTGCCGCCGATGTGAGGATGCAGACACAGGTGAGGGTGGCAGCCAACATCGCCAACGGCATCAAGCACGCCTTCAAGGAGTTTGACGCGTCGGAAATCATCATGGGCCTGCACATACACCATGAGATATCGCCGAAATTCTGGGGCGAGTTTGCGCAGAGCCTCTACAATGGCCTGAGCCGGCAGATTATTTTCGTAAGACTGAAACAACCCATCAACACCCTGAGGTGCATCCGCGTGGCTGTTCCCTCAAGGGCAGAGTTTGAGGCGGGGTTCCACCGATGGCTGGAGCGCATGGTGAAGATGGCAGAGAACCTCGACTGCCGCATCGTGTTCCATGCCCGTGAAGGCTGCTGCGAACTCATCCGCGACTTCATCCGCCACCGCCACCCCAGCGTGAGGGATGAATATGAAATCATGGGGCACTGGAACGAGGTGCCCAAACTCGCAGAACGGATGAACGACGACCACCTCATGGCCTTCGTCATCTCCCGAAAAGGCAACATCTCCTACAAGACGGCCTTCGAGAAACTGCCTCTCGAGATAGAGCATTTCTACCAAGGCAAGAGCCTGATGATTATCTTCCCCGACCAGTTCGGCGACCTGATGGACTCGATGTCGTTTGCTGAGGCACAGCATACCGAGGAGAAGAGCGCCTACAACGTGGTCATCGACTGGATAAAGAAAAAGATGAAACTTGAAGACTGAGAAATAACCGAGAAGAAATGATAGAAATCAAAGCAATCACCAAGAGTTTCGGCTCACTGCAAGTGCTCAAGGGCATCGACCTGCACATCGACAAGGGCGAAATCGTGAGCATCGTCGGTCCAAGTGGCGCCGGCAAGACCACCCTGCTGCAAATCATCGGCACGCTCGACCGTCCCGACAGCGGTGAAATCATCATCGACGGCACCAACGTGGAGCAACTGTCTACCGACAAGATGTCGGTATTCCGCAACCAGCATATCGGGTTCGTCTTCCAGTTTCACCAACTGCTGCCGGAGTTCACTGCCCTCGAAAACATCATGATTCCCGCCTACATTGCCGGGAAATCGCCTTCGGAAGCGAAGAAGAGAGCCATGGAACTGCTTGAGTTCATGAACCTTGCCGACCGTGCCAGTCACAAGCCCAACCAACTCTCGGGTGGAGAGAAGCAGCGTGTGGCAGTGGCGAGGGCACTGGTGAACGAGCCCTCCGTGATTCTCGCCGACGAGCCTTCGGGCAGTCTCGACAGCAAGAACAAGGCCGAACTGCACCAACTCTTCTTCGACCTGCGCGAGAAATACGGCATGACCTTCATCATCGTGACCCACGACGAAGGCCTGGCTCAACTCACCGACCGGACCATCCGGCTGAAAGACGGACAAATTGTTGGCGAAACCATAAAGGAGAAAGAAGATGGAGAAGATATTGCTGGGTGACTACAACCATCTTGAAGTGGTGAGATTCGTTGACTTCGGTGCCTACCTTGCCGGAGGCGAAGAAGGCGACGTGCTGCTCCCCGCAAGATATGTTCCCAAAGACACGAAAGTGGGCGACTGGCTCGACGTGTTTGTATACCTCGACCAGGAGGAGCGGCTTGTTTCCACTACTGAGCGCCCGTTGGCCAAGATAGGCGAGTTTGCCTGTCTGAAAGTGGCATGGGTGAACAAATACGGTGCTTTCCTCGACTGGGGACTGATGAAAGACCTCTTCTGTCCGTTTGCCGAACAGAAAAAGAAGATGGCGGTGGGCGAACACCATGTGGTGCATATCCACATCGATGAAGAGAGTTACCGCATCGTGGCCTCTGCCAAGGTGGAGCGCTACATCGACCACGACGCTGCCGACTACTACCACAACGACAGCGTGGACCTGCTGGTGTGGCAACGCACCGAGTTGGGCTGGAAAGTGATTGTAGACAACAAGTATGCGGGGATGGTGTACGACAACCAGATCTACCGCAGCATACACATGGGCGACAGGCTGAAGGGATATATAGACCAGGTGCGCGACGACGGCAAGATAGACGTGATGCTCCAACCCTCGGGGAGGCAGCAGACCAAGGACTTTGCCGATGCGCTCACCGACTGGCTTATCGCCCATGGCGGGGTGTGTGAATATGGCGACAAGACCGATGCCGAAACCATCAAGGCGGTGTTCGGTGTAAGCAAGAAGACCTTCAAGCGTGCTGTAGGCGACCTCTATAAGCACAGGGTGATTGTCATCACCGAGGAAGGCTTACGGCTTACCACTGACGGGAAACCTAACCGCACCGCCGTAGGCGACTGAAGAGAGGAGTGCGCTTCGCGCAGAAATCTCACAAATCGTCACAAATCAAACAAATATAAAAGATTTGGAAGATTTGGATAGATTTGAAAGATTTCTCGCCGAAGGCGACTAAAAATTTAATTTAACAAACGCTCTATATCAATAAAGGCTCCCGAGGGGAGCCTTTATCGTGTTTAGAATTCCGCACTCTTCGGTGTGCGCGGGAAGGGGATGACATCGCGGATGTTCTGCATGCCCGTGACGAAGAGAATCAGGCGCTCGAAACCAAGGCCGAAACCGGCATGGGGACAAGAGCCGTACTTACGGGTATCGAGATACCACCAAAGTTTGTCGGTCTCCATCTGCCGACTGTTAATCTCAGCCATCAGTTTGTCGTAATTCTCCTCACGCACGCTGCCACCGATAATCTCGCCAATCTGCGGGAAGAGCACATCGGTGCCCTGCATGGTGGGGCCAGGAGCCACACAGCCCTGATAACCCACCGAGCCATTGCCCTGAACCTCGTTCTGCTTCATATAGAAGGCCTTGATGCTGGCAGGATAGTCGGTCATGATGACAGGTTTCTTGAAATGTTCCTCCACCAGGTAGCGCTCGTGCTCGGAAGCCAGGTCGTCGCCCCAGTTGCATGGGAACTCGAACTTCTTTCCGTTCTTGATGGCCTCCTGCAGGATCTCAATACCCTTGGTATAGGGCAAGCGGACAAAGGTCTCCTTGAGCACACCTTCCAGACGTGGAATCAGGTCGTGCTTCGGAGTGAGGAACTTGTTGTCGTTGATGAACTCCAGGTCGTCCTTGCAGTTCTCCAACGCCCATCTCACACAATACTTGATGAAATCCTCCTCGAGGTCCATCAGTTCCTCCTGATTGAGGAACGCCACTTCGGGCTCCACCATCCAGAATTCTGCCAGGTGGCGCGGTGTATTGGAGTTCTCGGCACGGAAGGTTGGTCCGAAGGTGTAGATGGCGCCCAATGCTGTGGCACCCAGTTCGCCTTCGAGTTGTCCGGAAACCGTGAGTGAAGTCTGCTGTCCGAAGAAGTCATCATCGTAGATGATTTTCCCCTCCTCGTCTTTCTTCAGGTCGTAGAGATTCTTGGTGGTGACCTGGAACATGTTTCCTGCTCCCTCGCAGTCGCTGGCTGTAATCAGCGGTGTATGGAAATAGTAGAAGCCATGCTCATGGAAATAGGTGTGGATGGCCATAGCCATGTTGTGACGGATGCGCATGATGGCACCAAAGACATTGGTGCGCAGACGCATATGAGCATGCTGGCGCATATACTCAAAACTCTGTCCCTTCTTCTGCATCGGGTAATCAGCGCCACACAGGCCATAGACCTCAATGTTCTTGCACTGCAACTCCACTGCCTGGCCGCCACCCATACTCTCCACGAGCACACCATCAACACTGATACAGGCACCGGTGGTGACTTGCTTGAGCAAGGCAGCATCGAATTTCGAGGGGTCGACAACAATCTGAACGTTCTTGATGGTAGAACCGTCGTTAAGGGCGATGAAGTCTACTGATTTGCTACTACGGTGCGTGCGCACCCAACCCTTTACATTGACAACGGCACCAAAGTCGGTACGGCAGAGCACGTCGACGACTTTTGTCCTACGAATTGTGTCCATTTTCGTTTTTGCTATACGTAATTATTTGTTGATTATTCGAAAGCACCCATTCTGAGCATCTCCACCTCTTTCTCGGTGAGGAAGCGCCAGTCGCCACGGCGCACATTTTTCTTGGTGAGTCCGGCAAACTGCACACGGTCGAGGCGTACGACACGGTAGCCGAGGCTCTCGAAGATACGGCGCACGATGCGGTTCTTGCCACTGTGGATCTCTATACCCACCTGGCTCTTGTCGGTCTCATGGGCATACTCGATGGCATCGGCCTTGATCTCACCGTCCTCGAGGGTGATGCCCTCGGCAATCTGGTTCATGTCATGAGCGGTGACATTCTTGTCGAGGAACACATGATAGACCTTCTTCTTGAGGAACTTGGGATGGGTGAGTTTGCTGGCGAGGTCGCCATCATTGGTGAGCAACAGCACACCGGTGGTGTTGCGGTCGAGACGGCCCACAGGATAGATACGCTCCGGACAAGCATCTTTCACGAGGTCCATGACGGTCTTGCGCTGCTGGGGGTCGTCACTGGTGGTGACATAGTCCTTGGGTTTGTTGAGCAGCACGTAGACCTTCTTCTCGAGGCGTACGGGCTGGTCGTGGAACATCACCTCGTCGGAACGAGACACCTTGGTGCCCAGTTCGGTAACCACCTGTCCGTTGACAGACACTACACCAGCCTGGATGAAGGCATCGGCCTCACGACGGCTGCAAACGCCGGCATTGGCAAGGAACTTGTTGAGACGGATGGGCTCGTTGGGGTCGATGTGCTCCTCCTTGTACTCAATACGTTTCTTCAAACTATACTTGGCATTGGGGTCGTAGCCCGGAGTGTGCTGACGATAGCCACCCTGCTGGTAGCCACGCTGCTGGTAACCGCCACGCTGCTGGTAGCCGCCACGCTGCTGATAGCCGCCACGCTGCTGGTAGCCGCCCTGCTGACGGGGCTGATAGCCACCCTGCTGACGGGGCTGGTAACCGCCACGCTGCTGATAGCCACCTTGCTGATAGCCACCCTGCTGACGGGGCTGGTAACCACCCTGCTGACGGGGCTGATAACCACCCTGCTGACGGGGCTGATAGCCACCCTGCTGGCGGGGCTGATAGCCACCCTGCTGGCGGGGCTGATAGCCACCCTGCTGGCGGTCGCCCATGTTATTGTTGTAACGAGGACGATACTGACGTTGTCCGCCGCCCTGGAGCCCTGCCCCAAAGCCTTCCGGACGGAAACCGCCCTCGTCGTCATTGTTTCTTTCTGTAGAATAAGCGCGCTGAGTGTGAATGCGTGGACGCATCATACGGCCACCATTACGATAGTCCTTTGAATAGTTTCCTGAACCCGACTGATAGCCTTCACGGTTACCCTGGTTCTGTTCGGACGACAGTCCCTCTTGTTTGTTCTCGTTTTCGTAATCCATAATTAAAAAGTGTTTTTGTAAGCCTCACGGCTTGGTTAGTAAAAAATTAAATTAAATTCCTGTATAATTGTGTGGCGTGATAGCCAACAACTGATTCTTGATGTTGTCGTCGACATCGAGCGTGAGCACGAAGTCGTGGATGGTCTGCTCCGTCATCTTCTGATTGGTGCGTGTGAGTTGTTTCAGCGCCTCATAGGGGTTGGGATAGGCTTCACGACGGAGAATGGTCTGAATGGCCTCTGCCACCACCGCCCAGTTGTCGTCGAGGTCGGCGCGGAGTTTCTGCTCGTTGAGGATGAGTTTGCGCAGACCCTTCAGGGTGCTCTCTATGGCAATCATGGTATGCCCGAAGGGCACGCCTACGTTGCGCAGCACGGTAGAGTCGGTAAGGTCGCGCTGCAGGCGGCTCACCGGCAGTTTGGCTGCCAGGAACTGCAGCAGGGCGTTAGAGATGCCCAGGTTGCCCTCGCTGTTCTCGAAGTCGATGGGATTGACCTTATGCGGCATGGCGCTGGAGCCTACCTCGCCGGCCTTGATTTTCTGCTTGAAATACTCCATGGAGATATACATCCAGAAATCGCGGTCCAAGTCGATGATGATGGTATTGATGCGGCGAAGGGCGTCGAAGACGCCTCCGATGCAGTCGTAGTTGCTGATCTGTGTGGTGTACTGCTCACGCTGCAGACCCAGTTTCTCACCGACAAACCGGTTGGCGAACTCACGCCAGTCGTAGTCGGGATATGCCACATGATGGGCGTTGAAATTGCCGGTGGCACCGCCGAACTTTGCCGTGATGGGACAACTCTTGAGTTGTGCCAACTGCTCGTTGAGACGGTATACGAACACCATGATTTCCTTGCCCAAACGGGTGGGTGAGGCGGGCTGACCATGGGTCTTGGCGAGCATGGCGACATCACGCCACTCTTCGGCATAGGCCTGCAGTTGTCCCACCAGTTCTTCGATGGCAGGGCATATCACCTCGTGAAGGGCGTCTTTTATCGTGAGCGGAACGGAGGTGTTGTTGATATCCTGAGAGGTAAGACCGAAATGGATGAACTCCTTGTATTGGTCGAGTTGGCCAATACGGTCGAACTGCTCCTTGATGAAATATTCCACTGCCTTCACGTCGTGATTGGTCACCTTCTCTATCTCCTTCACCCGGCTGGCGTCGTCGAGAGAGAAATTGCCGTAAATCTCACGGAGTGTGGGGAAGAGCGACTGGTCGAAGTCTTGGAGTTGGGGCAAAGGAAGTTCGCATAGAGCAATGAAATACTCTATCTCTACTCGTATCCTGTATCTGATAAGCGCATATTCTGAAAAATATCCTGCCAATGACACTGTTTTTCCTCTATACCGGCCGTCGATAGGAGATATGGCCGTCAATGTATCAAGCCCGATCATTTCAAAAAGTCTAAATCTATATATATATTATAATGTATGTATGTGCGTCTGTATGTATTCCAATCGGCATGCAAAGATACAAAAATAATCAATCAACGAAGAAAATAAAAACATAAAGTTTTTTAAAAAATGTGCATTGCGCCATGTGATGCTGGAGTGAGGACCTTCTATACCAAAAAAAAGAAAAACCCTGCAGCCCCGAAGGACCACAGGGTATCACCCCAAGTGGGCGTTGACGGATTCGAACCGCCGACCCTCTGCTTGTAAGGCAGATGCTCTAAACCAACTGAGCTAAACGCCCTTTTGTGAAAAGCGATGCAAAGGTAAGGATATTTTGTGAATCCACAAAACTTTCGGTGCCTTTTTTCTTAAGAAAGGCAATAATTCGCCTTTTTTTCAGCAAAAACGACCGATTTGACGCGAATCTGGCGACCTGGCATCCTGTGGGAGACGGAAACCGGGCTTTCGCTTCAGGCTTACGGCGGGCAAAGGCCGGTGCCGTCGAGCAGCAGGAAATATGCTTGAGGTCTATTCTATAGGACAACAATTCTTTGTCTTTTGCTTTTTTATTTAAGGGGAAATACCTATCTTTGCAATATCAAAGAGTGAAAATTGTGATTGATACATCATATAAATATAAACAAAAAAGTAGTTAGAATGAAAAGAGTATTGTTGATGGCATTAGTGGCTTTGGCAACGACCGCTAATGCTGAAGAGAAGAACGGCATGACGGCTTCCGACGAAGACAACACCACCGTATTAAAAGCCAATGATGCTGTAGCGTCGAATGACGAAGAGGCCAATACAGACAAGGATGATGACGATGACGACCCATGGTCGATACACGCCCAAATCGGCATCAACATTCCTCTCAGCACACCAAGCGATGTGGATTTCGCTCCTTTCCGCTCATGGGAATTCGGGATTACCCCTTTGCAATACGACTATACGCCCCAAAATTCGAAGACTACGCTCTCTGCCGGACTGGGCCTGACTTTCCGCAACTACACCCTGAGCGGTCACGACAAGATGTTCTCCAAGGTGAATGACCAAATCGTTGTAGGGCAAAGGGAAAGCAATTTGAGTGACCTTTCTTCGAGCATCTATACGATGGGATTCTCGATGCCACTGCTGGTAAAACAGAAATTCGGCAAAAATTTCGGCATCTCGCTGGGCGCCCAACTGAACTGGTATTGCTATGGCCGCGTAAACAACAAATACGAGATAGGTGACCACGAATACGACATCAACATCAAGGATATCGGCTACAACCCCGTCACTGTCGACATTCTCGGCATCATACATGTAGCCGAAGGCTTCGGCATCTACTGCAAATACTCGCCCATGAACGTGATGAAAAGTGGACGCGGACCTGAGTACAATTCCATCTCTGTGGGACTCTACTTCTTCTAACCGACAGACATACTCTACCATAATACAGGCAGGCGGCTCTTACTCCAAAGAGCCGCCTGCTGCTTCGTTATAGATGGGATGTAGGCACGATGTGTACTCAGTCAATGCAAAATAAAACGTGTTTTATTTTGCATTACGTTAGGTTTGCACTACCTTTGCAAAATGTTTCTAAAGCAGGGGAACCGACGTACGACACCATGGTTTCGGCTGCAACAACAGAAGCCCAGCCCATCTCTCACGGGGAAAGGGATAGAGAGCGACGGGATGCCGACGCTCTACGGAGAACGAAATCATATTTTTATTATAGCATAAACAGACAATGGAAAAAGTAGTAAGCGGCATTAGGCCAACAGGCAACCTGCACCTGGGAAACTATTTCGGTGCAGTGAAGAGTTTCGTGAAGATGCAAGATGAATACGACTGCATGTTCTTTATTGCCGACTGGCACAGCCTGACCACTCATCCCAAACCCGAGGACATACAGGAGAGCGCACGCACCATCCTGGCAGAATACCTCGCTTGTGGACTCGACCCCGAGAAAGCACCTATCTACGTGCAGAGCGACGTGAAAGAGACCCTCGAACTCTACCTGTTCCTCAACATGAACATGTATCTTGGCGAGTTGGAACGCGTGACCACGTTCAAGGAGAAAGCACGCAAGCAGCCCGACAACGTGAACGCCGGACTCCTCACCTACCCCACCCTTATGGCTGCAGATATCCTGCAGCACAAGGCTAAGAAAGTGCCGGTAGGAAAAGACCAGGAGCAGAACATGGAGATGGCACGTAAATGCGCACGCAGGTTCAACAACATCTATGGCGTGGAGTTCTTCCCCGAGCCACAGAACTTCTATTTCGCTGAGAAAGCGGTGAAGGTGCCCGGACTCGACGGCAGCGGAAAGATGGGAAAGAGCGAAGGCAACTGCATCTACCTGCGCGACGAAGACAAGGTCATCACGAAGAAGGTGATGAAGGCGGTGACGGACCTGGGTCCACAGACACCCAACAGCGAACGCCCGGAGGTGATAGAGAACCTCTTTTCGTTCCTTCGTCTCTGCTCCGACAAAGAGACCTACGACTATTTCGACGAGAAATGGAATGACTGTACGCTGCGCTACGGTGACTTGAAAAAGCAGATTGCTGCCGACCTGGTGAAGACCATTGCGCCCATCCGTGAGCGCATCAATGAATTCAGCGCCAACAAGGAACTGCTCGACCGCATTGCCCGAGAGGGTGCCGAGCGTGCACGTGCCAGTGCTACTGCCACATTGGAAGAAGTGCGGCGAATTATTGGGTTCAGAGTAAAATAAAGGCTATTCTGTATCCACTGTGCTACCAAGCCTTCGGCTTGGGGGTTCCAACAACCCCTACCTTCTTCTTTGAGGTCCAAGCCGAAGGTTTGGATGTTCCAACAACCCCAACCTTCTTCTTTGGGGGCCAAGCCTATGGCTTGGGGGGCACAACAACCCCAACCCCTTCTTGCCCTAAGAAGGGGCTTCAACCCCAACCCAAGGCCCTTCCCCTCTCCAGGGGAAGGGATGCAACCGCTCCTACTCGTCGCTCTTTCATTAAGGTTCTGCTCCCGAAGGTAGGTCGCAGGGAGATTTCTTACGCAACAGAGTTGCGATTGTTTTGTGTTCGCTCCGCTCACCTCAATGAAATATTACTTACTCTTTTTGTTCAACTGATACACGGACAATGCAAGAAGCAAGTCCCTACCCAACCCCTTCTTCTTTGAGGTCCAAGCCTCCGGCTTGGGGGTCACAACAACCCCAACCCCTTCTTGCCCTAAGAAGGGGCTTCAACCCCAACCCAAGGCCCTTCCCCTCTCCAGGGGAAGGGATGCAACCGCTCCTACTCGTCGCTCTTTCATTAAGGTTCTGCTCCCGAAGGTAGGTCGCAGGGAGATTCCTTACGCAACAGAGTTGCGATTGTTTTGTGTTCGCTCCGCTCACCTCAATGAAATATTACTTACTCTTTTTGTTCAACTGATACACGGACATGCATGAAGCAAGTCCCTACCCAACCTTCTGTAATAAGCAAATTTAAACGCACCAATTTTTCGTAAAGTTAACCAACCAGTTTCATTTTTCTCTTTTTTTAATGTTTTGCTTATCGAAAATGGTCTGCCTGTTCTCCATTCTGTAACTTGTACCTT
>Ga0256407_10002120_pt1 | contig 38803 bp, 33 predicted proteins | sample RumenRJG_04DNA_FD_193489 | JGI IMG/M metagenome (GOLD analysis project Ga0256407, IMG submission 193489) | Bovine rumen microbial communities from Lethbridge, Alberta, Canada - RJG_04 | ecosystem: Host-associated > Mammals > Digestive system > Stomach > Rumen | place: Canada: Alberta... | reverse complement strand
CCGCCGCCCTTGTTATTTTCGCTTCGCTTCGGTTTGCCGCCCCGAATCGTTACTTCCATATAAAAAAGACTTTTGCGTAGGTACCTCCCCCGTCCCCTCCTGGGAGGAGGGGGGATAGTTTGCTTGGCTAATCAGCCCCCCTCCTCTTAGGAGGGGGCGGGGGAGGTCTTTTTTTATTCGGTTCTTCATTTTGTGTGTTGCCCAATTCGTTACTCAGGAAAGAAAATAAATCTAACGATTTATTTTGCTTTCCATTCGGTTTGCACTACTTTGCCGCTGCGCGGCGAAGGTAGGCTGCGGTTCGGAAAAGAAAGCAAAAAACTTCGTATTTTGCTTTGCTTTTCGCTCACCTTGCACTACCTTTGCAGTTGAAAGACATAAAAACAACAAAAACCAATCTACATGACATCCTTGACTACAGCGATTGTAATCGTATTTGTGTTAGGCTATTTGTGCATAGCCTTGGAGAGTGTGACGAAAATCAACAAGGCAGCCATCGCCCTGCTGATGTGTGTGTTCTGCTGGACCCTCCTGATGCTGGCACCTGGCAGTTATTACCCCGACGTGGCTTCCTCGGAGGTGGTGCACAAGGTGGCAGAAGTGATAGAGCACCATCTTGGCGATGCCGCCGGCACCCTGTTCTTCCTCATGGGTGCGATGACCATCGTCGAGATTGTGGACTCGAACGGAGGGTTCAATTTCGTGCGTGATGCCATCAAGACCCGCTCGAAGCGCAAACTGATGTGGCGCATGGCATTCATGACCTTCTTTCTCTCTGCCATTCTCGACAACCTGACCACCTCGATTGTGATGATCATGGTGCTGCGCAAGTTGGTACAGGAGCGCAACGACCGCCTCATCTATGCCGCCATGGTGGTGATTGCCGCCAATTCGGGAGGAGCCTTCTCACCTATCGGCGACGTGACGACCATCATGCTTTGGATCAAGGGTGTGATTACCACCCAGGGAGTGATTTCCGAGATTTTCATCCCGTCGTTGATATCGGTGCTGGTGCCCGCCTTCATCCTGCAATATTCGCTGAAGGGCAAGTTTGACAAATCGCAGAACCTGCCTCCTGCCGATGTGAGCCAGTTTACCCAGAAACAGCGCAACATTATCTTCTGGTTGGGCGTGGGTGGTCTGATTTTCGTGCCCATCTTCAAGACGCTCACCCACCTGCCCCCGTTCATGGGTATCCTGTTGGTGCTTGGTCTGCTATGGACCACCACAGAGATTTTCCACCACAATACCGATGAGGACGACACCATGGCGAAGCGTGTGAGCGACCTGCTCTCGCGCATCGACCTGGCCACCATCATGTTCTTCCTGGGCATACTGATGGCTGTTGCCGTACTTCAGGAAGTGGGTGTGCTGACAGCCCTCGGCCAGTCGCTCGACGAGATGTCGGGAGGCAACCACTACCTTGTGACGGGTGTCATCGGTGTGCTCTCGTCGATTGTCGACAACGTGCCATTGGTAGCCGGATGTATGGGCATGTATCCAGTTGCCGAGGTTGGCGACATGGCCGTCGACGGCATCTTCTGGCAGTTGCTGGCCTACTGCGCCGGTGTGGGCGGTTCGATGCTGATTATCGGCAGTGCCGCTGGCGTAGTGGTGATGGGTCTGGAGAAAATCACCTTCGGATGGTACATGAAGCGCATCACATGGATTGTGTTCGTGGGCTATCTTGCTGGTATGTTCAGCTATTGGCTCATCCGCACCTTCCTTTTCTAAAAACGCAGAGGACAGATTTTTCGAAGAGGCCGGAAGTCTGTCTATCCAGAGCCCGTGTATAAAAAACTGTCGCTCCCCCGCATGTTGGGGGAGCGACTTCCTTTTACAATAACATTCTCGCTATCTGTCTCCTAAAGAGGGTATTCGTCGAAAGCATAGAGCACGGTAGAAAGATAGCGCTCTCCGGTGTCGGGCAGCAGCACCACCACCTTCTTGCCGGCATTCTCGGGACGGGCAGCCACTTGTGAGGCTGCGAAAGCAGCCGCTCCCGAAGAGATGCCCACGAGGAGTCCGTCCTCACGTGCCAACTCACGACCCGTGCGAATAGCATCGTCGTTGTCGACGTCGATGACCTCGTCGATGACCTCTGCGTTGTAGGTGGCTGGCACGAAGCCCGCGCCAATACCCTGTATCTTGTGCGGTCCGCTCTGTCCGCCATTGAGTACGGGCGACGAGAGAGGCTCTACAGCAATGACCTTCACATTGGGGTTCTGCTCTTTCAGGTACTTACCCACGCCCGAGATGGTGCCCCCTGTACCCACGCCAGCCACGAAGATGTCGACCTTTCCTTCTGTAGCCTGCCAGATTTCGGGACCTGTAGTCTTATAGTGACGCTCGGGGTTGGCCTCATTCTCAAACTGCTGCAGGATGACGCTCCCTGGAATACTGTCGCGAAGTTCCTGAGCGGCCTTGATGGCACCGGGCATACCATCTTTGCCACTGGTAAGTTTCACCTGTGCACCGTAGGCCTTCACCAGGTTGCGGCGCTCCACGCTCATGGTCTCGGGCATGGTGAGGATGAGGTGGTATCCTTTCACGGCCGACACCAGAGCCAGTCCCACGCCAGTGTTTCCACTTGTAGGCTCAATGATGGTGGCCCCTGGTTTGAGCAGGCCGTTCTTCTCGGCATCCTCAATCATGGAGAGGGCGATACGGTCTTTCACGCTTCCTCCGGGATTGAAATACTCTACTTTAGCGATGACAGGGTTCTGGAGTCCTTTCTTGGCAGAAAACTTGGTGAGTTCCAAGAGTGGTGTGTTGCCGATGAGTTCGGTGAGTTGTTTTGCTATTTTTGCCATGATATTTTTTCTTTATTGGGGGTATTATGTTATCTAAAAGGCCGATGAAGGCAAGGCAATACCTTGTGGCATCGGGAACCTTTCTCTATACATACTCGAAAGCCTCGTCGAGCGCCTCCAGGAGGTCGTCGATATTCTCGATACCGATGCTCAGACGGATGGTGGAAGGATAGATGTGCTGCTGCTCCAACTCCTCGGGAGTCATTTGCGAATGGGTGGTGGTGGCAGGATGGATGACGAGCGACTTCACATCGGCCACGTTGGCAAGCAACGAGAAGATGCGGAGATGGTCGATGAAAGCCCAAGCCTCTTTCTCGCCTCCTTTGAGGTCGATGGTGAAGATGGAGCCTGCGCCATTGGGATAGAGTTTCTCATACAGAGCATGGTCGGGATGCGAGGGCAAGGAAGGATGGTTGACCTTGGCCACCTTGGGGTGGTTGGCAAGATAGTCGACGATGCGAAGGGCATTCTGCACATGGCGCTCCACACGGAGACTGAGGGTCTCGAGGCCTTGCAAGAGAATCCAAGCGTTGAACGGACTGATGGCCGCTCCGGTATCGCGCAAGAGCACGGCACGCACACGGGTAACGAAGGCTGCAGGTCCGGCCACGTCGGCGAAGATGGCACCATGATAACTGGGATCGGGCTTGGCCAGTGTGGGGAACTTGTCGGCATTGGCCTTCCAGTCGAACTTTCCGCTATCGACAATGACGCCACCCAGCGAACTGCCGTGACCGCCGATGAACTTGGTGGCAGAATGCAGCACGATATCGGCACCATGCTCTATGGGGCGGATAAGGAACGGTGTTCCGAATGTGTTGTCGATGAGGAGGGGGATATTGTGACGATGAGCGATCTCGGCCAAGCCGTCGATATCAGTAACATCGGAGTTGGGATTTCCAAACGTCTCGGCATAAAGAGCCCTAGTCTCAGGCAGGATGGCAGCCTCAACGGCCTTGAGGTCGCGCACGTCGACGATGGTGTTCTTCACTCCCTGTGAGGCCAATGTATGGGTGATGAGGTTGAACGTACCACCATAGAGATTATCGGCAGCCACGATATGGTCGCCAGGCAGCAGGATGTTCTGCAGGGCCAACGTGATGGCAGCGGCACCCGATGCCACGGCCAGTCCGGCCACACCGCCCTCGAGGGCAGTCACCCTATCCTCGAACACACCCTGTGTGGAGTTGGTGAGTCGGCCATAGATGTTGCCGGCATCGCGCAGGCCAAAGCGGTCGGCAGCGTGCTGCGAGTTGCGGAACACATAGGATGTGGTCTGGTAGATAGGCACCGCACGGGCATCGGTTACGGGGTCGGGTTGCTCTTGTCCTACATGAAGTTGGAGGGTCTCGAAACGATACTTGTTCTTACTCATAACATTTTCCTTTCTTTTTTTATTTATTGATGAATTGATTGTCTACTTTGAAGGCCTTGGTCATTCTAGTGGCCCTAGTCATCCTAGTGGCTCTAGCGGCCTTGATTTTGTGGTCTCCCTCATCTCTTCTGAAAGAGTGGGATGAAGAACTTGAGGTCGCAAAAGATGGTTCAAACCATTGGTTTCAGGTTCTGGTTGCAAAGTTACGGCAGAAAAAGAAGGTGGGAAATAGCACAACAAAGGCATTTCGCATACCACAATAATGGTATTTGCCCCTGAAAAGGCTCTATTTTGACAAAAAGACGGATATTTATTCAGCAACAACCCTTTTCGGGCGTTGTTTTAGGCATATTCTTTGCGCTCCTCGATGATGTCACGCCTGGATTTCGACTTGGTCACCATCCACACACCGGTGAACACGAGGACCACTGCCAAACCCTGACTCCATTTCACCACGCCTATACCCATGGCAAGGCTGACGGAGACCGCCACCAGTGGCTGCACATAATTGTAGATGGCCACCACTGTTGGGCGGAGCACTTTCTGAGCGTTGACGATGAGGATATATCCCACATAGGTGCCGAAAAACACCACATATGCCGTCTCCAACCAAGTGAGCGTGCTGACACTGGCCCATTCGATTTGCGCCACATGATGGCCGGTGAAAGGCCACACGATGATGGTGGCCCACAGGAACATCCACTTGTTGACCGTGAAGATGGAATATTTCTTGATGAACTTATTGAACAAGGACAAGAAGAGCGCATAGGAGAGTTGTGCCCCCAGCACAAGGAGGTCGCCACGCATATCGCCCACCTTGCTGTCGGTGGCCGCAAGACTGGTCATGATGAGCGTCACCGCCCCACAGCAGCCGATGGCCACGCCTCCCGCCTTCTTCCACGTGATGGGCTCGTGGAGGATAAGAAACGATAGCAACATGGCGAAGATGGGCATGGAAGTGGTGACGATACTCGCGTTGACGGGTGAGGTGATGCTCAGTCCGATGGTGAAGCAGCACTGGTTGCACACCAGTCCGAAAACCGCCGCGCCGGCAAAGGTGAGCTTGTCGCGCAAGGGTACATGCTCCTTAGGCAGGAAAAAGGATGTTATCCAGAAGAGCAGTGCCCCACCAGCCACCCTGAACGACACCATGTCGATGCCATCAAGTCCGTGAGTCATCGCATCTTTCCCTATGGGCGACATCAGCCCCCAGATTGCGCATGCCATGAACATGCTCAGGTGTGCATAAAGCGGTTGGTTGTTGCTTCTCATCTTCTGTCTTTTTGTCTATATGGTTTGTTCAACCAGTTTTCGGGCTACAAAATTAGGGAAAATTATCGAAATTAGGGAAAAAAGAGTAATTTTGCAGAAAATCCCGTTCGAATAAAGATGAAGATAGACGCCTCGGTACCGAAGTTCATACTAGTAGGAGTGATCAACACGCTCTTTGGCACGACCCTTATGTTTGTGCTCTACAACGTGTTTCATGTGAGTTATTGGTGGTCGTCGGCCGCCAACTACTTCTTCGGCAGCATTCTGAGCTATTTTCTCAACAAGCACTTCACTTTCAAATATAAAGGCGACATGGCGGGCTCTGCCCTCCGCTTCACGCTCAACATCCTGGTATGCTACCTGCTGGCCTATGGCATTGCCAAGCCCTTGATGCTATGGATTCTGTCGGGAAGCAGCAAGTCGATGCAAGAGAATGTAGCCATGCTGGTAGGCATGGTGCTCTTCACCACATTCAATTACCTTGGCCAGCGCTTTTTCGCTTTCGACCAGCACAAGGAAAAGCGTTGACCCCATCATCAGCCACTTACTTATCCATTTTCTCCACCTCGACCACAACGAGCACTCCGTCGGCCACACGAAACCGCACATCGTAGCCACCGAAATTCATGCCATAAATCCGTTGCGGGTCATCGTGATAGTGGGGGCGCGGGTCGAGTGCCAGCAAATCGATGAGGGTGTCGCGCTGCTGCTTGTCCCACAAAGCAGCCACCTCAGGCGCCATCTCCACCTGCAACTTTTTCCATTCGTAGCTGTCGACGAAGCCGCTCCTTACTCCCGTGTGCGCATCGGCATACTCCACATAGGGTTTGATATCGATGATGGGGGTGCCATCCATCAGGTCGGCTCCCAACACATGAATGACCGGTCCACGGTCGGGCTCCACCGTGATGCCCTCGAGACGTACAGAGGAAAGGCCGATTGGATTGGGACGGTAGGGCGACCTTGTGGCGAAAACCCCTACCTGAGTGTTGCCCCCGAGCAGAGGAGGCCTGACGGTGGGATGAGTGGCCTGATGGCTGTTGGCAGAGAAGAGCCACAGCAGCCAGATGTAATCGAACTCCTCGAGTCGGCGGATGAAGTCGGGATTGCGGTATTCGGGTAAGAAAACGATTTCTCCTCTCAGCGACTCCACGATTCCGCTCTGCCTTGGCACCCCAAACTTGGTGGTGATGGGTGAGTGGAAGGTGGCAATGGGACTGACGGTCATAGCAGGTAGGTTTCGAAAGTGGCAATCATCAGGAAGCACGAGATGGTGACGAGGATGGTATAGATAGGCACAAAGGCGTGCCTCACGTCGAGAGGCTTCTTGATACTTGCCATCCACACCAACAGATAATAGATAATGACGGCAAAAACGCATCCGATGAGCATTCCCACCAGCAAGTCGCCAAAATAGTGCACGCCCAGATACATTCTGGAATAGCAAGTGAGCAAGGCCCAGAAGACCATCGTGAGGCTGATCCACGTTCGTCGGAAGAGGAGTATCATGAAGACAGCCAGTCCCCATGAGTTGGCCGCATGGGCCGACGGGAAGCTATAACTGCCTCCCCTGTAGCCATTCACCACATGCACCACCTCGGACAGCGGGTTTTCGAGGTTGCTTGGCCTAAGCCTTGCCACCATAGGCCGGATGACACTGGCGGTGATTTGGTCGCATGCAAAGATGAGCAAAGTCACAGCCACCAGCCAAAGCAGGGTGGTCTTGAGTGAATAGTTGCGTATGATGACATATAACAGACTGGCATAGAAGTAAATCCATACATACTTGGCACTATACAACGGCATGAACACATCCCAGAATGAGGTGTGGAATGAATTGACCCAGAGGAAAAGGTCAGTATCCTTTTCAACCAGGTATTGCAAGACTGTAGCCAAAGTAAGTGCCGGCATGGAGATACAAGTATGTGTATATGAGGTGCAAAATTAGTCAATTCGAGAGTGATATCAAAAAAAACGATGGAAAAAAATATTTTCATGGGGTATTATTAACTATTTTGGCTATGGTGGGCCGCGGCTCAGCCGCGGCATACGGAGAAGAGGCAACCCAATGGGAAACCAAACAAAAAAACTTCGTTTTTTGTTTGGATTTCCACTCGCCTTGCACTAACTTTGGTCTTCGGCCGAGGTTAGGCGGCGGCTCGGGAAACCAAACAAAAAAACTTCGTATTTTGTTTGGATTTCCACTCGCCTTGCACTAACTTTGCAAGCAAACCATTATTTGAAAGTCATGTTTGGAATTGGCACACAGGAAATACTGATTATTGCCCTTATCATCCTCCTGCTCTTCGGCGGCAAGAAGATACCCGAATTGATGCGTGGACTTGGCAAGGGTGTGAAGAGTTTCAAGGAAGGGATGAACGACCTGGAAGAAAAGTCGGACAAGCAAGGTGCTCCTGAGAAGCAGGAGAAGGACGAAGCCTCGAAGGAATGAGCGCTCCGGAGAATCCCGACCATCTTGGTACGTTTTGGGACCATCTCGACGAATTGCGCAGTTGCATCATCAGGATATTGTGCATCGTGGCTCTATTCGCCGTATTGGCCTTTTGCTTCAAGGACACGCTGTTTTATGTTGTCCTTGCTCCTCACACCAGCGACTTCATCACCTATCGTCTGCTGGGTGTGGCTCCATTCTCCATCAGTCTGATGAACACCGGCCTCACCGAGCAGTTCATGATTCACTTAAGGGTGGCGTGCTATGCGGGATTGTTGGCCGCCATGCCTTATGTCATCTACCAATTGTTTGGATTCGTCTCTCCCGCTCTTTATGACAAGGAGCGCCACTATGCGGTAAGGGTGGTGCTGGCCTCTTATCTGATGTTCATGTTGGGAACGCTGGTGAATTATTTTCTGGTCTTCCCCCTTACCGTGAAATTCCTGGGCACCTATCAGGTAAGCAGTGAGGTGAGCAACATGCTCACCATCCAATCGTATACGGACACATTGGTATCGATGAACCTTGTGATGGGTGTGGTTTTTGAGTTGCCTGTGGTGAGTTGGCTCATGGCTGCTCTGGGCTTGCTCAAGGCGCACTTCATGTCAACCTACCGCCGTCATGCCATTGTGGTCATCCTGATCTTATCGGCCATCATCACCCCCACCACCGATGCCTTCACACTCTTCATTGTAGCACTTCCCATCTGGTTGCTCTACGAGTCGAGCATCTACATTGTGCGTCTGACGGTGAAGGAGGGATAAAGGGCCATGCCCGTCAGTCGGAAAGCACCCTCACCGACAACTGTTTCCTGTCGAAGACAATGCCTTTCTTCTCTATGAAATTGCTCAGCGCACCACTTTCGGCCAACTGATGTGGCGTGCCCATGTCGAGATGTCCGCCATCGCTCATGAGCCACACCGTGTCGGCGATTTGCAGGACAAGTTCCAGGTCGTGCGTGGAGAGGAATATCGTCTTGTCGGCCGTGCGGCTCAGCCGGTGAAGCAATTGCATCATCTCTACTTTGCTGGGGTAGTCGAGAAAGGCCGTTGGCTCGTCGAGGAAGATGACTGGAGTTTGCTGGGCGAGCGCCTTGGCGATCATCACCTTCTGCCTTTCGCCATCACTCAGCGTCTGTATCATACGCGAAGCGAGCGGCCGTATTCCCACCATGTCGATGGCCTCGTCTACAATGGCTTTGTCATCGGCGTTGAGCGTGCCCCAGAATCCCGTATACGGACTCCTGCCCAGTCCCACCATCTCTTCCACGGTCATATTCTGCACATCGGGTTTGGCGGTGAGCACCACCCCCACCATCTTGGCGAGTTGCTTCTCCTTGAGCGAGGCAAGATTCTTGCCATGAATAAAGACGGCTCCATTGAGTGGCGGCTGGAAAGCAGAGAGTGTGCGCAGCAATGTTGACTTCCCCACCCCATTGGGACCGATGAGACAGGTCATACGACTGCTTTCGAGCGATGCGTTGATGTCGGTTGCCACGGTTTTCCTATTCTTCTTGCTCAGATATCCTATAGTGAGTTTTTCCAGTCTTACACTTTCCATAAACAATGAATTAGGTTGCGAATTTACAAATTTAAAAGCAGAATAACTCCATCAGGGACAAAAAAAATGGAGGCAGACCGGATTCACATCCACCCTACCTCAAAAAAATAGTCAAGGGATTATTCAAAGAACTGATTATGCATGTTTTCGAAGGCAAAGATATGCGAAAAGAAGATACCCGGAAAAGGAATTCTCCTATTCTGATGGTAGGAAAATCCTATTGTTTGGGGGAAAATCCCTACACCCTCAAAAAACGGCAGAAGCCATAAAGAAATGGTCTTTATGGCTTCTGTATAGAAAGGTAAGCATCACTCTTCGGGAATCACAGGCTTGGGCTCTACGGTAGACGGAGCGGGGTTGTCGGCAGGTGGCCCTGCAGCCGGCTGCGTCGTGGGAGTCGAAGGTGTGGCAGGAGGAGTAGCCGCCGGAGTGGCAGGCGCTGCAGTAGCGGCCGACGGGTCGGTGGCCGCAGGATTGTTTTCAGCACCATTCTCTGTCGTCACTTCAGGCACACGCTCGGTTTCCGGGCGTTTTTGCTCGGCCTCGGGCTTCTTCTGCTCATCGGTCTTCTGCGCCTCGGGCAGTTTGAAGAGGTCGTCGTTCACCTTCGACTTGGCATTCTCATTCCGCATGATATTGATCGTGTCCTTTTTCACACTATCCTTACGCACCACCACCGGTGCCTCCACCTCCTCTTCATTGGAGTTGAACTGGCTTCTCGACCACAAATAGAAGCCGATGGCCAATCCCACCAGCAGCAAGGCCGTGACAGGCACAACGGGGAATCCGCTTTTCTTTTCCTCGGTGTTCACCGACTCACCGACGCCTTCCTCAGGTGTGCGCACCTGGGCAACCTGCTCTTTAGGCACCACTTTCTCTGTTTGGGGCTTGGGTTGAGGTTTCGGCTGAGGCTTGGGTTGGGGTTTCGGCTGCGGTTTGGGCTGGGGTTTCGGAGCAGGAGCCACAACTACAGGAGTGGGTTCTGCCTCGTCTTTCACATGCTCGTCGATGGCCTCGACCATCACACCACTCACGCGGACAAGGCTCACGGTGCAGTCTTCCTTGTTTTCGCCAATGAGTTGTCTGATTTTCCGCAGTTTCGCCTCGTCATTGATTGCCTCGCTGAGCACGCCGAACAACTGTTCCTCGTTGATGCTGGCATGGGCACCCTTGGTGAGCATGAGGAAATAGTCACCATACTTGACGTTGGTGAGATTCTTGTGCGTAGGTTCGATGGGCTGCACCATATCGGGTGTGGCCGCCTTGAAGTCGTCGCGTGATTTATATAATAAGGTGCGTGTCTTGGGGCGGAATTGGTAGATGCGACAATTGCCCACATGGGCTGCCATCACTCCCTGCCGATGGAAATATACCATTGCGAACATTACTCCACCGCCATTGGTGCAGTCTTGCGCCAGTTGCTTGTAGGCATCGAGCAGCGTGAGATGCAGCAAATCGGCAGTCAAAGGCTCATCACTGCAGGTGTTCTGGAACAAGAATTCGGGGATGGAACGGCATAAAGAAGCACTGGCAACATCGCCTTTTCCCTGTCCGCCCATACCATCGGCAACAAGGAACAACCTGTCGTGCACGGTTCCCGAACCAGCCTCGGGGAAGAGATTATCCTCCAAGACCTTGTCCTTACCGCCCACGCAAAACGACTGTGGTTTCAGAATATCAAATTTCATCTCTCAAATTGGTCAGTTTGGTACCTTTATCATCTGTCATCATCCGGCTTACAAATCAACTGATGGAATAACAAATCTGTCCATGTGCAGAAAAGGGCCAGAATGATAGAAATCGGGGCAAAATTATTAAAAAAAATGATTATTCCAAAAAAAAATCGAAAAACATTTGGAACGTAAGGAAAAATGACATATCTTTGTGATATTAAAATAATATCATTTTAAAATTCTGTGATTATGGAAAAGAAAGAATATCCCTTCAAGGGAATTACGGTGAATGGATTTGTGATGCTACTGGTGTTATTGGTATTGCTGCTTGTCACCCTATACTTCACTGGCGACAACCTGATCAGCAAAGACGGAGGCCCAGAGTGTATCATAGGTGTATTGATATGTGCCATACTGGTCATCTGCTTCAAGGGATTCGTACTGCTAGAGCCCAACGAGGCCCGTGTGATGATGTTTTTCGGCAAATACCGCGGCACATTCACGAAAGTGGGATTCAACTGGGTGAACCCGCTCATCAACACGAAAAGCCTCTCGCTTCGCGCCCGCAACCTTGACGCTCAGCCCATCAAGGTGAACGACAAGGTAGGCAATCCCGTGATGATAGGTCTGGTGCTGGTGTGGAAACTCAGCGACACCTACAGGGCCCTCTTTGAGATTGACTCCCAGACCATGGCCCAGGGAGTAGGCCAAATAGGAAAGAACGTGAACGGCATCATGCGTGCACTGGAGAATTTCGTGAAGATACAGAGCGATGCCGCCCTTCGTCAGGTGGCCGGCCAGTATGCCTATGACAACAACGACGCCCAAGTGAAAGAGCCCACGCTCCGCAGCAGTGGCAACGAAGTGAACAAGGTGTTGGAGCAGAAGCTTAACGAGCGTCTGGCCATGGCTGGCATCGAGATTGTGGAGGCCCGCATCAACTATCTGGCCTATGCCCCAGAGATTGCAGCCGTCATGCTCCGCCGCCAGCAGGCAGAAGCCATTATCAGTGCCCGTGAGAAGATTGTGGATGGAGCCGTATCGATGGTGAAGATGGCCCTCGACAAACTGAGCGACGAGGAGATTGTGGATCTGGACGACGACAAGCGTGCCGCCATGGTGAGCAACCTGCTCGTGGTGCTTTGCGGCGACGACAACGCCCAGCCCGTAGTCAACGCAGGCACATTGAACCAATAAGCAGACCAACAATCATTTCTGCAGATGGCCAAGAAAGAGAACAAGACCAAGAGTTTCGTCCTTCGCATCGATGGTGCCACCATGAGCGCCATCGAGAAGTGGGCCGCCGATGAGTTCAGGTCGGTGAATGGCCAGTTGCAATGGATAATCACCGAGGCGCTGAGAAAAGACGGAAGGCTGCCCAAGCGGCATCACACTCCCGAGAAGAAAGATTCCGAGGAAGGATAAGCAACCCTCAGGGAATAAAAAGTCACAAGGGAAAGGCAAAAAACCTTTCCCTTGTGACTTTTCCAGTGGCAGTCATCGTTTAGATTACTTGCACAAACTTGAAGAGGAAATACAGGAAGCCACCCAGCACTGCATAGACGATTGCTGCCAAAACGACAACAACGATCCAGGAGAAGAGGCCTGTCAATCCCTTCTCACTGAAGGGTTTTGTAAGGAACTCACAAGTGTTGAGCCCTGCTATCCACAGCAGAGGAAAAGAGATAATCGCAGCCAGGATAACCAAAAGCCAATCATGGCATCCCATAAAAAGCCTCAGGGAGAGAGGTACTACTACGAGTGCGGCAAATACTAAACAAACTATGCCTAATTTGTCAAATGCATCCATCTTTTAAATTCTTTCTAAAAATTATATCCGGCAAGCCGTCGATGACGGCTTGCCGAATGATATAATGAAATTACTCTTCTACTGCGGCCTGTGCTGCTGCGAGGCGTGCGATGGGCACACGGAAGGGCGAGCAGCTGGCATAGTCCATACCGATCTTGGCACAGAACTTCACCGAGCTGGGCTCTCCACCATGCTCACCACAGATACCGGTGCGCAGGTTCGGGCGTACGCTCTTGCCCTTCTCCACAGCCATCTTGATGAGTTGTCCGACACCATTCTGGTCGAGAACCTGGAACGGGTCGACCTTGAGGATCTTCTTGTTGAGGTAAACAGGCAAGAAGCTGGCGATATCGTCGCGGCTGTAGCCGAATGTCATCTGGGTGAGGTCGTTGGTACCGAATGAGAAATACTCAGCCTCTGTAGCGATGCGGTCGGCGGTGAGGGCAGCACGAGGAATCTCGATCATGGTACCGATTTCGAACTCGATCTCGATGCCATACTCAGCAAACACCTCTTTGGCTGTCTTCTGGATAATCTCCTTCTGCTGCTTGAGCTCATAGAGGATACCAATGAGTGGCACCATGATCTCGGGCTTTGGGTTCTTACCCTCGAGTTTCAGTTCGCAGGCAGCCGAGAGGATGGCACGTGTCTGCATGGCAGTGATTTCGGGGAATGTGATACCCAGACGGCATCCACGGTGTCCGAGCATCGGGTTGTTCTCGGCGAGGCTGGCCACGCGGCGCTGGATGGTATCCAGGTCGACGTTCATCTCTTTAGCCATGGTCTGCTGTCCAGCAAGATCGTGGGGTACGAACTCATGGAGTGGCGGGTCGAGCAAGCGGATGTTGACAGGGCAGCCATCCATAGCCTCGAGGATACCCTTGAAGTCAGCCTTCTGGTAGGGCAGCAACTTGGCAAGAGCCTTCTCGCGGTCTTCTGGGGTGTCGGAGAGAATCATCTCGCGCATAGCAATGATCTTCTTATCGTCGAAGAACATGTGCTCTGTACGGGTAAGTCCGATTCCCTTGGCACCGAATGCGCGGGCCACCTGTGCATCGTGTGGGGTGTCGGCATTGGTACGCACCTGCAGTTTGGTGTACTTGTCGCAGAGGTCCATGAGCTCCTTGAAGTCACCACTCAGTTCGGCAGCCTTTGTGGGCACCTCGCCTGCATAGACCTGACCTGTAGTACCGTTGATGGAGATGTAGTCACCTTCTTTATATACTACGCCGTCAATCTCAACAGTCTTGGCATGGTAGTTGACGTTAAGAGCGCCTACACCCGAAACGCAGCACTTGCCCATACCACGGGCCACCACAGCAGCGTGTGAGGTCATACCACCACGTGCGGTGAGGATACCCTCGGCAGCAGCCATACCGGCGAGATCCTCGGGCGAGGTCTCGATACGTACGAGCACCACCTTGTGTCCGTCCTCATGCCATGCTTTTGCATCTTCGGCATGGAACACGATCTGTCCGCATCCGGCACCCGGGCTTGCGGGCAATCCCTGTGCGATAACCTTAGCCTGTGAGAGCGCCACCTTGTCGAACACGGGGTGGAGCAGCTCGTCGAGCTTCTGAGGCTCACAACGTAAGATGGCGGTCTTCTCGTCGATCATACCCTCGTGGAGCAGGTCGATGGCAATCTTCACCATGGCAGCACCTGTGCGCTTGCCGTTACGTGTCTGGAGGAACCAGAGTTTGCCCTCCTGCACGGTGAACTCCATATCCTGCATATCGCGGTAGTGGTTCTCGAGACGCTCCTGGATGTCGTTGAGCTCGGCATAAATCTCGGGCATAGCCTCCTCCATAGAAGGATACTTGGCCACACGCTCTTCCTCGCTGATGCCGGCGCGCTGTGCCCAGCGCTGCGAGCCAACCTTTGTGATCTGCTGTGGTGTGCGGATACCAGCCACCACGTCCTCGCCCTGTGCGTTGACGAGATACTCACCATTGAAGAGGTTCTCTCCGTTGGCAGCGTCACGGCTGAAGCAAACGCCAGTGGCAGAAGTGTCGCCCATGTTACCGAATACCATAGCCATCACCGACACGGCAGTACCCCACTCGTCGGGTATACCTTCCATCTTGCGATAGAGGATGGCACGGTCGTTCATCCAGCTGCGGAACACAGCGCAGATAGCGCCCCAGAGTTGCTCGATAGGATCGTTGGGGAAGTCTTTCCCTGTACGCTCTTTGATGGCGGTCTTGAAGAGCACCACCAATTTCTTGAGTTCCTCTACGGAGAGGTCTTTGTCGAGCTTGATGCCACGCTCGGCCTTCACTTTCTCGATGATCTCCTCGAACGGGTCGATATCCTCTTTGTTGACGGGCTTCATCTCGAGCACCACATCACCATACATCTGCACAAAGCGGCGATATGAGTCGTAGACGAAGTGAGGATTGTTGGTCTTGCGCACCATACCCTCAGCCACCTCGTCGTTGAGACCGAGGTTGAGGATGGTGTCCATCATACCCGGCATGGAAGCACGGGCACCAGAGCGCACGCTCACCAACAGTGGGTTCTCAGCATCACCGAACTTCGAGTTCATGAGGTTCTCGATGTGCTTTACTGCTGCGGTCACGTCGGCATCAAGGATAGCCTTGATTTTCTCCTGACCTACTTCATAATACTCGTTGCAGCAATCGGTGGTGATGGTGAATCCGGGAGGCACGGGCACTCCAATAAGGTTCATCTCAGCAAGGTTGGCACCTTTGCCACCCAACTGCTCACGCATTTTGGCATTACCCTCGGCTTTTCCATTACCGAAGGTATAAACTCTTTTCTGTTCGCTCATAATTGATTTATGGTTCTAAAATATAAGAATGTGTCTTTGAGATGCAAATATACTGCAAAAACATCGAACGGCAAAACTTTTCGGATTTTTTTTGCATACAATAGGACACATTATATTCACTGCAGCAATTTAGTCTGTTTGAGAATTAAGCCACAGCCCTCTCTTTTTTATACAAATTGTAGTTTCGCTTTCGCCCAACGACTTTCAACTTGCGGAAGAGGAGCAAATAAATTGGCCAGAAGCAGAAAAACATCGGTTGTTTTTTTTGATTTTTAGGATTTTTAATCTATCTTTGCAGTCAACACCCCAGGATGAGCACCATCTCCTTCAGGACCCGTGCTTCATTTCATTCCTAATTCCGTACAACCCTATAGAAAAACACCTAACTATGGCCAGGAACAAGAAGCCTTTACCCATCTACGAGAACGTGGTGATAGAAGACTGCGCCGCTGAGGGCAAATGCGTATCCCACGTAGACGAGAAAGTGGTTTTCGTGCCCTTTGTGGTGCCAGGCGACGTGGTCGACGTCCAGGTGCGCAAGAAGCGTAAGAACTACAACGAAGCCGAGGTCATCCGCTTGGTGGAGGCCAGTCCGCTTCGTGTGGCCCCGATGTGTCCCCATTTCGGTGTTTGCGGCGGTTGCAAGTGGCAGATTCTGCCCTATGAGGAGCAGTTGAAGATGAAGCAACGCCAGGTTTTCGACCAGCTCACCCGCATTGGCAAGGTGGAGTTGCCCGAATTGCGCCCGATTCTCGGTTCGGCCAAGACCTCGGAATACCGCAACAAGATGGAGTATGAGTGCTGCAACAAGCGATGGCTCACTCGGGACGAGATATCGAGTGGCGCCGAGTACACCAACATGAACGCGATAGGTCTTCACATCACCGGAGCCTACGACAAGGTGCTTCCTATAGAAGACTGCCGGCTGATGGACCATTTGCACAACGACATCCGCAATGCGGTGCGCGACTATGCCGACGCTCATCACATTCCCTATTTCGATATCCGCCAGCAGAAAGGCCTGCTGCGCAATATCATGATACGCAACTCGAACACAGGAGAATGGATGGTGCTCGTGCAGTTCCATTTCGAGAGTGCCGACGACCATGCCACCGCCATGGCGCTGCTCAGCCACCTGGCCGAGCGGTTCCCCCAGATTACGTCGCTTCTATATGTAGACAACCAAAAGTGTAACGACACCTTTGGCGACCTCGACGTGGTGACATTCAAGGGCAACGACCACATCTATGAGCTGATGGAAGACTTGCGTTTCAAGGTTGGTCCGAAAAGCTTCTACCAGACCAACACCGATCAGGCCCATGTGCTCTACTCGGTAGCCCGCGACTTTGCCGCCCTTAGCGGCAACGATCTGGTGTACGACCTTTATACCGGCACTGGCACCATAGCCAATTTCGTGGCCAGGAAAGCACGTCAGGTGATCGGCATCGAGTATGTGCCCGAAGCCATTGAGGACGCCAAGGTGAACTCCATGGAGAACGGCATTGCCAACACCCTTTTCTATGCCGGCGACATGAAGGATATCCTCACCGACGCCTTTATCATGGAGCATGGCCGTCCCGACGTGCTCATCACCGACCCGCCGCGTGCCGGCATGCATCCCGACGTGGTGCAGACCATCCTACGCGCCCATCCCCGCCGCATCGTCTATGTGAGTTGCAACCCCGCCACTCAGGCCCGCGACCTTGCCGACCTCGATGCCGACTACCGTGTGGAAGCCGTGCAGCCCGTCGACATGTTCCCCCACACCCCCCATGTGGAGAACGTGGTGCTCCTCACCGCCCGCGAGTCTCTTTAGCCCCAATTGACTAATAACCATATTCCCTCAAAACCATCTACTATGAAAAAGAAACTATTGATTACCTGCATGTTGGCACTAGTGGTGCTCAGCATCAATGCGCAAGAAAAATGGTACGACAACATCAAGTTCAGCGGCTATGGCATGTTGCAGTATCAAGGACAGGATCCTGAAGGCAATCACACAAACAGCTTCAACCTCCGTTTGGCTCGTTTCATCCTCGACGGTAAGATTGGTGAATTCGACTGGAGAGCACAAATCCAGGGTACCAACGTAAAAGGTCCGGGTGAGCCTACCGTCCAGATCGTTGACCTCTATGCAGAATGGAGGAAATACCCCGAATTCAAAGTCCGCGCTGGTCAGTTCAAGCGTGCATTCACCTACGAGAACCCCACCCACCCCATCACTCAGGGATGGCGTAGCTATGCCGATGTCATCAACAAACTCTCTGCGTTTGGCGACCGTACAGGTGAAAAGTCTTCTGGTGGACGTGATATCGGTATTCAGGTATCGGGTGACCTCTTCCCCAATGCCAACGGTCGCAAACTATTCCATTATCAGGTAGGCGTATATAACGGTGAGGGTGTCAACGAGAAGGACAAGGACAACCGCAAAGACATCATCGGTGGTGTATGGGTGATGCCTATCAAGGGTGTGCGCATCGGTGCCTTCGGATGGACAGGCAGCCGTGGTGCGATGCTCGATCCGCTGACAGGCACAACCTGCAGCGTTGAGAAGAACCGCTATGCCCTCTCTGCCGAGTATGACCTGAACGATTACACCTTCCGTGCCGAGTATGTGCACAGCCAAGGTTGGGGTGCGAAATCACCCGGCAACAACGTGCGTGAGATCTGCTACGAAAATGGCGACAAGGCTGATGGTTGGTATGTGTTCGGCATCGTGCCCATTATCAAGAGCAAACTGTTCGCCAAGGCCCGTTACCAGTCTTATAGAAACCAGAAGAACTGGGCCTCTTCAGTGAACCAGGTAGAGTGCGGTCTGAACTACCGCTTCACCAAGACTCTGGAACTTCACGCTGAGTACTCTCACGTGAACGACCGCAACCTCCCTGCCGACAAGCACAACTACAACCTGATTGACGTTGAACTCGACTTCCGCTTCTAATCGCAGACACGATTTTCAAAAAACACAAACTACTGACTATCATACGCGGGGCGCAGGGAGCGCCCCGCTCTTTTTGGATAGAACCCAACAGGCCATTCAGATTAAAAGTAAAAAGCACACTTATTAACAAAAATTATTACTATACGCTCTTGTTTTTAGTTAATTATTCGTAATTTTGTCATCTCATTCTGAATATACAATTATCAACTTACAGTAATGAATATCCCATTAGTATTTTGGCTGGTCCCAATTGCCTCGGTGTGCGCATTGGGAATGGCTTGGTTCTTCTTCAAACAAATGATGAAAGAAGACGAGGGCACACCAAGAATGAAAGAAATTGCCGAGTATGTACGCCGTGGCGCCATGGCCTATCTGAAGCAGCAATACCGTGTGGTGCTCATTGTGTTTATCGTGCTGGCCATCATCTTCGCCTTTATGGCCTACGTGCTTCACTGGCAGAACCCATGGGTGCCATTTGCCTTCCTCACTGGCGGTTTCTTCAGCGGCCTTGCAGGATTCTTCGGCATGAAGACAGCCACTTACGCCTCGGCCCGCACTGCCAACGCTGCACGCCAGAGCATGGATGGCGGTCTGAAAATCGCCTTCCGTTCGGGAGCCGTGATGGGTCTTACCGTTGTAGGTCTCGGTCTGCTCGACATCGCCATTTGGTTCTTGGTACTCAATTACTTCTATCAGGGCGACAGTCTGGCACTGATCACCATCACCACCACGATGCTGACCTTCGGTATGGGTGCCTCTACCCAGGCCTTGTTTGCCCGCGTGGGTGGTGGCATTTACACTAAAGCCGCCGACGTGGGAGCCGACATCGTGGGAAAGGTTGAAGCCGACATCCCCGAGGATGACCCCCGCAACCCCGCCACCATCGCCGACAACGTGGGCGACAACGTGGGCGACGTAGCCGGTATGGGTGCCGACCTTTACGAGAGTTACTGCGGCAGTATCCTGAGTACCTCAGCCCTGGGTGCCGTAGCCTTCGCCATGGTCCCCGAGATGCAGTTGAGGGCAGTGATTGCCCCAATGCTGATTGCCTCTGTGGGTGTTTTCCTCAGCATATTCGGCATCTATCTTGTAAAAACCAAGGAAGGAGCCACGATGAAGAACCTGCTCAAATCGCTCTCGTTGGGCACCAACGTGTCGGCCATCCTCATAGCCATCGCCACATTCATCATTCTCTATCTGCTCAAGATAGATAATTGGCTCGGCCTGTCGTTCTCGGTCATCTCTGGTTTGCTGGCAGGTGTGATTATCGGCCAGGCAACAGAATATTACACCTCACATTCCTACAAGCCCACCCAGAAGATTTCCGAGGCAGGACAGACCGGTTCTGCCACCGTGATCATCAAAGGTATCGGAACGGGCATGATATCCACCTGCATCCCTGTGCTCACCATTGGCGTGGCCATCATCTTGAGTTATCTCTTTGCCAATGGCTTCGACCTGTCGATGAGCTCGAGCAGTCTGTCGCACGGACTTTATGGTATCGGTATCGCAGCTGTAGGTATGCTGTCGACCCTGGGCATCACCTTGGCCACTGACGCTTACGGACCTATTGCCGACAACGCCGGTGGAAATGCCGAGATGAGTGAGTTGGGCGAGGAGGTTCGTCACCGCACCGATGCCCTCGACGCCTTGGGCAACACCACCGCAGCCACCGGCAAGGGCTTTGCCATCGGTTCTGCCGCCTTGACCGCCCTCGCTCTGTTGGCCTCCTACATCGAGGAGGTGAAGATTGCCATGGAACGTTCTCACATCGAACTGACCAACCTCAAGGGTGAGATCATCACGGCTGCCAATGCCACCATACCCGACTTCATGAACTTCTTCCAGGTGAACCTGATGAACCCGAGAGTGCTGGTGGGTGCCTTCATCGGCGCCATGGCAGCATTCCTCTTCTGCGGTCTTACGATGGAAGCTGTGGGACGCGCTGCCCAGAAGATGGTGGAGGAAGTGCGTAGACAGTTCAAGGAAATCGCAGGCATTCTCGAAGGAACGGGCACTCCCGACTACAAACGCTGCGTAGAGATATCCACCCGCGCTGCCCAGCACGAGATGATTTTCCCGTCGCTCCTGGCTATTGCCATCCCCATCGTTGTCGGCGTGCTCCTCGGCGTGGCCGGCGTCTTGGGACTGCTGGTAGGCGGACTCTCCTGCGGCTTCACCCTGGCTGTGTTCATGGCTAATGCCGGAGGTGCCTGGGACAATGCCAAGAAGATGGTTGAGGAAGGCAACTTCGGAGGAAAGGGCTCATTTGCCCATAAAGCCACTATCGTGGGCGACACCGTAGGCGACCCGTTCAAGGACACCTCCGGACCGAGCCTTAACATCCTCATCAAACTGATGTCGATGGTAAGCATCGTCATGGCAGGCCTTACTGTTGCATTTATCTAAGGATTACTACTTATAATGATGAAAAGGCGGGAGCAATCCCGCCTTTTTGTATATTATTGTTTTAAAGGAACACTTTTTAACAATATTTACGACTCTTCTTGATTCGCTATTATGAAAGATTTGTAATTTTGCAGCGGTTTTTCAGCTAAAATGCAGAAAATCCGTATTATAATACTAAAAACGCCGACAGACTCCACTTCGGTCTACAGCAATAACAACAAGACAATCATGAGTAATTCAGAAGAGACAAGAGCCAATAGTACCTCAAACAGCCATCATCACCATCATCACCACTCAAGCAGCAAGAAGAGGAAGCATCATCACCAAGATGACTCCGACCGTTTCAAACGACATGGCCTTTCCGCCATTCGCCGCCGCAAGTTGGCAGCCAAAATCACTTATTGGACCATGGTAGCCCTGGCTGTTGCCGTAGTACTTGCTTATATCTATGTGTACATGTACACCTAAGGCTTTTTAGCATTCCTCGATATGAAATGCGTGAGCCCCACAAAGACGGAACTTTGTGGGGCTCACGCATTTTCTTTGGAGTCGCCTGTGTGTGGTTCTACTTCCTCGTTACCCTGAACCAGTCGGCCTCCACCCAGCCGCGGTCGGTGTTTCCATCTGGCTCCACGCTTACCAGGCCTATTTTGGCTCCGATCCATTTTCCCTCACGCATTTTGAATTCCTCGCCGGCGGCACGGAATTTCCTGCCATCAAGACTGTAGTAGAATTTGCATTTCCCGTCGGCCACCACCATACGCAGGTAGATATCAAGGTGTATACCCGGTTTGTAGTCGATGACATCCTTCTCCGTAGGCTGGAGTGTGGCAATAGTGGTAGCAGTCTCGGGTTTGTTCTTGTCGGCGGCATGACACACGAGTTGCTGGAGCACGAACTCGTCGCCCACCCTCTTGGCCACGAGGGCCGAGTAGTCGAGTCCCATCATGATGAGTCCGCCCATCTGGTTGTCGGCCTTTGAGGTGAGCCTGATTTTCGTTGTGGCCGTGAAATTGTCGGCAGGTGTTTTCTGCAGGAGCATATTGGGCACGTCGAAAAGATTCACGGCGTCAGTGCGATGCTTGTGGTTATACACCCTGAAGGTGCCGAAAGCCGTGGGCATGCCAAACACCTGGTTGTAGTTGGCCTGCCACTGCCATTGCAGTCCCATTCGGTTGGAAGAGAACTCGTCGGTCTCCACGGGGTTCACCACCTTCCATCCACCGCGGGTCTTCGGTTTCCGGTAGGTGACGACCGGTTCGCCGCAGTAGTCACCATCCTTGTCCACACCCATTACGGGCCAATTGTCCTTCCATGTCACAGGCTGCAGGTGCACCACACGTCCGTAGCACTCCTTGTCCTGGAAATGGAGGAACCAATCCTCGCCCATGGCCGTATGCACCCATCCGCCCTGATGAGGTCCGTTGACGGCTGTCTTTCCCTGCGCCAGCACTTTCTTGGCCTCATAAGGACCATAGGGCGTCTTGGCCCGCATGGCGAGTTGGAATCCCGTTGGCACGCCCCCTGCCGGACACATGATCCAGTACCATCCGTCGCGTTTGTAGAATTTCGGTCCCTCGCAGGTGCGGTTCTCCGTTCCATTTCCGTCAAAGACGATGACGGGCTCGGAGATGGGTTTGGTGCCCTCGGCATTGAGTTCGCGAACGATGAGCACCGAGGCGAACCTCGACCTGCTGTTGGCCCATCCGTTCACCAGGTAGCACCGTCCGTCGTCGTCCCACAGCGGGCAGGTGTCAATCATACCCTTCCCCGGTATCACACAAAGCGGTTCGCTCCACTCACCGGCCGGGTCTTTCGTCTTCACCATGAACACACCGAAGTCGGGGTCACCCCAGTAGATGTAGAACTCGCCATTATGATATCGTATGCTGGGAGCCCAGATACCATTGCCGTGGCTGGGTGTGTCGAACACCTCTCTTGGCTGGAGTTGCTTCACGGCATATCCGATGATTTCCCAATTGACGAGGTCTTTGGAGTGGAGCACGGGCAATCCGGGTATACACTGGAACGAACTGGCGGTGAGGTAATAGTCGTCGCCCACCACACACACGTCGGGGTCGCTGTAGTCGGCATTGATGACGGGGTTGGTGTAGGTGCCATCGCCATTGTCGGGCGACCAAACCTCCGACCTGTAATCTTGTTGTGCCATGGCCATTGTGGCCAGCAGCAGCAAGCATACGGAAAAGATTGTTCTCATGAGTTTGTCTTTGATTTATGATTCTAAAAGTAGTTTGTATATTCCATTCTCGTAGAGCACCCGCATCACATTGAACTCACCACGAGTGCGCCGGGTGAGGGCAAGGGCCACATGCCCCATGGTGCGACGGAGGTTGACCTCGACACAAGGATGCAGTGCAAAACCCTGGTTCCGCCTCACCACCATCATGTCGACCCCGAAGGGTCCCTGATAGCAGCCTTTGCACCACCGGCCTACCTCGAGCGCTATCAGGCGTGCCACGTTGTCGAGTGTGTTCAGATCGACGTATTGGGCCAGGCGCTGGCGTTTCTCCTCCTCAGTGGCCAACCAGTTGCCCACGTATGCCCCATTGACAGTGTGGAAGAGCGACAGTCCCTGAAATGTCGCCTGTCCCTCGCCGTCGGCCACGAACTCCATAGCGAAATCGGTCACCTTCTCATAGAAAGGCTCCACCACCACGCTACCCTGCCTCAGAATCACGTTTCTCACGAATCCCTCGAGGTTGGGTTGGGGCCATTGTGCGGCAAAGCGCACACCTCTGCCGCTACTGCTCCAGGGAGCCTTCACCACGAACTGGCCCCAAAGCCTCGCCAAGGAGTCAAGTTCATCGGTCTGCCTCACCTCCACACGCTCCCCCACCACTCCATCAGCCTTCTCGGAAAGTGTCTGGAGCAATGGTATGGAAGTAGCCCGGTGCGACAAGGTTCTCACCTTGCCAACTTGCTCGCCGGAGGGCAGGAAGTGGCTGTCGATGCCCCTTTTAAGGAGTTGGAATCTGAGCGCCATGTTCCACCCCCAAGGTCTTACCACTACCCCATCCTGGGTTTTCGTGGCCAACGTCCTGGAGTCGTCGAGTTGAATCCATTCCACATCGGCCAGCCATTTGCTCCATGGCATGGCCATCCGCCGGGCACGCTCGGCATCATCAACCAACACGATGTCGCCATCATCAGCCCAAAATGCCGGAATGAAAGCCAAATCGGCCCGCATCCCCCTTCCTGCGGCAGGAGGCGTGAACCGCTCCTGTCCTGAAGCGAGAGCCAGGTCGTGCTCGGGATTGAACAAATGGGCGACCGGCATCGCCGTCACTTTGGTGAGTCGCCTTTCCTGTGTCAAAATAGCGAATAATGTAAAATTTGATGCAAAAATAACAAAAAAAAACATATTTTGCAAACTACACTTTGCAAATACGAAGAAAAATACTATCTTTGCAATCTATATAGACTTGAAGCAGCCTTTTGCACAGAAAAAAAAGATCAAAGAACAAACTATGGATGCCTTCTTTCGCACTCACTCTTACCTTGTAGAGCACACTTGTGCTCCGGTACGACGTGGTCTGATGGACGAGATCGACTGGAACGACCGTCTGATCGGCATCAAGGGCACCCGTGGTGTGGGCAAAACCACCTTCCTGCTTCAGTATGCGAAAGAGCATTTCGACGTACGCGACCGTCAGTGCCTGTATGTGAATCTCAACAATTTCTTCTTCCAGAAATATGGCATAGAGGAGTTTGCCGCCCAGTTCTACCAGCAGGGTGGCAGGGTGCTGCTCATCGACCAGGTTTTCAAGCAGCATAACTGGAGCGCGAGCCTGCGCAAGTGCTACGACCACTTTCCCGACCTGAAGATTGTGTTCACGGGGTCGAGCGTGATGCGACTGAAGGAGGAGAACCCTGAGCTCAACGGCATCGTGCACAGTTACAACCTGCGCGGCTTCTCATTCAGGGAGTTTCTGAACCTGCAGACCGGCAACGACTTCAAGCCCTACACCCTCGACGAGATTCTGACCGACCACGAGCACATCATCAAGCAGATTTTGCCCAAGGTTCGTCCGCAGGAATATTTCCAAGACTATGTGCACCATGGCTTCTATCCGTTCTTCCAGGAGCACCGCAACTACTCGGAGAACCTGCTGAAGACCATGAACATGATGACCGAGGTAGATATCCTGCTCATCAAGCAGATTGAGCTGAAATACCTCACGAAGATCAAGCGTTTGTTCTATGAGCTGGCCGTTGACGGTCCGAAAGCCCCCAACATCAGCCAGTTGGCCATCGACATTGAGACCAGCCGCGCCACGGTGATGAACTACATCAAATACCTGGCCGATGCCCGCCTCATCAACATGATCTACCCCGCTGGCCAGTCGTTCCCCAAGAAGCCCACGAAGGTGATGCTTCACAACTCCAACCTGCTTTTTGCCATCTATCCGAGCAAAGTGGAGACCCAGGACGTGATGGAGGCCTTTTTCGTCAACTCGATGTGGAAGGACCACAAGGTGAACCAGGCCGGCAAGGACAAGCACTACCTCATTGACAAAACCCGTAAATTCATCGTATGCGATGCCACTCAACCTGGCAGACAGAAACCACTTCCCGACACCATTTACGCCCGCTACCACACCGAGGTGGGCAAGGGCAACCAGATACCGCTATGGCTGTTGGGATTCCTCTATTGAACTTATATCTCTCTTACAACAATTTTCACAAACATTATCATAACTTTTTAACCTCTTAACATTCAACAATGGCAAAGGAAAAGAAATTTATCACTTGTGATGGTAATGAGGCTGCTGCGCATATCAGTTATATGTTCAGCGAGGTAGCCGCCATCTATCCCATCACCCCGTCATCACCAATGGCGGAGCATGTTGACGAGTGGGCTGCCCGCGGCCGCAAGAACCTCTGGGGCCAGACCGTCTCTGTGCAGGAAATGCAGTCGGAGGCAGGTGCCGCAGGTGCCGTTCACGGTTCATTGCAGGCTGGTGCGCTCACCACCACGTTCACTGCTTCACAGGGCTTGCTGCTCATGATTCCCAACATGTACAAGATTGCCGGTGAGTTGCTGCCTTGCGTATTCGACGTTTCCGCCCGTACGCTGGCTTCCCACTCGCTGTGTATCTTCGGCGACCACCAAGACGTGATGGCATGCCGCCAGACAGGTTTCGCCATGCTTTGCGAGGGCAGTGTGCAGGAGGTAATGGACCTTACCGCCGTAGCCCACCTGGCATCACTGAAGACCTGCGTGCCCTTCATCAACTTCTTCGATGGTTTCCGCACCTCTCACGAGTATCACAAGATCGAGCGTCTCGACAACGAGGATATCCTCCCATTGGTCGACGAGGCCGACATCAAGCGTTTCCGCGACCGTGCCCTCACTCCCGAGCGTCCGGTGACCCGCGGTACCGCAGAGAATCCTGAGACCTTCTTCACCCACCGCGAGGCCTGCAACAGCTACTACAACGCCGTGCCCGAGGTAGTGGAGGAGTATCTGGCCAAGATCAGCAAGATTACCGGCCGTGAGTATCACCTCTTCTCTTACTATGGAGCCGAGGATGCCGACCGCATGATTATCCTCATGGGTTCGGCCAGCGACGCTGCCCGCGAGGCCATCGACCACCTGAACGCCAATGGTGAGAAAGTGGGTATGCTGAGCGTACACCTCTATCGTCCGTTCTCCGTGAAGCACCTGCTTGCATCCGTTCCCAAGACGGTGAAGAAGATTGCCGTGCTCGACCGCACGAAGGAGCCCGGTGCCGAGGGTGAGCCTCTCTACCTCGACGTGAAGTCGGCCTACTACGAAGTGGAGGACCGTCCGCTCATCGTTGGCGGCCGTTATGGTCTGGGTTCGCACGACACCACTCCGGCACAGATTATCTCTGTGTTCAACAACCTGGCCATGCCAGAGCCCAAGAATCACTTCACCATTGGTATCGTCGACGACGTGACCTTCACCTCTCTGCCCGTTGTTCCCGAGTTGGCTCTCGGTGGCAAGAGCATGTTCCAGGCCAAGTTCTACGGTCTGGGAGCCGACGGTACGGTAGGTGCCAACAAGAACTCCGTGAAGATTATCGGCGACAACACCGACAAGTATTGCCAGGCCTACTTCAGCTACGACTCGAAGAAGTCGGGTGGTTTCACCTGCTCACACCTTCGTTTCGGCGACGAGCCCATCCGCTCTACTTATCTGGTGACCACACCTAACTTCGTGGCATGCCACGTGCAGGCCTACCTGCACATGTACGACGTGACCCGTGGTTTGCAGAAGAACGGCACGTTCCTGCTCAACACCATCTTCGAGGGTGACGAGCTGGCCCGCTTCATGCCCAACAAGGTGAAGCGCTATTTCGCCGAGAACAACATCACCGTCTACACCATCAACGCCACCAAGATTGCCCAGGAGATTGGCCTTGGCAACCGCACCAACACCATCCTCCAGTCGGCATTCTTCCGCATCACCCAGGTGATTCCTGAGGATCTGGCCGTAGAGCAGATGAAGAAGTTCATCGTGAAGTCGTATGGTTCGAAGGGTGAGGACGTGGTGAACAAGAACTACGCTGCCGTAGACCGTGGCGGTGAGTACAAGAAGTTCGACATCGACCCCGCTTGGGCCAACCTGCCCGACGACGCTGTGGCAGAGGACAACGCTCCCGCATTCGTGAAGGAAGTGGTGCGCCCCATCAACGCCCAGGCTGGCGACCTGCTGCCTGTGAGCACCTACGTGAACTTCGGTACTACCGACGGTTCGTGGGAAGTGGGCACAGCCGCTTACGAGAAGCGCGGTGTGGAGGCTTTCGCTCCCGCTTGGAACCCCGACAACTGTATCCAGTGTAACCAGTGCGCCTATATCTGTCCTCACGCTGCCATCCGTCCGTTCGTCCTCACCGACGAGGAGTTGGCCGGCTACAAGGGCAAGACCATTGAGATGAAGGCCCCGAAGGCCATGAAGGGCATGCACTTCGCCATCCAGGTGTCGGTACTCGACTGTCTGGGCTGCGGCAACTGTGCCGACATCTGCCCGGGCAACCCGAAACTGGGCAAGGCCCTCACCATGGTGCCTTACAACCCCGACAACGAGGCTATGAAGCAAGAGGCTGCCAACTGGGAATACTGCGTGAAGAACGTGAAGTCGAAGCAAGACCTGGTAGACATCAAGAGCAACGTGAAGAACTCGCAGTTCGCACAGCCGCTCTTCGAGTTCTCGGGAGCCTGCTCGGGTTGCGGTGAGACACCTTATGTGAAGCTCATCTCCCAGCTCTTCGGCGACCGTGAGATGATTGCCAACGCCACTGGTTGTTCGTCCATCTACTCCGCCTCCATCCCATCCACACCTTACACGAAGAACGAGAAGGGACAGGGCCCAGTGTTCAACAACTCCCTGTTCGAGGACTTCTGCGAGTTTGGTCTCGGTATGGCACTTGGTGTGAAGAAGATGAAGGAGCGCATTGCCAAGCTGCTCTGCGAGGCATGCGAGAACTGCGACGTCACTCCTGAGTACAAGGCTCTTGCCGAGGAGTGGATTGCCAATAAGGACGATGCCGACAAGACCAAAGAGATTGCTCCGAAGTTGCGTGCCGAGATTGCTGCCTGTGCCGCCAAGGGTTGCGAGACCTGCAAGGAACTGCAGACCCTTGACCACTATCTCGTCAAGAGAAGCCAGTGGATTATCGGTGGCGACGGTGCCTCCTATGATATCGGCTATGGTGGTCTCGACCACGTGATTGCCGCTGGCGAGGACGTGAACATCCTGGTGCTCGACACCGAGGTTTACTCCAACACCGGTGGTCAGGCCTCGAAGGCCACCCCACTTGGCGCCATCGCACAGTTTGCCGCTCAGGGCAAGCGCATCCGCAAGAAAGACCTTGGCATGATCGCCACCACCTACGGTTACGTATATGTGGCACAGATTGCCATGGGCGCCGACCACGCCCAGTGTCTGAAGGCCATCCGCGAGGCTGAGGCATGGCACGGACCTTCGATCATCATCGCCTACGCTCCATGTATCAACCACGGTCTGAAGGCCAAGGGAGGCATGGGCAAGAGCCAGGCCGAGGAGAAGAAGGCCGTAGACTGCGGCTACTGGCACCTGTGGCGCTACAATCCCGCCCTTGGCGAGGAAGGCAAGAACCCGTTCACACTCGACTCGAAGGAGCCCGACTGGAGCAAGTTCCATGACTTCCTGATGGGTGAGGTGCGCTACCTCAGCGTGAAGAAGGCTTATCCCAACGAGGCCGAGGAGTTGTTTGCCGAGGCCCAGAAGATGGCCCAGCTGCGCTACAAGACCTATGTGCGCAAGCAGGCTGAAGACTGGAGCGAGGAGGCTTAATCCCCGTCCCCACACACGATGAGAAACCATCTTCTCGCCTATATTTATTATCCCGCCAGCCATGAGGTTGGCGGGATTTTTATTAGGGAAATGGGGTGTTCATCAAATTTTTACTTTGTGAAATTATTTTTAAGTTAAATAACTTAAAAGAATGATACAAGTAATCATTTTAATGTATATCTTCGCACCGATTTTATAATACTAATATGTTTTACTAAACCAATTGAAAAAAATGAAAAAATTCTTTTTGCTTGCAATGGCCGCAGTTGCCATGACATTCACCGCTTGTAAGAACGAGCCCGCAGCTCCTGCTCAGCCCGAAGAGCCCCAGGCCGAGGAAGTAGTTCTGATTGAGACCGACTCCATCGCCAAGGTGATCGAGGCTGCCGACAGCACACAGCTCAGCTCGCTGCTTACCACCGTTCAGGAGCAGATCGAGAGCTTGAAGAACACCGATCCTGCAAAAGCCAAGGAGTATCTTGCTACCATCCAGAACTTCCTGAAGGAGAATGCTGACAAGATCAAGGCATTTGTTGGTACAGGTACTGTTGCCTCTCTGGTAGACCAGGTGACCAAGTTTGAGCTTCCCGATGTAGTTGACGCTGCCAAGGACATCGCCGAGGGTGCTGCCGAGGGTGCTGTTGACGCTACCGAGGGTGCCGTTGACGCTGCCAAGGACGCTGCCGCTGAGGTGAAGGACGCTGCTGTTGACAAGGCCAACGAGGCTGTTGACGCTGCCAAGGGTGCCGTTGAGGACGCCAAGAACTCCGCTGCCGACAAGGCTGCCGACGCTGTCGACGCTGCTGCCGACAAAGTGAAGGGTGCTTTAGGCAAATAAGCATCATCTTTAAAGCATAGAATAGAAGACTTTGGCCGCAGGCTCACATGAACCTGCGGCTTTTTTTCTCCCCAACTGTCTCAAAGAGAGACCACATTTCACCATCAAAAAATAAGCCGAAGAAATGAAAAGAGGAAAAGCCATTTGCGAAGCCCTGAAAGATGTGCGCCGCAAAATAGCCCGTGCCAACGGCATCAGCTATACTCCCAACGAGTGTCATCACGAAGGCGAGTGTGCCGGCACATGCCCAGCTTGTGAGCGTGAGATGCGCTATCTGGAGCGTCAACTGAGTCTACGCCAACTGGCTGGCCAGACTATCCGCGTGGCCGGCGTGTCGCTCGGCATGATGGCCGTCCTGAGCAGTTGTCACATCGCCCAGCCCAACGGATATATGGAGGGAGAGCGCATACCACACGACAGCACAGAAAGCGTGGGCACCGACACCACAACCACAGTGGAGCAGGCAGCACCAGTGCTGAAGACCGAATAAATAGAAGAGCGTCTCATACGTCAGCGGGGGAGCACACGATGTGCTCCCCCGCTGACGTATGGTAGGATTTTGACTAAACTATCTGATTCTGTCGGCTGCCCTCACCAGTTTCTCATCCTTGATAATACCCCTTCGGGCCAGAATGTAGAGGATGAGTGAAACGGCTGGAAGAGCGGCAGTGAAAGCCATTTCGAGATGGCAACTCTCTGGCTGTGTGGCAAAGACATAATAGGCACACAATGCCATCCACACCAAGATGAGCAGGATATTGACAACACACAGCCGTGCTTGCAACATTCTTTTCTTATAGAGGAAAATGGCAAAAACAGCGATGGGACAGGTGAGCAGCAGCACAGCAAACATGGGCCATACCGACAAATCTCTCATGCCCTCGGGCGTTACCTTCCAAAGGTTGGTCATCACCGTGTAGCCCCCCAACTCTGCCTCATGGAATGTAGCCACGGGCAGGCAGAGGCACACGATGGTGAGCACCAGCGCCAAGAACAAATATACGGTCTGTATTCTCTGCAGCATGGTCTATTGCTCTTTTGACGGGTCGCGCCAGAACACATTACCCTCGATGAATTCCTGGGTGGCGAGCAGTGTGGCCTTGGGCAGTTTCTCGTAGTAGCGCGAGATCTCTATCTGCTCACGGTTCTCGAACACCTCCTCAAGGGTGTCGTTGTATGAGGCAAACTCTGTCAGTTTCTTGCTCAGGTCTTGCTTGATCTCAATAGAGATCTGGTTGGCACGTTTCGCGATGATAACCACACTCTCATAGATATTACCAGTCTCCTGGCACAGGTCCATGATGTTGCGGGTGACGGTGTTGACAGGTGCTTTTGATTTCTTGTAGTCCATATTTGAATTATATATTGAATATTGATTGATCGATTGAAAATTGGCAACGAAAAGATCAGTTCTCTTCCTTGGTGAATTTCTTGCAAGTCTGGATGTATTTCTCGGCCAGGTTCTTGTGCGGTGAGTCAGGATACTCGTTGAGGAAGCCATAGCACTCGTCCTCGGCATCGCGGAAACGGTCGAGACGACGTGCCTCCACACTCTTTTGTGCCAGTTCGTACTTGCTCTTCATCACCAACAAGGCAAAATCCTCACGCCTACGGCTGTAAGGATAGTCGCGTATGGCGTTCTGCGCCGTAATGATGCAAGCCTCGTAATTGCTGCCCCCATTGGTGCAGTTGCCGAAGTACGACCCGAGGTCGTAGTAGAGTTTGGCCGAGAGGAGCTCCTTCTCCACCAGTTTGTCCTGCAACTCATAGAGACGCGAGTGTGCAGCCTCCTTCAACTGGGCATTGGGATAGAGGTCGAGATACTCCTGGAAGGCAGCGATGGCCGATATAGTAGGAGTCTGGTCGAGTCTTGGCTCCGGGGTGCTCATATAGAGGCTTTGCCCGGTATAGAACGACGCCATCTCGGCATAAGTGCCCTTGGGATAAGAGGTGTAATAGCGCTTGAAATACTGTGCAGCCGTCTCATAGTCTTTGGAACAGAAGGCCGACATGGCGAGCATATACAGGCTCTCCTGACCACGGTCGGTACCTTTGAGAATGGTGACGATATCCTGCAAGATGGTGACCGCACGGACATACTTGCCATTGGCGAAGCACTCCTTGGCATACTCGTATTTGTAGTCGTAGTCGGTGCTCTTGAGCACTTTGTTGTACTCATTGGCGCAACCCGAGAGCAAAAGCACCATGCACACAGAGATAAAGAGACTTTTCTTCATATATTTGCACTTTGACCTGCAAAATTACACATAATTCCCCTAATCGCAAAACCCGACTACATTTTTTAGCAAAAAATCACGATTATAGTGGATGTATTTAAGGTATTTTTGATTACCTTTGAGGTTCATTAGCCAACAAGACGTCATTTGACCACAAAGAAGAGACAACCCCATGGATTTCAAACTTACCTCGAAATACCGCCCCACTGGCGACCAGCCACAAGCCATCCGTGAACTCACCGAGGGTTTGCAGCGTGGCGACCGTGCCCAGGTGTTGCTTGGTGTCACTGGCTCAGGAAAGACCTTCACTGTGGCCAACGTGATTGCGGCAGTGAACCGTCCCACCCTCATTCTGAGTCACAACAAGACCCTTGCGGCCCAACTCTACGAGGAGATGCGCGGTTTCTTCCCCGAGAACGCGGTGGAGTACTACGTGTCGTACTACGACTATTACCAGCCCGAGGCCTACCTGCCCCACTCCGACACCTATATCGAGAAAGACCTCTCCATCAACGAGGAGATAGACAAGTTGCGCCTCTCTGCCGTATCCTCACTGCTCAGCGGCCGCAAGGACGTGGTGGTGGTATCGTCAGTGTCGTGCATCTATGGCATGGGTGGTCCGACAGCGATGGCCGAGAGCGTCATCAAACTGCACAAAGGCCAGACCCTTGCCCGCAACATGCTGCTCCGCCGGTTGGTCGACGCCCTCTACGTGCGCAACGACATCGACCTGCAGCGCGGCAACTTCCGCGTGAAGGGCGACACGGTGGACATCTTCATGGCCTATAGCGACAATGTGGTGCGTGTGACCTTCTGGGACGACGAGATTGACAGCATCGAGGAGGTAGACGCCCTCACCTACCACCGTATGGCCACTTTCGAAGACTACCAGATATATCCAGCCAACCTCTTTGTGACATCGAAGGAGCAGCAAGCCCTTGCCATCCACCACATCCAGGACGACTTGGTGAAGCAGATTGACTTCTTCAACGAGATGGGCGACCCCATCCGTGCCCAGCGCATCAAGGAGCGCGTGGAATACGACATGGAGATGATCAAGGAGTTGGGCCACTGTTCGGGAATAGAGAACTACTCGCGCTATTTCGACGGCCGCGAGGCCGGCCAGAAGCCCTACTGTCTGCTCGACTTCTTCCCTGAAGACTACCTCATGGTGATTGACGAGAGCCATGTGAGCGTGCCCCAGATCAATGCCATGTATGGCGGCGACCGAGCCCGCAAGACCAACCTTGTGGAATATGGGTTCCGTCTGCCCGCCGCCTTCGACAACCGTCCGCTGCGCTTCGATGAGTTCCAGCAGATGGTGCACCAGGTGATCTACGTCTCGGCCACTCCCGCCGACTTCGAGCTCAACGAGGCCGAGGGCGTGGTGGTGGAGCAACTCATCCGTCCCACGGGCCTGCTCGACCCCGAGATCGAGGTCCGTCCCAGCGAGAACCAGATTGACGACCTGATGGACGAAATCCTCACCCGCGTGCATCGCAACGAGCGTGTGCTCACCACCACGCTGACGAAGCGCATGGCTGAGGAACTCACCGAGTATCTGCTCAACAACGGTGTGAGGACCAACTATATCCACAGCGATGTGGCCACCCTCGACCGCGTGAAGATCATGAGCGACTTCCGCGCAGGTGTCTTCGACGTGCTGGTGGGCGTGAACCTGCTGCGCGAGGGCCTCGACCTGCCCGAAGTGTCGCTGGTGGCCATCATCGACGCCGACAAGGAAGGATTCCTGCGCAGCCACCGTGCGCTGACGCAGACTGCCGGACGTGCCGCCCGCAACGTGAACGGCAAGGTGATCATGTATGCCGACACCATCACCGAGAGCATGCAGAAGACCATCGACGAGACCAACCGCCGCCGCACCATCCAGATGCGCTACAATGCCGAGCATGGCATCACCCCACAGCAGATCGTGAAGGAAATCAAGGGCGACCTGGTGAAGCCCAGTGCCGAGGTCACGACCCCAAGCTATGGCAATGCCTACATCGAGCCTGAGAGCAGCCGCATGGTGGCCGACCCCGTGATGCGCTCGATGACGCCCGACGAGCTGAAGGCCAGCATCGCCGAGAGCACACGCCTGATGAACGAGGCCGCCCGCCGTCTCGACTTCCTGCAGGCCGCCCAGTATCGCGACGAGGTGCTCCGGCTGCAAGACCTGCTGGCACAACGGGAAGGCACTACGAAGCCAAGCTGAAAGGAGTCCCGACGGGAGTTCCCCAATCGTTAATCTTGCCTAATCTCTTGCTGTTCTCGCCTAATCTTTGTATTTTTGCACAATCAATTCAAACGAAAATGAGAAAATTATACTTATTCCTTTTCCTCTTCCTGCCTCTTGCCACCTGGGCACAAGGTGAATGGGAGGTGCCTGACGCCACTCCCAGCACACCAGTCAAGACCAAGGCGAAGAAGGAGCAGAAAGCACGGCAAGCCGAAGATTACAAATGGGCCAAGTATCTGGGCGACATCATTCCCATCGTGGACGGCAATGTGGAGTGGCAGAGGACCTTCCAGAACCACCGCAGCGCCGAGGAGAACTACACCATGATGCTCGACTTTCTCACGAAGATGACCAAGGAGGAGGGCCAGTTGCCCCCCAGCAAGGTGCAGCTGGTGAACAAGACCGAGCATAAGATTGTGTGTCATTTCGAGGAATGGATGGTATTCACCTCGACCCTCTTGCTGCTCGACCGAGGCCGTTTCATCTACACCATTGCCTGCGACTGCTACGACAACCGCGTAGAGGTGAAGTTGATGCGCCTCTCCTATCTCTATGACGAGACCCACAATGGAGGCTCCAAATACAAGGCCGAGGAATGGATCACCGACAAGTATGCGGTCAACAAGAAGCGCACCCGCCTGTTGAAGATCACGGGTAAATACCGCCGCAAGACCGTAGACCGCATGGAGGAAATTCTCGAGAATATGAACCGACTGCTTACCTCAGAATAAGAACATGGACATCCAATCTAGCACTGACAATGAGCGCCCCTTGCGCCGTCACCGTCGCGAGCGCGGCGATGACAACATGCTCAAGTTCCGCAATGTGCTCAACATCATCTTCATGGTCATGGCCATCATCGGTGTCATCGTCTATTTCACCGAATACCGCACGATAGGCACCTATATCCTCCTGGCAAGCATGGCGGTGAAGATGGTGGAATGCTGCATCCGCTTGCTGAGATAATCCCTATTAGACATCATGATGAAGACCTACCGACTGTGGATTCTTACCATTTCCCTTCTGGGAATATGCACCCATCTCACTGCCCAAGACTATAACTCGCTGGATGCCGACGGCAATTTCACACAAGCCAACCGCAACAAAGCCGACAGCATCAACAAAGGCAAGAAAGACATTCCCCGTGGTCTGAAAGTATGGACCGTGGACGACCGGTTCGGCGATATCACACCCGCCGAGGCCGACACGGCCTCCTATATGTTCATGAACACCATTTTCACCGAAGGTCTCCATGGTGAATTCAACACTACGGGCAACGTAGGTGCCCCCCGGCTCAACCGCATCTTCGTCGACCGCACCACATCGTCAGAAGACTTCATCTTCAATGAACATCAGGATTATTTCATTGTCAATCCTGCCAATTTCCACTTTACCAACACCTACTCACCCCTCACCAATCTGAGTCTGAACACCTGTGGCAACCGCACCAACGGCGAGGACCACTTCAAGGCACTCTTTGCCATCAACGCCGGCAAGCGGCTGGGCGTGGGGTTCAAGTTCGACTACATCTACGGCCGCGGCTACTATTCCGACAACAGTTCGGCGCTCTTCAACTACACCACATGGGCCTCATACCTCGGCGACCGTTACCAGGCCCACCTGCTTGTCTCCACCAACCACCAGAAACAAGCGGAAAATGGCGGTATCATCAACGACAACCTTATCACCCACCCCGAGCAGTTCCGTGACACCTACACCGAGGCCGAGATTCCCACGATGCTCACACAAAACTGGAACCGCAACGACAACCAGCATGTGTTCCTGACCCATCGCTACAGTTTAGGTTTCAGGCGCCAGGTGCCGATGACCGAGGAGGAGATCAAGGCCAAGAAGTTTGCCATGGAGTCGCAGAAGGAGAACGATGCCCTGAAAGCCAAGGAAGAGGCGCGCAAGAAAGCTGAGAAAGACGGCGGGGAATTCGACGAGGAGGAATATGAGCGACAGTTGGAGTTTGAGCGTAAGAATGCCGAGATGGTGGACAAGACTGCCACTGCCGACACCACCTGGACCAAGAGCGAGTATGTGCCGGTGACCAGTTTCATCCACACACTGAAGTTGGAGAACAACCGCCGTATCTATCAGTCGTACTATACCCCCGAGGACTACTATGCCAACAAATACGCCACCATCTCGCGTTTTTCGGGCGACTCCATCTACGATAAGACCAACAGCTACATCTTGAAGAACACCTTTGCCATAGCCCTGCTTGAAGGGTTCAACAAATGGGCGAAGGCCGGACTGAAGGGCTTCATCACGCACGACCTGCGCCACTATGTGCTGCCCGATACCGCTACGGCCACTTCTACCCATAACGAGCACACCATCTATGTGGGTGGCCAGATCAGCAAGACTCAGGGCAACCTATTGCATTACAATGGCACCGCCGAGTTTGGCGTGCTGGGCGAGAACAAAGGCGAGGTGATGGTTGATGGCAGTGCCGACCTCAACTTCCGTCTGCTTGGCGACACCATCCAATTGGCCGCTGACGGGTTCTTCCACTATGTCAACGCCCCTTATTATTATTGCCATTTCCACTCGCGTCATTTCTGGTGGGACAAAGACCTGGATATGACCACCCATACCCGCCTGCAAGGCAGGTTCACCCTTCAGCGCACAAGGACCCAGTTACGCGTGGCCTATGACAACCTGAGCAATTATGTGTATTTTGGCAATAGTTATTTGGTAAACGATGAGTACGAGCGACTCCACAACGCCGCATTCGCCCGCCAGTCTTCCGCGAACATCAGTCTGCTGACCGCCTCGTTGAGTCAAGACCTCAGGTTCGGTCCTCTCAACCTGAACCTGATGCTGACCTACCAGAACTGCAGTCACAAGGACATTATCCCGCTGCCAGCGCTCAACGCCTACGCCAATCTCTTCCTGCGTTTCAAGATTGCCCATGTGCTCGACTGCGACTTAGGCGCCGACGTGCGTTACTTCACCGAGTACGAGGCCCCTGACTATGTGCCCGGCATCGCACAATATGCCGTGCAGGAGAATGCCGAGAAAGTGAAGATTGGCAACTACCCATTTGTGAACGTGTATGCCAACTTCTTCCTGAAGCATGCCCGTTTCTTCGTGATGATGAGCCATGTGAACAGTCCGGCCGACGGTGGCAACTACTTCCTTACGCCCCACTACCCCACCAATACGCGTGTGCTGCGCTTTGGTGTGGCATGGAATTTCTTCAACTGATTTTCCGCCTCTATTGATGTGAGCAAGAAGGCATGCTGAGGAATCAGCATGATGTTCAGTTTTTCTCTTCGTCGAAAATACGGTCGAAGACGAGGCGCATCCGCTGGGGTGCATTGATCAACTCACGCAACTGCTTGAGTTTGTTCTCATTATCCGAACCAGGAAGCCACAGTTTGATATAACCATGCGAAGAATACTTGTTGTGCATGTGTTCCATGAAACGCTGCCAATGATCCTCCTTGGTTTTCTCAGGATAATGTCCCAACCCGAACTCTATCGTGCGCCTGATCACCATCTCGGGGTCCAGGTCACGGTCGGCCTCGGCCACAATCTTCCCATAGAGGCTTCGTGGCGCGTGCGACGCCGAAGCCCTGTGGTCTTCCACGGCTTCTTTCATCACATTGACCTGCGCCGGCGAGAACCATTTGGCCAACCGCTTGTCGGCCAGGAGGATTTTTCCGCTGGTGACATGATGCACCGCCCGGGGGCCCTCCAATCCGAGATCGTGATAGGCGGCAATCACATAAGCCATGTTGATGTCGGCCCCGAACCTTCGGGCCAAATCGAGCGATCTTCTGATCACCCTTGTGACATGCGCCAGATTATGGGCCTTATCGAACGAGTTGTAACGTGGAAGAATATTGACCTCTACGAACTCCATGAGGTCAAGGCTAACATTATTGTCAATCATTCAGGATATGGGGTTGGTGACATCGCAAAATTAGCGATTGGAAACGGAAAATCAAAATAAAACGCTTCAAAAACCCACCGTATTGGCAAAATAGTTGTAATTTTGCGTCATCATAACACAAAAATGGAAGAAACCGAAGTGAGACTCAACTCTCCACGCG
>Ga0256407_10002118_pt1 | contig 38816 bp, 49 predicted proteins | sample RumenRJG_04DNA_FD_193489 | JGI IMG/M metagenome (GOLD analysis project Ga0256407, IMG submission 193489) | Bovine rumen microbial communities from Lethbridge, Alberta, Canada - RJG_04 | ecosystem: Host-associated > Mammals > Digestive system > Stomach > Rumen | place: Canada: Alberta... | reverse complement strand
GTCTCTTCTTCTCTGGAATTCCTTAACCATTTTTTGGACTTCATCCTGAGGTCCGGTCAATGCTTCATATGCTCCTTTCTGTGCTGTGGAATTGGAACAGGCGATACTGTTTTGATGTACTTTAAACAGCTCTTCGGTATGTTCCTCATTTGCTGTCAGATAACCTATTCTCAATCCTGTCATTGCATATGTTTTTGAAAATCCATTTATTGTAATCACGTTATCGCTATATCTTGCAGGGGAATAATGTTTTTTATCATAGATTATTTTTTCATAGATTTCATCTGAGATAATTAAAAAATTATGGTCCATTGATAAATCCGCAATTGCCTTAATGTCCTCTTTTTCCATTACTGCACCGGTTGGGTTGGATGGGGAATTTAAGAAAATAGCTTTTGTTTTTGGAGTGATTTTTTCTAAAACATCTTCTGCTTTCAATTTGAATTCATTTTCCATCTTACAGTCAACAGGCACTATGCTTCCTCCTGCCAGATTTATGACGGATTCATATAGAAGGAAGCTAGGGTCAGGTAAGAGGATTTCATCGCCGGGTTCCATAAATGCCTGGGCACTAATGTATAATGCTTCACTGGCTCCCACTGTCACGATGACATTTTCAGGATCGGTATTTATTCCATTATCTTTTTTGAATTTTTTCACAATCTCTTCTCTTAATTCTATATATCCCTTGTTTGAACTGTAATGGGTATAGTTTTCATCAATTGATTTTTTCATTGCATCCTTAATGTTTTGGGGAACATCGAAATCAGGTTCTCCAATTCCCAAGTTAATTGCATCGGGATTTGTCACTTCAAACATTTTTCTAATCAATGATAATTCAATTAGTTTTGTTCTGCTTGCAGGTTTTATCATAAATATTACCTCACTTGTTATAATATATATTATTATAGTAAATTTATTTTTTTCTAGTAATTATTTTTCACAAACTCCACAATTGTAGCATGTTGATGTTTCACACCATGGTGTTTGCTTCAAGGTTTTCAATCGCCTGTGTTCATTTTTTAAAAATCTTTCGTTTATGCCGATATCAATATTGCTCCAAGGCAGTAAATCGTCAATATTATAATCTGGTGTCAATTCTCTCCATTCTTTGAGTGTAGGTTGTTGTGTTAAAGATTTTTCAAGAAGTGTAGAAACACCCCTATCTCCACAAGAGAGTATATATTGGATTAGTCCTTTTTTAGGACTTTCGCACTTTATGTTATAATTTTTCATTTCCTTTTTAATATACCTGGTTTTCTTTTTAATATCCTTAAAATCATAACGCTCCCATTGAAGTGGCGTGTGGGGTTTAGGGATCACGGGATTCACACTGAATTTCACTCTTTTAGGATTTTTATGCATATTGGCAATTTTTTTCATATACTCGCAAAGCTCGTGGATATCGTCAAAACTTTCGCCAGGTATTCCTATTAAAAAATATAATTTAATGTTAAAGTCCAATTCAACAGCATTTTTTATTACTGTAATAATTTGCTCTTCCAGTATGTCTTTATTTATTACTTTTCTAAGCCGACTTATTGATTCTGGTGCAAGAGTTATTGTTTTGAGTCCGCTCTTTTTTAAACTTTCCAGAGTTTCTTTTGTAATGGATTCAATTCTTAGTGAAGGTGTTGAAATTTGAAAACCTTCCTCCTCAAGACCGCCGATCAATTCGTTTAAATTGCTGTAGTCAGAAACTGCAGCTCCAATTAATGTAATCTTATTTAATCCGGTATTTTTCCTGTTTTCAAGTGCAATATCAATTAATTTTTTCCAGCTGGTTTCTCTCATGGGTCTGTAAAGATATCCTGCCATGCAAAATCTGCAGCCTCTTGTACAGCCTCTTGAAACATTCAGCATTATCGTATTGTTAAAGACACTTTGGTAATTTTCATCGTCACTTTCGCTTATAATCGGCTGGGTGATATGGTAAGTTTCATCGAGGTTATCTACAACTCTTATTTTTGTTTTGTTATTAAATTCGGGAATGTAAATGCCCTTGATATCTAAAAATTTTCTTAAATCTTTTTGGAAATTTTTATAAACATCTAATACTTCGGCAATTGTCTTTTCACCTTCTCCAATGATGAAAAGATCAATATAGTCGGATAATGGCATTGGATTTGCACTGGCGCAAGGACCTCCGGCAATGATTAATGGGTCATTTTCGCTTCTATTTTCCCTTTTCAGCGGAATTCCAGAATCTCTTAACATTTCCAGTAAATTAAAATAGTCTTCCTCAAATTGGAGAGTAAAGCTTATTATGTCAAAATGCTTAATGGGAGTGTTTGATTCAATTGATTTGACATTGGGATAAATTATCCTCTCACACCAAGTATCCTCACGTTCATTTATCAGATTATATAAAATATTATAACCCATAGATGACATTGCAGTTCGATAAATATTCGGATAACCTAATCCGAGCCTTATATCGACATTTCGGTAGTTTTTTTGGAATATGTTTTTTTCATATAACATCAAATCAACTTTTTTTTCAGGATTTTCAATTTTCAATTTAGTTCCCTATTTTCAATATAATATTTCAATTTCATGTTATTTTTAGTTATCGGCACAATTGTCCTTTTGATTTTAATGTAATTATTGAATCTTTTTTAATTTTTAATAAAAAGTATTGCCGATTATAAATTTTATTTTTTATCTATTTTATAAAATTTTAGTTAACTTTTAAGATTTTTAATTTTATCATGATTAATTTCACTATGTTTTTTGCTTTATTTGCCATTTCTATTTTGTTTTAATCTTTTTTTATTAATTTAAGCAATTTAAATGGGTTTTTTCCACATTGGAGTTTCAAAAACATTTATATAAGATAAGTATTATAAGTTTTATCCACTCATTATGAAATACTATGTCATAGTATAATCATATAATTTTACTATAAAATTTTCGTAATGAGAACCAAGAGGTGGAAAAATTTCGATAAAAAAAAGATCATTAATGATTTTTGTTGTATTGGCGGTGTTCCTTGCTATTGGAGCAGTTAACGCAGCAGAATCAATTAATGTTTCAGAAACAGAAGATTCAAATTATTTAATAGGAGATGATGATTCATCATCTGCAAATAATAAATTAGAAATTTCTAACGAGGTTTCTATCTCAGAAACTAATATAGTTAATTCTCATGATGATAATTTGGGGAATTGTCCTGATGATGGAGTTCTAAATACTAGTTCTGATTATGAGGATAATTATCAAGAACAATTAACTTCCAATGATGTTGAAGCAGTTGGGGAAAATACTTTAAGTTCAACTATTTCAAGTGCTGATAGTGTTGTTGCTGAGAGTTCAAGTAATAATATAGTTAGTGCTGGTAGTTCAAGTATTGTTGCTGCGAGTAAGGTATCTACAAAGTTAAGTGTATCTGATACTCACTATGGTAAGTCATCAACTTATTTTGATGTTACTTTAAAAGATAGTAACGGTAAAGCTTTGGCAAATCAGAAAATAATTCTTAAAGTTAATAAGAAATCTTACACAGGTTTCACTAATGCTAAGGGTGTGGCTTCAATTAAAACTGAAAGTTTGAAAGTTGGATCCTATGCTGTTTCATTGACTTATGGGGGAACTTCTGATTATTCTTCATCTTCCCTTTCAAGAAAGGTTAAAGTATTATCATCTGCAGTTGGAAGTGATTTAACTAAAAATTATGGATATGCATCTGCATATAAGGTTACCTTTTGGAAGGACAATAAGGTATTGGCAAATACCCAAGTCACTTTCAAATTAAACGGTAAAACTTATACTAAAAAAACTAATGCCAATGGTGTTGCAACTATCAATGTTAATTTGGCTGTAGGCAAACATACTATTACTGCAACTAATCCTTATTCCAAGGAGACAGTTTCACATAAGATTGTCGTTAAAAAAGAAGGCACTAAACTTACCTCAAAAGGCAAGATTCATGTTCCTACTAACAAAAAAAATTCCTTCAAAGTTGTTTTAAAATCAAAACACGGCGAGTTGCTCAAGAATAAAAAAGTCACTTTTACTTATAATAACAAAAAAGTAACCTCAAAGACCAATAAGAAGGGGGAAGCTAAAATAACTATCCCTGTTCTTTCTGAAGGTACTTATAAAATAAAGTTCAAGTTTGACGGCAACAAGAATTTTTATTCAGCTAGTGGCAGCGCAAAGATAGTTGTTGTGAATCCGGCTACAAAGTTATCTTCAAAAATATTGGTTATGAAGTATAATGACGGATCCAAATTTAATGTAAAATTAACAAATGCCAAAGGCAAAGAATTAGCAAACAAAGAAGTTAAAATTAAATTCAACGGAAAAACCACTATTTGCAAAACCAATAAACATGGAAATGCCAAACTTTCTTTAAAAGATGTGATGCCGGGTAATTATGTTGTAAAATATTCTCATTCAACTTCCGGATCAAAGGATTATAGTCACGGTTCAAGTAGAATTATAATCCTTAAACTTGTAGCTAAGTTAAGTGCAAAGGATTTAACCATGAAGGTGAATGACGGTTCAAAGTATTCGGTAAAAGTTAAAGATACTTCTGGACATCTTCTTAAAGACATTAAAGTTAAAACCGTTATTGGTGGCAGTTCTAAAGTTTACAAAGCTGATTCAAATGGTGTTGCCAAGTTAGATATTACTAATGGTCCAGGCCATTACACTGCTAAAACACTGGTATCCGATCCAATTTACAAGTCAGCTCCTGTTATTACAAAGATAACAGTTAAGGGAACTAAGTTGGTAGCGAAGAACAAGTATGCTTCCAGTGGAAAAAGTGTTTCTTATTCAGTTAAGGTAGTGAATGAAAATAATAAGCCTGTTAAGGGCAAACAGGTTGTCTTTAATTTCAAAGGTAAAAATTTAACTTCCAAAACTGATTCCAAGGGTATTGCTACAGTGGGGTTAGGTGCATTATCTAAAGGAACTCATAACATAAAAGTTAGCCAGGACACTAATCATGGCTCAGCTAACATTTATGTTGCAAACAAGGTATCTGTAAAGAATATTATCGCTGCATCTAAAAGCGTTAAAAAATATATTTCAAAACATTCTAAGTTACCTTCATCTGTTAAGATTGGAGTTGTTTCCTTTAAAACTGCTGACTATTTATATTTAGCTTCTAAAGCTATTGTAAACTTGAAAGCAGGAAATAAGAAAGCTATCTCTATTAAGATTATGGAAAATCCTAGCAAACCTAAAGCTGCACATAATTTGGGATACTTGAGAAATTATCTCAGCGTAGCTAAAAAGGTTGTTAAAACTTCCGAATCTAAAGGAAAATTGCCGAATTCAGTAAGCTCTAAAGTAGGGTCTATTGGTTATGATGGTTTGGTCAAGGCATTTTCTAACGTGCTTGTTAAGTATGATAAAAATAAGAAAATGCCTTCTTACGTACAGGTAAAATCTTTATCCGGTTCTTCTACTTCATCAACTGGAATTTTAAACAATAAAAATAAAATTACCAATTTGATTAAGTATTTGGCGGCTTCTCATAATTGTCAAGTCAATAATGCAAAAATCAAAAAATTAGTCGCTAAATTGACAAAAAATTGTAAGAGCGATAAGGAGAAAGCAACTAAGATTTTCAACTATGTAAGGGACACAGTATCTTATAGTTTCTATTATGACACCAAATATGGAGCAGTAGGAACTTTAAACGCTAAAACTGGTAACTGTGTAGATCATGCTCACCTGCTTGTGGCAATGTATAGGGCTGCTGGAATGCCTGCCAGATATGTTCACGGTACCTGTCACTTTTCAAGTGGTAACACTTATGGACATGTGTGGGCGCAAGTGTTAATTGGCAATACTTGGACAGTTGCTGATGCAACAAGTTCTAGGAACTCGTTAGGTCATGTAGCTAATTGGAATGCTCATTCATATGGGCTTCAAGGCCGTTATGCAAGTCTTCCATTCTAATTAACTACTTTTTTATTTTTTTTTAAATTTTTTTAAATTTTTTTTTATAGCTATAAATTTATAAGAGTTTTACCAAATATTTAAATAACAAGCTAATTAGGACATTGTTATGAATTCTAAAAGATATGCTAAAGTGGCAGTAGGTGGAACTTTTGACAAATTTCATGATGGGCATAAGAAATTATTGTCCACTGCTTTTGAAATAGGCAATCAAATTGAAATCGGAGTCACTTCTGATGAATTTGGAGGATTAAAAGGAGACATCGATTCCTGTAAAGTCAGAATGTCTAATCTTAAATCTTTTTTTTCCGATAAATCTAATTTTGTTGTTGTTCCTTTGCAAGACCCTTATGGAACTACGATATATGATGAATGTATTGAGGCTATTGTTGTAAGTGAGGAGACTGAACCTACAGCAGTGGAAATCAATGAAATTAGAGTTTCTAAAGGAATGAATCCACTTGATATTGTTGTAGTTAGTTTTGTTTTGGCCTATGATGGAACTCCCATTTCCTCTACACGAATCAGGAGTGGGGAAATTAATCAAAATGGGAAGTTCATTCAATAATCAAAATATTTGTCTATAAAATATTTTAACAACGAGAGGTGGTTATATGGCAGTAAAAATAGATCCGGACGTATGTGGACACATTGCAAATTGTCCTGTACAAGGATTATGCATTAAACTTTGTGAGCAAGGTGCAATCATAGAGGAAGACGGTGATGTTAAGGTCGTCCCTGAAAATTGTGATGATTGCGATCTTTGCATACAAAATTGTCCAAATCAAGCTATTTCCAAAGCATGAGGGATAATAATGTTTAATATTGAACGAGGCGGTGAAGAACACCGTAAATTATCTTATAAAGATAAATATTGTGTTGGTTGTGGCATATGTGTTGATGTGTGTCCTACTGATTCCTTAAGGTTAGGTCCCATTGTGCCTATTGCACGTGGATTAATTGAAATGGATTTGGTTTCCGTTAACGGTGAGTCTTGTGTATTTTGCGGATTGTGTTCTGTTGCATGTCCATTTGACGCATTGTCATTAAGTATTGCAGGAACTGATGTTAAGGACATTAAATCTTATCCGAAATGGGATGTTGAATCTGAAGTCCATGATGAAGACTGCATTTACTGTGGAAGATGTTATGAGGTTTGTCCTCAGGATTCCATCATATTTAGAAGAAACCTTCCAAATCCAGTTGATTTGGTGAGGGGAGAGATGGATATTGATGAGGAACAGTGTATCTATTGTTCCTTTTGTGCAGACATGTGTCCTGCTGAAGCCATAACAATAAAGAATATTCCAACAGCTAGCAATGATTTGGTAAACAATTCTATTGAAGTTGATTTGTCTAAATGCATTTTCTGTGGAATCTGTAAGAGGGTATGTCCGGAGGATGCAATTAATCAGGTCTGTTCAACCTGCATGTATTATGATGAAATAGACGCAGTTGAAATCACTGGGGAAACATTAATTTCAGAATCTTCGTGTGTAAATTGCTCCTGGTGTTCAGATATTTGTCCTGTTGATGCAATTACAATTACCAAACCATTTGAGGGCACATTGCAATTGGTTGAAAGTGATGAAAAGGTGTGTAAAGGCGATTCCTGCCATGCATGTCTGGATGTTTGTCCGTGTAATGCCGTTGAAATTGTAGACGGCAAATCTGTTACAAATTTAAACTTCTGTAACTTGTGTGGAGCTTGTGTAACTGCATGTCCGCAGGATATTAGAGTTTTATCAAGAACCGCTATGAAATTGAATAATATTAATTCCGAATCATGGAATGAAATATTAAATACTTTGTTAATTGGAAAATAGAGAGGAAGTCTCTCCATTTTCAAATTTTATTTATTAAAAAATCTCTTTCTTTTTGTAATAAGTTTTTTACGTTTGTTTGAGTTTCTTCGGTTATATGGGACATATAACTTCCAACAAGGAGCACTATTATTATTAATCCTCCAATAATCAGGATTAATTCAGCGCTTCCCTGTCCTTTGTTATCAAGTTTTTCACTATACATGGGTTCTGTTGTCGAGAATTGTGTTTCTAACATCAATGATGTCGTCTTTAGCCTTTAGGCTGACATCGCTTGTGTTCATGTATGATCTGTATATTGTTAATGCAAGCAGTGCTATAACAATAACTCCTCCAAACAGAAGAATGTATTCTGCGGCACCCTGACCTGAATTTTCTTTGAAGAATTTTTTCATTTTTTTCATTTTTCTCACCAATTAAACATTGGATTTTTTACTATATTAATATTACTATTTTTTAAAAAAGTATTACTTTTTTCTTTTTTCCATTAAATTTTTCCTATTTTTTCCATTAACTTTATAAATGGTTTTTAATATATTAATAAATATTAAATAATAGAGTGATAATAATTGATAAGGGTGAAAACGTGGGAAATACAATAAAATTAGTTTCAGGTTTTATTTTATTTGTAATTGGTGTTCTCATAGCATATGAAACAGCTATCTATAACCTGATAGATATTCTTTTAATAGTTGGTTTGGTTATTTCAATTGTCGGAATAATCCTTATTGTCAGCTATTTTGTCGATTCTAATGCAGATAGAACTACTAATAAAATTAAAGAATTTTTAGAGTCTAGGGAAAATGGAGGGCGTTCTCTTAGTGCATTTGATAGGAAATCTAAGGATAATGCTTCTAGTGGTCCCTTAAAAGTAAGAAAAGAATTCAATGATTATAATGATGGAGATTATGAAGAGTTAGAGGTTGGCGATTTTCCAAGTTCTGACGGAAGTTACTTCAATGATGATTATGACAGAAGTTCAAAGGCTGTTTTAAAGGTTGTTCCGCAACCGGAAACAGAAGTTAATTTTGACAATCAGCTTGATTTTGAACCTTATTACGGCAAGCCATTGAAAGTTACACGTGCTCCTAAAAGAAGGGAAGGGGAATATGTATCAGAGGAAATTCCTGAATTTATAGTTGAACCAACACACAACTCTGATGAAATTCAGCACGCTTTGGAAGTAGAAGAGCCAGTTACCAGGCCATCTCTTGAACCTGTTTTTGATGCTCCAACTAAAAGGGCTCCAGAAGTTCCTGCCAGGGATATTAAAATTGATATTAATAATCCTGAAAGTTTGCCGGTTCCAAAATCTCTCAATAGTTATGTAATTTCAGATGACGGTTTGTTAACCTCCGAGGAAGCTTTTGACAATTTGGCGGTAAATGTGAATAAGGAAATAATGTTGGAAATCCCTTCATTAAATGATTTGTCTGATAGGTTTTTATCTCATGTTCCGACAATATATTCCAGAGTAATCATCAATGAGTTTGATGTTTCCGACATGTCTTACATGTTTTTAATTTCATCTCTTCTCAAACAGGGAGTGCACATTAAAACTGTTCCAAAGGTACATTCTATCAATTTAATAACTGATGATTCACATGCAATGATTATTTCAGAGGGCCAGAATGAAGTAGAATATGGTGCTATATATAACGATAGGAATTCCATTTCAAACATAAGAGCCGACTTTGAAAAGACTTGGAACATAGCATCCAATTTGGATGAAAATATTCTTATGGCAGCTGCTAATGGTGGTGTCGCATAATGGAAATCCGCTGGCTTGGACATTCCGCTTTTGAAATTATAAGTGATGATGACGTTAAAATCTTGATTGATCCGTTTATTAGCAATAATCCCTCATGTGAAGTTCCGGTAGAGGAATTAAACCCCGATATTATTTTACTCACTCATGGACATTCAGACCATTTTGGGGATGCATTGGAGATATCCAACAGTACTAATGCCCCTATTGCATGTATCCATGAAATTTCACTCTTTTTAGCACAGCAAGGGATAAGAAACATTAGTGTTAATATTGGAGGTTCATTCATATTCAGAAATATTAAATTTACAATGCTTGAAGCCAAACATTCCTCAGATATTGATATCATGGAAGAAACCGTTCCTGGAGGAACTGCTGCAAGCTTTTTAATAACTTTTGAAGATGGAACCAAAATATATCACTGTGGAGATACTGGATTGTTTGGTGATATGAAAGACATTATTGGTGCAATTTACAAACCTGATGTGGTGTTGGTCCCTATTGGTGATAAGTTTACAATGGGTCCTTTCGAAGCCGCTCTTGGTACAATGTGGATGAATCCAAAGGTTGTAATTCCAATGCATTACAATACATTTCCACCAATAGAACAAGATCCGGCAATTTTTGCTAATTTTGTAAGTCAGTTTAACCCAAATATTGATGTTGTGGTTATGAATCCTGACGAATATTTTGAGTTTAATCCTGAAGATTATCAGGATTAATTTTTCTCATATTTTTTTCTTTGATGATATTCTTCATCAATGTCACATTTTCCGGATGGCAATACTCTTATTATGTCATCGAGAGTTAACAGGTCATCTACATTTATTTTATGTATGATTTTTTTGGCTATCGCTTCTTTTTTAGTAAATCCAGGCTTTATCACAACATAATTGTCACAATGTTTTTCCAAGGCTTCTATTGGGCCTGCCATTATTCTTTTTCCTTCATAATCGACAATTCCAATTGCCAGTTTTACCCGTGCTCCCCTGATGTAATTTCTGTGGCCCCTTATGACAAATGACCCTTTTGCCAGAAATTCTCCTGATTCGGGTGTTTTTGTAACCTGGTCCGGATTGACCCAAAATACGTCTTGAGATGTGAATCCCATTGACCAAGCAGATGAAAAGGATGCTGCAAACTCACCGGATTCTTTAAGGAGATTGTCATTTACATCGTCTCCATTTAATTTTATGGCAGTTGATGATGCTCCGTGTATATCTGCATGCAGGTAGATGTCATTCGGTTCCAGATATTTCTTGACGACACTTTCATTGCTGTTGGCATCACGTCCTCCAATGACCAGATGGCCGTCGGAACTTACAAACCATCTTAATTTCTCATACCACTTGAGATTTTTCTTTACTCTCTTTTTCGGCACCGCAATGTTTTCCATTGCAATGTCTTTTTTGGCTTTGATGTCTTCTAGTTGTTTTTTAGTATTTTCAATTGCTATTTCTGCACCTTTTGTTTTTCTTTTAGCTTTTTTAGCCTTTTCATAATAATTTTCAGCATTTTCCGGTATGGTTAATTTCGGATCAATATTTAATGTAGTGTCATCAATCTTTAATGTCAAAACACCAAGTTTATCAATTGATTCATAAATTTGAGCTTCTGCCATCCCATCTTTTTTAGCCTTTTTCAATGTTTTTCCAATTTCTTTAAAAGAGTAGTCTTTACTCCTTGCTTGGTTTACAACAGTTACTATATTTTCGATGGTAGTGTAATTAGAATAAATAATCTCTCCTTTATGTTGGCTATCTTCAATGGTCTTATGAAAATTATCAAGTGTCTCTTGTTGTAAACGTAACCTTTTTTCAAACTTGTTTACTTTTTTATTCCATGCTGACTCTCGGGTATTTTTTATGCTGGTGTTTACTTTTTTTGAGTAGAATTCGTCGCATGCTTCATTGAAGCTTTCAAAGTATGTCTTTTCAAAGTCATCATATTTTTTCAAATCCAGTGCAACAACGTCCTCTTTATTCTCGCTTTTTACAATTTGGGGCCTGATGGTGTCTTCTGAAAGATTATCAAATAAATCTTTGAATCCTCCATACAGTCCTTCCAGCTGTTTTTCAGTTAGTTCATTATTAGGCGTATTTTTGTCCAGTTCAGTTATTTCATTGGCTCTTTTTATAACTTCTTCAGCATATAGGCTTCCAAGTCCGTTTATCGCAAGGGTCCTTACAACATCACTTTCGGAATCATTAAATATCTCCTTGAATTCCTTTTCAGTAGCAGTTATCGGATTGATTCCTCTCTCTTCGGGAAATTCATATTCTATCTTGGAGCTGATGTCTCTGGTGCTCAAGCGTTTTCTCTTAAGAGGTAAGATGATATTGTTGTCTTCATCTAAAAGGATTATGTTTCCTTTGTCGAACAATTCAACGATTATTGTATAATATTTGTCTTTTTTTACTCTTATTTCAACTACACGATCAAAGTTATGCTGTTTGATGCTTTCAACATGAGCTCCTTTCACTCTTTTCCTTAAAAGCATTGGAAATGTTGGTGGTGTAGTCGGGTTTTCAAGGGGATATTGGCTTGTATGTATTCTGGAGCCGCATTGCATTACCAAGTCTATTCTTCCGGTTCCTGGAACATGGAATCTCATAACAACTATGTCTTTTGTAGGTTGGAATGATTTATCGACTCTAGCCCCACTTAATAAATTATTCAGTTCATTGCTTATTGTAAAAATGTCAACATTGGACATGGATTTCATCATAAAACACCTTTTTTAATCAATACCTTAATATATTATAATAACTAAAATTATATTAATATATTTAATTTAATGGAGGATATAAATGGACACTACTGTTAAGGTTACAAGTATACATATTGTTGCGGCTCTTGTTGCGGCTTTGATTTCAACTGCTTTGACTGTTGGTTGGTTTGGATTTAAAAATGACGTATTTGCATTTTTCATTGCTGTAATAATATTATATTTCGTTGGTAAATTTTCTCAACAAATCGCAGGAGAGGAAATCTCCGGATTCAGTCAATGGTTATGGGATGGAATAGCACCATTCTTCTTTACTTGGGTTATTTCATTTACTTTATTTGTAATGTACTTATAAGCCACCAAAGAAAATCCATAAAAATGCGATAAATAATGATGTTATAAGTAAGACTGGAGCTATAATTTTGCTCACGGCCACAACGGAACTGATTGTTGAAATCAACTCTGTTGAATTTTTAGGACCGAATGTGTTGAGATTCTTTATTTTATTGGTTCCAGTTCCAACTTCAACTTTTTCTATATCTTTAATTGCTTCAATTATGCTTGCTCTGGCATATTCTATAATTTCAGCTCTTTTTACAATTCCGATAGGATTATATCCTCTTGATATGGTATTCACTGTATGGGTATCGGTTGTCATCACTTCAATCTCATCTATCTCCAAATCACTTACAGCATCAATGATTTCCTGTCTGAATCCGATCTCCATATTGTTTGCATCAAATAGAACATAACCGGTTCTCTGATTTCCGACTTCAATGATCATTGTCTTTATGCCGCTTTCTCCAACGCCCTCATTTTTGTCAAGGTCATCCATGTTGTCAGAATGGCATCCGATTTTAATGTCATATTTTTCCTGTTCCGGTTCAATCAAATCGATTACATCAATTAATTGGAATACCTCTGAATTTCCCGGAAGCACTTCACCGCTTTCGGCGGTAAATGAATTGTGACAGTCAACAATCACGGAATCCTTAACATTACAGTGGTTTCTGCTTTGGGCCATCATTGTAAGTCCGACACCGAATTCGATATCGTCAACAGCTTCGGGAGCAAAAGTGGATAAGATCACCATTCCTTCGTTGAAAAATTGAACTCCAATATTTGCTTTTTCAGAGTTGTAGCGTATAAATTTGCTGGCGTTTTCCGAATATTCAATTCTTTCCAGACCCTTTCTTATTGAGTTTTCTATTTTATCGATTTCACTGACTGCAATAGGGTTGAAGTCATGTGTTGAAGGACCATGTGCAACCATGGTGAAGCAATCGAATTTATTTGCAAGCAGTGTCGGCATATTGGATCCTCCCAAATCTCCTAAAGGTCCGGGATGTACGGATGGGGAGATGAATAATGCCTTAATTCCATTTTCGGTTTTGAAGCTAACGAATGTGACAATGGTGTCAATAGCCTCGCTCATATTTTCAAAGAGTCCCTCGAGAGAGTTGGATCCTTCATTCATGTGAGCAATAAACAAGCTTAATAAATCCAATACTCCAATTCCCAGATTTTTCTTGAATGGGGAAGCAATAACTGTAATGAAAGCGTAGATTGCTATAACGAATATTATTGATGCAACAAACGCCTTAAGGATAATCTGGAATATCACAGGTCCCATGAAGCTTGTATCTATAAACAGGAATGATATTGATATGTACATTGCTATGATGAGAACCGGTTGGATGAATCCTGTTATTGCGGCTACAGAAAATCTGACTTTGGATGTTGCCCAGAATACCAGGGTATTGAAACCGTATATCAAAACACATGCGAATATCATTGAATTTACAAATATGTCCACATGGATTAATCTGGAAATTATGCATCCCAAAAGCACAAATATTCCCAAGATGGTCATTGAAAGGCCGGATAAAAACATGGAATGCTTGATTTTCAAGTTGATTCCATGAAGGCTGCTTATGACCTGCTGGTCTAGTGCTCCACTCATGATAGAACTAATGCCAAGAACTACAAATCCAAATAATCCTCCATAAATGAAATCCTGAATGATTCCCTGACCCGGTGACAAATCGATAATATAATAAGCGCTACCAATCAGAAAACTTATTATCATCATTCCAATTATGGAATATTTTGTTTTTGGCAGGGTTGTTATAAATTTTGACAAACCTGCAACACTGCTCATACTTGACATATTTTTCCTCAGAGTTATCTTTAGCCATTAAATTTATTTAATCTAAAAAATTTATATAGTTATAAGTATATGACTTTTTTAATAAAAAGATTATTATTAATTTATAGGGTGGATATATGGAAAAAAGATTAAATGTCCCAATTAAAGATGAAAATTTGGATGAGATAAAAGCTGGTGATGTAGTTTACTTGACCGGAAATATTTTAACTGCAAGAGATCAGGCACACAAACGTCTTATTGAACAGGGTGCTCCATTAGATATTGAGGGAGCGGTGCTTTTCCATGCAGGACCAATCATTACTAAAAAAGATGATGATTATCAGATGGTTGCTATTGGGCCGACCACTTCAATGAGGATGAACCCTTATCAAAGTGATGTTTTGGATATGGGTCCTAAAATTGTCATTGGTAAAGGTGGAATGGATGATACTGTGCGTGAAGCTTTAATCCGCAATAATGCATTGTATGTTGTGGCAACTGGAGGATGTGCGGCATTATATGTTGATGCAGTTGAAAAAATCGAAAGTGTGGATTGGCTGGACCTGGGAATGCCTGAAGCCATGTGGAACTTGAAGGTTAAGGAATTCGGGCCTCTTATTGTTGCTATGGATAGTCATGGTAATAGTTTGTATGATTGAAAATTTTGAATAATAATACTTATATATGAGATTAGTTTATAGTATATTTTAAATTATTATATTTTTTAAGATTATAATAGAGGAAGTGTATTTATGGCTGACATTGATGAAGTTGCAGAAAAAAAATTCAAATCTAGAATGGCAAAAATTAGAAAAAGTAACAGGGAACCTGAAGAAAAAGAGAAGTTTTCTCAAAAATTCGGAACTTCTTTTGAAATCGAGTTCCAAAATAAGAATCCGGACAAGCTTACTGATGGAATAACTATTTTCACAAGTCCTGAAGGTAAAGTCTTATTCGCTGAGTACTATTATCAAGTTCCTGAAGATGAGGAATATACATCAATTGATATTACTGAAAAGCAATTAAAATCTATAATTGAGTTCTTTGAAGACTATAAATTACAATTAGATGATTCTGATTAGATGATTGTTGATGATTCTTTAGATGAAGTTAAAAAAAGGGAAAATGCCCTGTCAATTATTAAGGATATAGTTGAAAATAAGGGGCGTGAATTTTTATTTGATTTGACTGGCTTATCTGGCGGATTTATTGCAAGTCCTTCAGAGCTAAGCCTTTTGGAAACTTATGTTGGTCCAGCTATTTTTGAGGATGCTCTTCAGGAGGTTGGAATTGAACATATGGGTGGTGAAAAGGTTCTTCCATTAAATAGGACCTCTTCAGGAATCTTGGCTACCATACTGACACTGGTTGCAAAGGATTCAAATGTGGTGCATTATCTTGCAGAGTTGCCTGCCCATCCGTCAATACCTCGCAGCTGCAGTTTAGTTGGGGCAAATTACTTTGAAACTGATGTTTTTGATAAGTTCGCCATACCTGATAATACTTCATTGGTTGTAATTACAGGTTCTACAATGGATCATAAAGTAATCGATGAAGATGAATTTAAAAAAGTTATTGAAATGGCTCATGAAAGAAACATCCCGGTAATGGTTGATGATGCATCTGGAGCAAGGCTTAGGACTGTTGTGTTCAATCAGGCAAAAGCCTGTGATTTGGGTGCAGATATTGCAATCACCAGCACTGATAAATTAATGCCCGGTCCAAGGGGAGGTTTAATGGCTGGTCGCAAGGAATTAATTGATGAAATCAAGGTTAAGGTTCATCAATTTGGTCTTGAAGCTCAACCGCCTGCAGTGCTTGCCATGCTGAACGGTATTAAAAATTTCAATGGCGAAAATCTCAAAAAAAGTTTTGAGAGAAAAGACAGGTTATTTGACTTGCTTGAAAGAAACTTCAGTCATATTCAAAAAACTCCAACAGGTGTAATGATTACTCCTGAAGATTTGGCCGATGAGATTGATATTTCTCATGATTTGTCAGATAATGATTTGGCTTTTGTATTTTCACTGATTTTACTGAAAGATTATGGAATAATTACCATTCCGGCTGTTGGAATGCCCGGCGCATCAGCTACAATAAGATTTGACTTGTCGACCGCCGATGCATTTAATATGGTATTGGATGATTTATCTCAAAAAATCACATCTTCATTTGATAAATTGGTAAATGTCATTCCAAATGAAGATGAGTGCAAAAAAATAGTTTTTTCATAATTTGTGATAGAAAATGTTATGCTTCCGTATAACATTCAGTTCATTTTTTTAATTAGGCATTCTCCGGATATTACCTTTTCAAGAGTGCCGTCATGTTTTTCAACAATCAATTCTCCTTCTTTTGAAATGCCTACTGCATAGGCATCATATGATTTGTTGAATGGTTTTTTAACTTCTACAACTTTGCCGATGGTATATGATCGTTTTCTCCATTCCCTCAATATGTCTTCATAGCATTTGCCATTGAATGATTCAATGATTTTTTCAAGTTCTTGCAAAAAGATTTTTATTAGGAGATTTTCATTAACTCTTCCGATTTCCCTTTCAAGAGTAGTTGTTGTGTTCTGTAATTCTTCAGGGAAATCCTCAATACTCAAATTGGCATCAATGCCGACACCTATAATGACATGTTCTATGGTGTTAAAATTAGTTATGGCTTCGGTTAGAATCCCGCAGACTTTTTTGCCGTTTATCATAATGTCGTTTGGCCATTTTATTTCAGGATTTTCAATGCCTATATCTTCAAGAGCTTTTGCAACTGCAACGCCTGTGGCCAAGGTTATGAGAGGAATTTTGGAGTAATCAACATCGGGGGTTAATACGATTGATAACCATATGCCGCCCAATGGAGATTCCCATAATTTTCCGGATCGTCCTCTTCCGGCCGTTTGTCTCTCGGCTATAACAACACTGCCGTTTCCAATTCCATTTTTGGACAGGAATTTGGCTATAGTGTTTGTTGAACCTACTTCGTTGAAAACATATAGATTTTTTCCAACATATCTTGTGTTCAAACCTTTTGAAATTTCAGAGGATTTTATGTATTCTTTTTCAGTTCTGCCAATGCCTTCAATTAAATCTGCAAAGTCATTGATGTTTACATCGTTGATTTCATCTGAAATCAAGCCTTCTCTTTTCAATAAGTTAAGGATTTCATTTTTCATCTGAAATCTCCAATGAAAAACTATTGCTTATCCATTTGCTGTTTTGCATCAGTTAAGTAAGATCCGACTGCAGCTGAAATTGCAGCAATTTTTTTAGCAGGCATGAATGTGGATTTTAATTTGTTTACATATTCTAAATCTTCTGCAATAACATTAACCATCTCTTCTTCAATACCTACTTTATATGTGTCGATGAAATGGGTGTTCAGGTCTCCAGAAATAAAGCTAGGATTCCTTAAGACGGCCTTATGGAATGGGATTGTGGTTTTAACACCTAAAATGATGTATTCGCTTAATGCCCTTTTCATTTTGTTAATTGCGTCATTTCTGTTTCTTCCATAGGTAATCAGTTTGGAAATCATTGAATCATAAAATGTTGGAATTGTATAATTCATATAAACTCCACTGTCTAAACGTACGCCAGGTCCACCAGGGGATCTGTAACCTGTAATTTTTCCAGGGTTAGGTGAAAAGTCGTTAAGAGGATCTTCTGCATTGATACGGCATTCGATTGCATGACCTGTTACCTGAATGTCATTCTGGCTGTAGGTTAATTCATCGCCGTTGGCGATTTTGATTTGCTCTTTAATCAAGTCAGTATTGGTAACCAATTCTGTAATAGGGTGTTCCACTTGGATACGTGTGTTCATTTCAAGGAAATAGTACTCTCCATTGTCATATAAAAACTCGACAGTTCCTGCACTTTTGTATCCTATGTATTCTGCAGCCTTTACTGCACTTCCACCCATTTGTTCCCTTAGCTCTTCAGTCATGATTGGTGAAGGAGCTTCTTCAAGGAGTTTTTGGTGTCTTCTTTGGATGGAACATTCCCTGTCACCTACATGGATTACGTTACCGTGTTCATCAGCCAATATCTGGAATTCGATGTGTCTTGGTTTTTCAAGATACTTTTCGATAAATACTGTTGAATCACCGAAATTTGTTGACGCTACGGATTGTGTGGATTCGATTGCCTGTACAAGTTCCTCTTCTTTATAAACTGCACGCATACCAATTCCACCACCACCTGCGGAAGCTTTTACAATAACAGGATATCCGATTTGGCTAGCAATTTCTTTGGCTTCTTCAATATCGCTTACGCCTTCAGGTGTACCTTCAATGACTGGAACTCCTGCTTTTTTCATGAGAGCTTTAGATGTGATTTTATCTCCCATGCTGTTAATCACTTCTCCGCTCGGTCCGATTAATTTTATTCCATTTTTTTCACATTCTTCACCGAATTTAGGATTTTCAGCTAAAAATCCGTAACCTGGGTGTATTGCATCAGCTCCAGATTCAATTGCGATGTTCATAATTTTTTCTATATTTAAGTAAGATTTTGCAGGTGAAGGATTTCCTAACGGATAGCTTTCATCAGCATAATTTGTGTAAAGAGATGTTTTGTCTGCATCAGAGTAAATAGCTACACTTTTGATGTCGAGTTCACGACAAGCACGCATTACTCTAATGGCTATTTCTCCTCTATTTGCGATTAATATTTTTTCAAACATTTAAAAACCTCTGAATTTTTTCATTAATATATAATTATATATTACATGATATATTAAATATTTGATTAATGAAAAAAATTACTCGCAAAAAACATTTGGAAATGAAACTTCAATCAATTCCAAACCACCCAAAACCTAAAGTTGGTCTTGAGCAGTATACCACTCCCGCAACTATTGCTTCTGATTTAGTTTGGAATGCATTTTCCCTAGGAGATATTGAAAACAGGAATGTTGTTGATTTGGGCTGTGGGACAGGAGTATTTGCCATTGCATCTGCACTGATGGGATCCGCTTCATCGGTTGGTGTGGATGTTGACGGGGATTCAATCCGCTTGGCATTTGATGTGAAGGATAAGTTGAATGTTGACAATGCAGATTTCATTGTCAGCGACATATGTGAGTTTAATCCGGCATCAGATGTCGATACAGTATTTCAAAACCCTCCTTTCGGATCTCAGAAAAAAGCGGATTCAGGTCAGGATTTGAAATTCGTTGACAAGGCCATCGATTTGAATCCTGATGTTTTGTATTCATTTCACATGGCATCCACACAAGATTTTTTAATCGGATATTATGAAGATAATAATTTGGAAATTACTCATATTTTCAGGTATAATTTCCCTATTCCAAAGATTTATGATTTTCATACGAAAGAAAAGCGAAATGTTGATGTTATTGTGATAAGGGCAATTTTAAAATAATTTTTATTTTCAAAAATTCTTATTTTTTCACTAAAAAACAATACCTTTATATAGTGGATAGTACATATTTTATATTAATATATTCTCTGAGTATAAAAAAGTTGGTAGCATATAAGAAGCTACAGATATTATAATTGATATAATATTTTGTAAATGTGTAAGTCTATTTAGTGATAGCTATATAAATGTAGGGTAATCTTTATATAGTTTACATGCCAAATGTATTACTAATGTATAAAGATGAGCTATCTATATTTATTCCAAACTCATTTCTTTCTGAGTCTAAAGATCTTAAAATTCGCACTTATAAAGTGGGGATTATAGCAAGAGCTTTAGCTATTTTTAAAGCAGATAATGTGGTTATCTACAATGATAATCATGATAAAAACAAAGATGGGAAAGAGGATGGAGCTTTTATTGCTGAAGTTTTGAATTATATGAATACACCTCAATATTTGAGGAAACAAGCTATTCCTATAAAATCCGAACTCAGGCATGTTGGTATCCTTCCGCCGCTTAGGACTCCTCATCATCCTGTTAATAATCAACCAGACGTGGGGGATTATAGACAAGGTTTCACTGTTAAAAGAAATAAGAAAGGAACTTTTGTTGATATAGGTATGGATGAACTTGCATTCTGTAAAGAGCAACTTACTGTCAAAAAGATTTTTGACTTTAAGATTACTAAAATTGCTAAGAAAGAAGTAATAGTCACACCTGATAAACCAGATGACGTTTACTGGGGATACAATGTTATCTCCTCTAATAAGAGTCTTAAAAATAGCTTAAAATTAATTAAACCTGATCTTGTTGTTGAAACTACAAGATATGGAGATTATATTGATTCTATTTTTGATGAATTAAAACATAAAGTAGATGAATGTAAAAGTATTGCTATTTTATTTGGTGGCCCTTATTCTTCAATTGCAGAAGACGTTTCAAATCCTAATTGGGATTTATATAAGGTAAATACCCTTCCTGGACAGGGAACTGAAACTGTAAGAACTGAAGAGGCAGTTGTCGCTACGCTTTCTTTATTTAACTTTATGAGATTTTAATTCTCTTTGGATTATTAGTTTACACACTAATAGATAACTTGCTCAACTTTTTATACAGATTATATTTTTAGGACTCCCTAGAAATATGCTTAGCACAGAATGATTTATACATTAGATATATTCTTAATTGTGCTTCAATTAGCTTAAACTCAATGGAATATATTGAAATTTGATATTTATCTAGTTACAGACTTGTTTGTAGCTATTTATCATTCCGATGAATTTATTTCATCAAACTTGTTTGATAGTCCTTTATTTGGCTATCAACGTAAAAAAAATTAAAATAATTAAAAAATAAAGGAAAATATTAATAAGGAGGTTAAATTAAATGGTTAGACATCATCAGCCAAGAAAAGGGTCTGTTGCTTTTAGTCCAAGAAAAAGAGCAGCAAAAGAAACCCCTAGAGTAAAATCTTGGCCACAAATGGATGAACCAAAATTACTCGGCCTCGCAGGTTATAAAGTAGGTATGACTCATGCCTTAATGACTGATACTGATAAAAACTCTCCAACCCAAGGGATGGAAGTTTTCACTCCAGTAACTGTATTAGAAGTACCTCCGGTCGTAGTAATGGGAATTAGAGCTTATGAAAAAACTTCTCGTGGTTTGAAAGTAATCACCGAAGTACTTGCAGACAATTTAGATCAAGAACTTTCAAGGAAGATTTCACTTCCTAAAGAATACAATAAATCTGAAGCTATTGCAAAAATACAAGGTGCATTAGAAAACACAGAAGAAATTAGAGTCTTAGTACACACAAATCCAAAAGTAACTAGCGTACCTAAGAAAAAACCAGATATATTTGAATGTGGAATTGGAGGAGCAAATCCTGAAGAAAAATTAAATACCGCATTAGAATTATTAGGTAATGAAGTAAAAGCTAGCGAAATCTTCAATGAAGGAGAATTTGTTGATGCAATTGCAACTACAAAAGGAAAAGGATTCCAAGGTGTAGTAAAAAGATGGGGAATTAGAATTCAATACGGTAAAGCTGTAAGAGCAGGTAAAGGTAGACACGTCGGTTCTATTGGTCCTTGGACTCCAAGAAGAACCATGTGGACTGTAGCTCAAGCAGGTCAAATGGGTTACCACAAAAGAACTGAATTCAATAAAAGGATTTTAAAAATCGCATCAGCTGATGAGGTTGACGAAATCAACCCAGACGGTGGATTTGTAAAATACGGACTTGTCAAAAATGATTATGTTTTAGTTAAAGGTTCCTTACCAGGTCCTTCTAAAAGATTAGTAATCTTAAGACAACCTATCAGACCTAATAATAAAGCTGAGGATATACCTCAAATAAACTATATTAGTACAAAATCTAAACAAGGGGTATAATCATGAAAGTTAATGTTTATTCTATTAATGGGGAAGTCAAAGAAGATATTGAACTTCCAGCTATTTTTGATGAAGTATACAGACCAGATTTAATCAAAAGAGCTGTACTTTCAGCACAATCCGCTAGAGTACAACCATGGGGTAATGACCCAATGGCAGGTAAAAGAACCTCCGCTAAAGGATGGGGTTCAGGTAGAGGTACCGCAAGAGTACCTAGGATTAAAAATGGTTCTAAAGCAGCTTTTGTACCAATGGCTATTGGTGGTAGACAAGCTCACCCTACCAGAGCTGAAAAAAATCATCATGAAAAAATCAACATAAAAGAAAGAAGATTTGCTATCAGATCTGCTGTTGCAGCAACTGTCAACAAAGAACTTGTTGAAGACAGGGGCCACAAAGTGGAAGATTTAGAACAAGTCCCTATTATTGTTGAAGATGATATTGAAGAAGTAAAAACCACTAAACAAACTCGTGAAATTTTCCAGAAATTAGGAGTTTACGACGATATCATTCGTGCAAAAGAAGGTAAAAGAATAAGAGCTGGTAGAGGTAAAACAAGAGGAAGAAAATACAAAAAAGTAAAAGGACCTCTTGTTGTAGTCGGTGAAGATAAAGGAATTTCCTTAGGTGCAAGAAACCACGCCGGTGTAGATGTTGTGGTTGCAGAAAACTTAAATGCTGAATTGTTAGCACCAGGTACCCACCCAGGAAGACTCACTATTTACACCAAATCAGCTGTTGAAAAGTTAGGAGGTTTATTCCAATAATATTGGATAAATAAGGTGATATTATGGATTCATATTCAGTTATTATTAAACCTCATGTTACTGAAAAAACCATGAACTTAATCGATTTAAATAATGAAATCGCATTCGTTGTAAATCGTAAAGCTAACAAAAGACAAATCAAATTCGCTTTTGAAGATTTATACGAAGAAAAAGTAGCAAGAGTTAACACTCACATTACTACTAAAGGTGTAAAAGTAGCATATATCAAACTTGTTGAAGAAGAAATGGCAGAAGAACTTGCTGTCAGATTAGGAGTATTCTAAGGAGGAATGAAATATGGGTAAACGATTAATCCATCAAAGAAGAGGAAGAGGAACTCCTGCTCACCGTGTTGCTTCTCATCGTTTTAAAGATAAAATCAGATACAGGTCTTACGATGCATTAGAAAAAGAAGGAAGTATTAAGGGAAAAGTTATTGATATTGTTCACGACCCAGCAAGGACCGCTCCTATTGCAGAAGTCAAATTTGAAAACGGTGAAAAGAAATTTATCTTAGCACCTGAAAGCATTCAAGTTGATGATGAAATTGAATGTGGTATTTCTGCTCCTATCAAATTCGGTAATACATTACCTCTTGCTGAAATTCCTGAAGGTACTCCAATTTACGATATCGAAAACACTCCTGGAGACGGAGGTCGTTTTGTAAGATCTTCTGGAACTTACGCTAATGTTGTTACTCACGATGCTAACCAAACTGTTGTTGAATTACCTTCCGGGGAATTAAAATACTTAAATCCTAACTGCCGTGCTAGTATTGGTGTAGTAGCTGGTGGAGGAAGAAAAGATAAACCATTCCTTAAAGCAGGTAAAAAATGGCATGCTTATAAAGCTAAAGGTAAGAAATTCATGACTGTAAGAGGAGTAGCAATGAACGCTGTAGATCACCCTCACGGGGGAGGTAACAGACAACATCCTGGTCGTCCTACTACTGTTTCAAGACACGCACCACCAGGTAGAAAAGTTGGTTCAATTGCAGCTAAAAGAACAGGTTTAAAAAGATAGATAGAGGGTGTTTCATTGGCAAGAAAAGTATTTAAATATAAAGGTTATACTCTTGAAGAACTTCAGGACATGTCTTTAGAGGAAGTAATGGAATTATTCCCTGCAAGACAAAGAAGATCTTTAAAAAGAGGATTCTTACCAAGACAACAAATCGTCTTGGACAAAATGAGAAAATTAAATAAAGAAGGAACTAAAGATGGCCGTCCTGTTGTAATCAGGACCCATTGTAGAGACATGATTGTAATACCTGAAATGGTTGGAACCACTTTCGGTATTTATGATGGTCAAAATTTTGTAGAAGTTACTATTGTACCTGAAATGATTGGACACTACTTTGGTGAATACGCACCAACCAGAAAAAGAGTCCAACACGGAGACCCAGGTATGGGTGCTACAAGATCATCCATGTTTGTACCACTTAAATAAGGAGATTAGAACATGGCTAACAAATATGCTTATAATGAAGAAGTTGATGAAGCAAAAACTGCACGTGCTATGGCAAAATCTCTTAAGATTTCTCCTAAGCACAGTGTTGAAATTTGCAGTGCAATTAGAGGAATGGAAGTAGCTAAAGCAAAAGCTTATTTAGAAGATGTTATTGACATGAAAAAGTCTGTTCCTTTCAAAAGACACAACAAAAAAGTTGGTCACAGAAAAGGACAAGAAGGATGGGCTGCTGGTAGATACCCTGTAAAAGCTGCAGAACAAATCTTAAAAGTTTTAGAAAATGCTGAAGCTAATGCAGAGTACAAAGGTATGGACACTGAAAAATTATTCATTGAACATATCTCATCTCACAAAGGTGTCGTAATCCCTGGTTACATCCCAAGAGCATTCGGTAGAATGACTCCGTTCAATACACCTACTACTCATATTCAAATCGTTTTACAGGAGGCTAACTAATGATAGAAAAAGATTTCGTTCAAGAAGGCCTTAGAAGAACTAGAATTGACGAATACTTAGAAAAAGAACTTGAAAGAGCTGGATACGGTGGTATGGAAGTTCAAATTACACCTTTAGGTACCATGGTTATTGTCTACGCAGAAAGACCTGGTATGGTAATCGGTAGAGGTGGTAAAAACGTCAGAACTATTACCAATGTTTTAAAAACCGAATTTGGTTTAGACAATCCACAAATTGAAGTTAAAGAAGTTGATGTTCCAGAACTCAACCCAAAAATCATGGCATACAAAATTTCCAATATGTTACAAAGAGGTATGCACTTCAGAAGAGTAGCTTACTCTACTATTCGTAGAATTATGGGCGCTGGAGCTCAAGGTGTAGAAGTTACTATTTCTGGTAAAATCAGAGGTTCTAGATCTGCTGTAGCTAAATTCGTAGAAGGATACATCAAAAAATGTGGTGAACCTTCAATCAGATTAGTTGAAGAAGGTTTTGCTACCGCTGAATTAAAACCTGGTGTATTAGGTATTTATGTAAGAATTATGCCTCCAGAAACTGTATTACCTGATTCTGTCGAAATTCTTCCTCCAAAAATGACCATTGAAGAAGATGGTGAAATCATTGAAGAAGAAATCGATGTTGAAACCGAAGAAATCATCGAAGAAGAAGAAATCATTGAGGATGTTGAAGATCTCGAAGAATTAGAAGAAGTTGTTGAAGAAGAATCTACTGAAGAAGTAGAAGAAGATGATAATTAGATATTAAATTTAATTATCCAAAAGAGTTGGAACAATGGCGATTTTAAGAAGTAAAGAAATTTGGGACATGGAAGTTGATGAGATTCAAGACAAATTAGTTGAACTCAGAACTGAATTATCCAAAAATGTTTCTAAAAATGCAGCTGCCGGGGTAGTTGAAAACCCTGGAAAAATTAGAGAATTAAAAAGAACAATTGCTCGTGTTCTTACAATTTTAAATGAAAAACAAAAGGAGAATTAAATGTCAAAAATCTGTGATGTATGTGGGCTTCCTGAAGAACTTTGCGTCTGTGAAGAAATAGCACGTGAAGTTCAGACTCTAAAGGTGTTTACAGTTAGAAGAAGATTCGGAAAACTCATGACTATTATCGAAGGTATAGATGAACACGATATTGATATCAAAGAACTCACTAAAACCCTCAAGGCGAAATGCGCTTGTGGAGGAACCGCTAAAAATGGTCAAATTGAACTTCAAGGAGATCATAAGGTTAAGGTTAAAGAAGTTTTATCCGATATGGGTTTCTCTTCTGATACTATTGAAATTCGTGAGTCTAAAAAGAACAACAAGAAAAGGAGATAATTCATCTATTCGATATGTTTTTCAATAAAATTTTGTAATTTTTCTGCATAATTTATTGTAAAAATTTTCATTAAGAGATTGAGAATATGATTACTTCAAAAAACTTAGTTCATCATGAATTCATCGGTTTGAAGGTTCATGCAACAAGTAAGAAGAATAAATCTCTTAATTTAAAGGGAACAATTATTGATGAGACAAAAAATACCATTAAAATAGAGGAAATGGATAATACTGAAAAAGTGGTTCCTAAAAAAGGATCCCTTTTCGTATTTGAAATTCCAAACGGGGAAAAAATTGAAATTGATGGTGACATTTTGTCTATTCGTCCTGAAGATAGAATAAAAAAAAGGTTTAAAAAAATATAAATGGTGATAATATGGTTGGGCTTAACGTTCAAGAACCAGAAACTACATGTGATGATCCTAACTGCCCATTTCACGGAACTTTACCTGTAAGAGGTCAAGTTCTTGAAGGTGTTGTTGTAAGTAACAAAGCAGAAAGGACTATTACTGTTGAACGTAGTTACTATAAATTCATTAAAAAATATGAAAGATACGAAAAGAGGAAATCTAAAATCAACGTTCACAAACCTGATTGTTTAGATGTGAATGTTGGTGATTCTGTTAAAGTTGCAGAATGTAGACCATTAAGTAAAACTAAACATTTTGTTTTAGTTGAAGTTAAAGGAGAGTAATTATTATGAAACCATTAACCTCAAGCATGACTAAAGCATTACCTATTGGAGCAAGACTCCAATGTGTTGACAATACTGGTGCTCGTGAAATCGAAATTATTTCCGTAAAAGGATTCAAAGGTGTAAGAAGAAGAATCGATGTAGCTGGTGTTGGAGATTTAGTTGTTGCATCTGTTAAAAAAGGAACTGCAGATATGAGAAGAGAAGTTGTTAATGCAGTTGTAGTAAGACAAAAAAAGGAATATAGACGTGCTGATGGTCTTCGTGTTAAATTTGAAGATAATGCAGCAGTTATTATTACTCCTGAAGGAATTTTAAAAGGATCTGAAATTAGAGGTCCTGTTGCAAAAGAAGCAGCTGACAGATGGCCTAGTGTAGGTAGTGCAGCAAGTATTTTAGTATAGGTGAAAAAATGTCAATTCAACCAAGAAAACAAAGAAAAGCTCGTTACACTGCTCCTGCTCATGCACGTGGTAAATATTTAAGTGTTTCTTTAAGTAAAGATTTAAGAGATCAAGTCGGAAAAAGATCTTTACCTGTTAGAACAGGAGACAAAGTTAGAGTTGTCCGTGGAGACTTTAAAGGACATGAAGGTGAAGTTCTCACTGTAGATTACACTTCATACAAAGTAACCGTTGAAGATGTTACATTAGCTAAACCTGATGGAACAACCACATTTCTCCCTGTTGACCCATCTAACTTAGTGATTATTGAAGCTGATTTAAAAGACGATAGAAGAATTAAAAATAAAGGAGATAATTAATATGGCTAAAATGGGATCTAGAAAACATCTTAAAAGATATAAAGCACCTAAATCTTGGCCTATTCATCCTAAAGAAGACACATGGACTGTAAAACCTTCTGCAGGTTCTCATTCCATTGAACAGTCTATTCCATTAACTTTAGTTATCAGAGATGTTTTAAAATTAGCAGACAATGCTAGAGAAGCAAAAAGAATCATCAACTCCGGTAATGTTTTAGTAGATGGAAGAGTTGTTAAAGATTATAAATTCCCAGTCGGTTTCATGGATATTGTTGAAATTCCAAAAACTGGTGAAGCTTATAGAGTTCTTTTAGATAGAAAAGGAAGATTACAATTAGATTTAATTGATGATGGTAGTGCTAAATTATCTAAAATTGTTAATAAATCCACTATTAAAGGTGGAAAAACTCAATTAAACCTTAACGATGGTAAAAACGTTATTATTGATGAAGATGCATACTCCGTTGGAGATGTTATTAGTTTAAAAGTACCTGAACAAGAAATTGTTGAAGTATATCCTTTACAAGAAGGAGCTACCGTTCTTGTTACTGGTGGTAAACACACCGGTGAATTAGGTACAGTTTCAGAAATCATTGAAAACAAATCTTCTAATCCAAATACTATTATCATCGAAAATAGTGCTAAAGACGAATTTTTAACTTTAAAAGATTATGCATTTGTAGTTGGTACCGATGCACCAGCAATATCTTTATTGGAGGTTAATAAATGAACCCAATGAATGAAGTACGTATCGAAAAAGCTACTGTCAGTATTGGTGTTGGAGAAGCAGGTGAAAAATTATCTCGTGCTATTACTTTATTAGAACAAATGTTCGATCAAACTCCTGTAAAAACTTTTTCAACAGTTACCAACCCTGAATGGGGTATCAGAAAAAGACAACCAATTGCATGTAAATTAACTTTACGTGGAGAAAAAGCTGATAAGGCTATTGATATGGTATTAGAAGGTATTAGTAGAAATATTAGACCTACTCAATTTGATGCTCAAGGAAACCTTTCTTTCGGTATTAGGGAACACATTGATATCCCTGGTATGAGATACAACCCAGATATCGGTATATTTGGTATGAATGTTTCTATCACATTTGAAAAACCTGGTTACAGGATTTCCAGAAGAAAAATTCAACAAAAGAAAGTTCCTCAAAAACATAGAATTTCTAAAGAAGAAACTATGAAATTTATGGAAGAAAACTTCAAAGTTAATTATGTAACTGAATAAGGTGATATTTTGCCAAGAAAATACGGAAAAGCTGCAAAAAAATGTAGTCGTTGTGGAGACCACTCTGCTATGGTAAGCAGATATGGTATAAATTTATGCAGACAATGTTTTAGGGAAGTTGCCCCTAAAATGGGATTTAAAAAATATAATTAGAGGTTATTTATATGAGTCTTATGGATCCTCTTGCTGATGCTTTAACTAATATCAGAAATAACGAATTACAAGTAAATGACTCTTGTGTTATTTCTCCTGCTTCCAAATTGATTGGACAAGTTTTAAGCACAATGCAAAAAGAGAATTATATTGGTAATTTTGAATATGTTGATGATAACAGGGCAGGTAAATTCATAGTAGAATTAGAAGGTAACATTAACAAATGTGGTGTTATCAAACCTCGTCACGCTGTTAAGAAAGATGAATTTGAGAAATTTGAAAAAAGATATTTGCCAGCAAAAAACTTTGGTATTTTAATCGTCACAACTCCTGAAGGAATTATGACTCACAATGAGGCTAAGGAAAGAGGAATTGGTGGACGTTTGTTGGCTTACATGTATTAGGTGATAAAATGGTAGTAGCTGCAGCTATAAGGGAAGAAATTGAAATCCCTGAAGGCGTTGAAGTTATAATTGAAAATAATGAGGTTTCTGTAAAAGGACCTAATGGAGAAGACTCCAGAAAATTTACTTATCCTAATGTAAGTATTAAGGAAGAAAATGATTTTGTTGTTTTAGAAACAGCATTTCCAAAAAAGAAAGACAAAGCAATGATCGGAACCACAAGAGCACACATTAACAACATGTTAATCGGTGTAACTGACGGTTTTGAATATCACATGAAAATCGTATTTGCTCACTTTCCAATGACTGTGAAAGTTCAAAACGATACTGTTGTAATTGACAATTTCCTCGGGGAAAGACACCCAAGAACTGCTAAAATCGTAGGTTCTGCTAAAGTAGCAGTTAAAGGTGATGAGGTAACAATTACAGGTATTAACAAGGAACATGTTGGTCAAACCATGGCTAACTTAGAACAAGCAACTAAAATTAAAGGAAGAGATCCTAGAGTATTCCAAGATGGAATATACTTAACTAGCAAAGAATAATGGTGATTTAAATGGCTAATAAAAGATTTAAAAGACAAGAATATGCTCGTTATAAAAAACTTGGAATCAAATGGAGACGCCCTAGAGGTAAAACCAGTAAAATGAGAAGATATGAAGCAGGTAAACCTGACATGCCAGCTATTGGTTACAGAACCCCTAGAGCTATAAGGGACTTACACCCTTCAGGATATAATGATGTTCTTGTTCACAATATGCAAGAGTTAGAAGACTTAGACCCAGCATGCGATGCTGCAAGAATAAGCGCTTCTATCGGTAAAAGGAAAAAAGCTCTGATGTTGGAAAAAGCATCAGAACTCGGGATTAAAGTATTAAACAAATAAATTATATTTATAAGTTGAATCAATTCCGGGGCTTTATTTGAATTGATTTAACTGTTTGAATTAAAAATAAAGGGAATTTAGATTTTATCTAAATGGAGGATTATATACATGAATCTTACAACTCAAAGAAGATTAGCTGCTAGTATACTCAAAGTAGGGCTTAATCGTGTATGGATTGATCCAGAAAGATTAGAAGAAGTATCTTTGGCTATTACTAGAGAAGGAGTAAAGCAGTTAATTAATGATGGAGCTATTAAAGCAAAACCTAAAAAAGGTATTAGTAGCTACAGATCTAAAAAAATTAAAGAACAAAAAGCAAAAGGTAAAAGAAAAGGTAGAGGTAGTATAAAAGGAGCTAAAAAAGCACGTACTCCTAAGAAAAAAGCTTGGATGACTACTATTAGAGCTTTAAGAAAAGATCTTAAAGAAATGCGTGAAGAAGAAGTTATTGATGCTACTACCTATCGTAAATTATACAAAATGGCTAAGGGTGGCGCATTTAGAAGTAAATCTTACATGAGAAACTACGCCCGTGACCATGATTTAATTAAAGGAGATGAATAAACATGGCACAAGGAACCAATTATAAAGTAGCATTCAGAAGAAGAAGAGAAGGTAAAACTGATTATGCAGCTAGAATGAAATTGGTCGATTATGACAAATCTCGTTTAGTTGTAAGAGTTTCAAACTCTCACGCTACTGTTCAAGTTATTAATTACGCTCCTGAAGGAGATATCACTGTTGCATCTGCTGTAAGTAAACAATTATCTCAATTTGGTTATTTAGGACACACTGGAAACCTTTCAGCATTCTACTTAACAGCATACTTATGTGCTAAAAGAGCTTTAGCTGCAGGTGTAGAAAGTGCAATTTTAGACATCGGTTTAAAATCACCAATCAAAGGTTCTAAAATATTTGCAGCTTTAAAAGGTGCTCTTGACGCAGGTTTAGACCTTCCTCACGGAGACTTCATTTTCCCTGAAGATGAACGTATCAGAGGAGAACACATTGCAAATTATGCTGAATCTTTAGATGCTGAAGAAGTTGCTAAAAAATTCTCAAAGTATTTTGAAAGAGGTCTTAATCCTAAAGATTTACCAGAAAACTTTGATGAAACTGTTAAAAATATCGATGAGGCAGAGGTATAACTATGAGTTTTAATATGGATGAATGGGAACCTAAAACTAAAATGGGTAGACAAGTTAAAGAAGGTACCATTACTGATATCGATGAAATCTTTGAAAAAGGTCTTCCAATTATGGAATTAGAAATAGTTGATGCCTTAATTCCAGATTTAGAAGAAGAAGTAATGGATGTAAACTTAGTTCAAAGGATGCATAAATCTGGTAGAAAAGTTAATTTCAGAGTAATTGTTGCTGTAGGTAACAAAGATGGTTACGTTGGATTAGGCCAAGGTAAAGCTAAAGAGGTCGGTCCTGCTATTAGAAAGGCTGTAGACAATGCAAAATACAACATCATTAAAGTAAGAAGAGGTTGTGGAGATTGGGGTTGTGTTTGTGGAAGAGAACACACAGTTCCATTTAAAGTAACCGGTAAAACCAGTAGTGTAAGTGTTACCTTAATGCCAGCTCCTGCAGGTGTAGGATTAGTAGTTGGTGACGTTGGTAAAACTATCTTAAAACTAGCCGGTATTCATGATGTATGGTCTCAAACTTTCGGACAAACTCAAACCACTGTTAACTTTGCTAATGCTGTATTTGGTGCTTTAAAAGAATTAAGTAATGTTAAAGCAAGCGAAGATGATCTCAAGAAAATGGGAGTTGACTACTAATTGGTGATAGTATGTTTTTAGTTATTAGAGTTAGAGGAACTACCGGTGTCATCAAAAATATTGCAGACACCTTAGACATGTTAAGACTTAACAGAATCAGCCATGCAGTGTTAGTTGAAGAAAATCCTAGTTACGAAGGTATGCTTCAAAAAGCTAAGGATTACATCACATGGGGAGAAATCGATGCTGAAACTGTAGCAGCAATGATTGCTAAAAGAGGAAGACTCCCTGGTAATGTAAAAGTTACTGATGAGTATGTTGCTGAAAATTCTGATTATAACAATATTGAAGAGTTAGCTAAAGCTTTAGTTGATGGTAAAGTTAAATTAGCTGATGTAGGTATTAAACCTGTATTCCGTTTACACCCTCCAAGAAAAGGTTACGAAGATATCCGTTTATCTGTTCAAGAAGGTGGATCTTTAGGTTACAGGGGAGAAGAAATTAAAGATCTTGCAAAAAGAATGCTTTAAACTCAGGTGTATATTATGATTAGAACAAAACGTAAAATCAATAAACAAAGAGGTTCCAGATCCAACGGTGGAGGCTGTACCAAAAAACGTAGAGGTGCAGGTAACAAGGGTGGAAAAGGAAAAGCAGGTGCAGGTAAACAACACTGGACCTGGACTGTAATCCACGACCCTGACCACTTCGGAAAACATGGTTTCAAAAGACCTCAAAAAATGATTAAAAAAATCAGCGCTGTTAACTTAAAATATTTAGAAGAACAGGCTGATAAATTAATAGCACAAGGCAAAGCCTCCAAAGATGGTGACGCTATTGTCATAGATGTAACTGAATTAGGTTATGATAAGGTTTTAGCAAAAGGTAAAATTACCAAAGCTTACAAAATTTCAGCACCTCAATTCTCAGCATCTGCAATTGAAAAAATTGAAGAATTAGGAGGAGAAGCTATAATATTATAGCTTTATTCCTTTAATCAGGGGATAAAATGTCATCATTAGAAGTTTTAGAGCCAATATTTAAATTTATTCCAGAGGTTAAATCTCCGGTTCACAGGGAAGATTTCAACGAAAAACTTAAATGGACCGCTCTTATCTTGGTGTTATACTTTTTCTTAACTCAAATTCCATTATATGGTGTATCTCCAGGATCTTACGACAGTTTTGCTGCATTAAGGGCGGTTATGGCCGGAAGTTTTGGTTCTATTCTTACATTAGGAATAGGTCCAATTGTTACTGCTTCTATTGTTTTACAATTATTAGTTGGTTCAAATCTTTTAGATTTGGATCTTTCATCCCATAAAGATAAATCTCATTTCCAAGCTACTCAAAAACTATTATCCATTGTGTTTACAGTTTTCGAAGCAAGTGTTTTGGTGCTTACTGGAAACATAGTTCCTATTGATGGTTCCTATACTGGATTATTAATTTTACAACTCGTTTTAGGTGCGTTGGTTATTATTTACCTTGATGAAGTTGTATCCAAATGGGGATTCGGAAGTGGTATCGGTTTATTCATTGCTGCTGGTGTATGTCAACAAATCATGGTGGGTACATTCAGTATCTTGCCAGGTCAAGACGGTTTACTCGCAGGTATCATTCCAAAATTCATCCAACAAGCTACTGTAGGAATGCCTGACTTTTATGCTTTAATCCCACTGCTTGCAACTATCATTGTATTTGCAGTTGTTCTTTACGGAGAAGCTATGAGAGTAGAGATTCCTATATCTCACGGTAGTGTAAGAGGTCACGGAAGAATCAGAGGATCTGTTGGTAAATACCCATTAAAATTCGTTTACTCAAGTAACATGCCTGTAATTTTAACAAGTGCATTGCTTGTAAACGTCACTTTATTCGCTAATGTTTTCCAAAAGATTGGTTTCCCAATTCTTGGACACTTGGATAAGGGTAAAGCGGTTGATGGAATTGCCTGGTTATTGTCAACACCTAAATTGCATATGTTCATCTCTGAACCGATACATGTGTTGGTATATGCGATATTCTTTATTGCATGCTGTATACTGTTCTCATATCTGTGGGTTGAAATTAGTGGTTTAAACGCTAAAAAGATTTCTGAACAACTTTATAATTCTGGTATTCAGATTCCAGGTTTCAGAAGCAGTAAACGTCAATTGTATAAGATTTTGAAAAAGTATATTCCTGCTCTTACCATTATAAGTGGTATTTATGTAGGTTTAATTGCTTTCCTTGCAGATTTAACCGGTGCTTTAGGTGGAGGTACTGGTGTATTGCTTACTGTAGGTATTCTTCATAAGCTATATGAAGAAATGGCTGAAGAACAGCTCATGTCAGCAAATCCTATTCTCAGGAAAGTTTTAGGAGGAGATTAAATCTTCTCTTATTTTTTCTCTTTTAAATGTGGGGGATTAAAGTGAAATTAGTAGTATTAACAGGAATTCCAGGTTCTGGAAGTACAACTTTATTGAATAAAGCTTTAGAAGAAGTTGATTATCTTCATTTAAATTATGGAGATATAATGACAGAGATTGCAATTAAAAATGAACTTGTATCTCATAGGGATGAGTTAAGGAAATTGCCTGCTGAAACTCAAAAAGATATTCAAGCTAAAGCAGCAGCCGAAATCAAAGCAAGGTCTGAAAGTGACAATGTCATTGTTGACACTCACTGTACTATCAATACTCCTGCCGGTTTTTTACCTGGCTTACCAATATGGGTATTAGAGCAATTACAACCTGATCAATTTATTTTGGTTGAAGCAAATCCTGATGAAATTATTTATAGAAGATTAAATGATGATACTCGTGAAAGGGACCTTCAAAAAGTTAAAGAAATAGACCTGCATCAACAAATGAACAGGGCTACTTCAATGGCTTATGCTACTTTAACAGGAGCTACTGTAAGAATTGTTGAAAATCATGACAATCATTTAGATTCTAATATTAAAAAATTGATAGATATTTTAAATTTATAGAGGTGTTCTATTATGCCTGACCCATGGGGGATTATTTTAGGAGCATTAAATGCAGTATTTAATCCAATTTTAGCAATGGACCCAAATCCAGCAAATCCTGCTTTAACAGTATTAATTATTGCATTTATTGTTTCACTAATTACAACAATTGCAAACAAATATCTAGTTGACCAAGATGAAATGAATGAAATCCAAGCAAGAAATAAAAGTCTAACAAAAGAGTTGAGAGAGGCTCAGAAAAAAGGGGACGGAAAGAAAGTTGCTGAACTTCAAGCCAGACAGTCTGAAATGATGCAAGACCAAAGTAAAATGATGACTAACTCATTCAAACCGATGATTGTAACTTTTGTTCCAATTATTTTAATATTCTTCTGGATGAGATCTTCTGCTATTAGCGGATTAGTTATTCACTTGCCTCCTTCTGTTTATTGGGTTACTTTAACTCCACTATGGCATTTCATTGGAAGTATCATTTATGGTGGACAGGCTACCATCCCTTATGGTATTGGATGGTTGTTATGGTATATGATTTGTACATTCGGTATGAGTCAAATACTAAGAAAATTCTTAGGATTTAAACAAGGGTTCTAATTTAACCCTTTTACCATACATTTATTAATGATGAAAAGAATATATTATATTATTCTATTTTGAATACGCTATTACACAATTATTTATTTAAAAATTATTAAGGTGATTAAATGCCTGCAAATAGGTTTAGATCAAGATCATATAAAAGAATTCATAAAAACACCCCTGGTGGGGCTAATGTTTTAAGATATAAAAAGAAAAAACCATCTAAGCATGTTTGTGCTGAATGTGGTAAAGTGTTACATGGAGTTCCTCGTGGACGTCCATATGAAATTGCAAAATTATCAAAAACAGCTAAAAGACCTAACCGTCCATTCGGTGGTTACTTATGTTCAAGCTGTGCTCGTAAACATTTCAAAAACGAGGCTAGAAAATAATGATAATTACTGTCGGTGGATTGGCTGGAACTGGAACAACTACCACTGCTGAGGGTCTCTCAGAAAAGTTAGATATTCCATATATCTCTGCAGGATTTGTCTTTAGAGAAATGGCTGCAGAAAGGGGAATGAGTGTTCTTGAATTCAGTGAGTTTGCTGAAGGTAATGATGATATCGATAAAGAAATTGATAAAAGGCAAGCTGAAAAGGCTAAAGAGGCAGAAAATCTCATTGTTGAAGGAAGGCTGTCAGCATATTTTGTTGATAATGCTGACTTGAGAGTTTGGTTGGTAACACCTTTTGATGTTCGATCAAAAAGAATTTCCGAAAGAGAAGAGAAATCTGTTGATGTAGCCAAAGAGGAGATTATAACTCGTGAAAAAAGCGAAGCCTTGAGATACATGGAAATCCATAACATTGACATTTCAAATATGGATATCTATGACATAATTATAAATACTGGTACTTTCAATCCTGAAAAAGTATCAGAAATCATTATTCAAACATTAAAGGTGATATAAATGGCATCAATCGAAGTAGGTAGAGTATGTGTTAAAATCGCCGGTAGAGAAGCTGGCGAAAAATGTGCAATCGTTGAAATTATCGATGAAAACTTTGTAGAAGTTGTTGGTGAAGCAGTTAAAAACAGAAGATGTAACATTGCTCACTTAGAACCAACCGAAGATTCCATCGACGTTTCCGGCGGTATCGACTCTATTAAAGCAGCTTTAGCTGACTTATAAATTCAAAGTGAATAATTGACAAAATTATTCATAACTTTTTTTATTTACTATTTTTTAAGGTTTTTTTCATGAAATTCAACATGGTGACAAAGTCTAAAAGTTTTACATCATCTGAATTTGGCTGCAAGCCCGAAGACAGAGATATTAATGATTACATTTCTAAAGGGGTAATTAATTTAGACAAGCCATCAGGTCCGACATCTCATGAAATTGACTCATGGATTAAACGTATTTTGAACTTGGAAAAATCAGGCCACGGCGGAACATTGGATCCTAAGGTTACAGGAATTTTGCCTGTCGGATTGAATGATGCAACCCGTGCCATTCAACTTTTACTGACCGCTCCAAAGGAGTATGTCTGTCTTCTGACTTTCCATCAGGATGTTGATGAGGAAAGGATTCGTGAAGTCTTTGCCGAATTCACAGGCAAGATTTTCCAGCTGCCTCCGGTCAAATCAGCCGTTAAGCGTGAAATGAGAACACGTAACATTTACTATTCCACAATCTATGAGATTGAAGGACGAGATGTTCTTTTTAGAATCGGCTGTGAAGCGGGGACCTATGTAAGGACATACTGCCACAACATTGGAGAGGCATTGGGTGTTGGGGCTCACATGGCTGAGCTTAGAAGAACACAGGTAGGTTCATTCAATGAGAAAAACAAATTGGTGACTCTGCAGGATGTTACAGATGCATATCACTTCTGGAAGGAAGATGGTGACGAGTCATTCCTGCGTGATGCTATAATGCCGATGGAAAGAGCCGCTGATTATCTTCCAAAAATCATCATTAAGGATTCCGCTGTTGATGCGGTTTGCCATGGTGCTGATCTGGCTAACGGTGGAATTGTCGAACTTGCGGATAATATTCAAAAGAATGATATTGTGGCAATCGAAACACTCAAGGGTGAGTTGGTTGGTGCAGGTAACTCCTTATTGACTTCTAATGAGATTTTGGAAGCCGATGGTGGTTTTGCGGTTAATGTTTCTAAAGTGTTAATGAAACCTGATACCTATCCAAGATTTTGGAAGTAAATTCTTAAATTTTGGGTGGTTTCACATATAATTTTATAGAATATTGCTTTTTTTTTGATCCATGCAAGGATGTGCCAATCTTTTGGTTTTGGAAACTTTTTTTAAATGTTGGGTTGGATATGCAATTGCCCATACTGAATTCAGAAACATGTTTTTTCCATTGTTGGAAAGCATTAAATAATTAATTAAATATAATATATAACCGTAAAAAAAGGGAGCAGAATTAAATGAGATTCAAAAAATACTTTCTGGTTATATGTCTGATTATTTGTTTGTTCACTATAGCGAGCGCATGTGCTAGTGAAGTGAATGATACAGAAATATCTGCAATAGATTCAGATGATAACTTAGAGATTAATGAAGATAATCAAGTAATGGATAATGATGAGGGAGGCTTGTCTGACAATGCATCAGCAAACGATGACAATGTGGGACTTCCCGCACAGCAAAGAGATGAAAATTCGGATTCTGACATATTAGGAATAACTGATGGCGATTTGATTGGTGATGAGTTAAATGCCAAAGTCGTTGCATTGAATGTAACTGTCGCTGATAAACCCATGTTCGTTGTTGATTGTGCCGATAAATTTAATGGAAATGTTGCAATCAGAATCGGTGAAAATAAATCAATATACGATGGTGTTGCGAAGGCGCTGATTGAGGCTGACAGATTGCCTGCAGGAAATTATGTTGCCACAGCATTATTTTACGGTGATTCTAATTATGAGAATTTAACACAAGATAATATTATGTTCACTGTTTCAAGGCTAACTCCCACTATTGATGTGAATATTGAAGATGTGACTTATCCGAATACCGCCTATGCAAATGTTCATGTTGGAAATTATGCCAACGGTACTGTTAATGTCACTGTTAACAACAGGATATTCAAGGGGGTCATGTCTAATGGTGAGGCTAATGTTGCCCTGTATGGCTTGCCTGGAGGTCGTATGAATGCCCATATCCAGTTCTTCAGCAGTGATGATTATAATGATAATGTAAGTTCGGATGATGAATTTGTTGTT
>Ga0256407_10002116_pt1 | contig 38842 bp, 49 predicted proteins | sample RumenRJG_04DNA_FD_193489 | JGI IMG/M metagenome (GOLD analysis project Ga0256407, IMG submission 193489) | Bovine rumen microbial communities from Lethbridge, Alberta, Canada - RJG_04 | ecosystem: Host-associated > Mammals > Digestive system > Stomach > Rumen | place: Canada: Alberta... | reverse complement strand
TAACTGGTGCACACGAAATGTCAAAGACTGAAACAAATGACCCTTACAACCAAACTGTCAACGAAGAAATGAGAGAATGGGATAAAGGACTTCCTGGTTCAGCAGGTGTTGGTACACCAGATACTGACCATAATAATGACCCTTATAAAGAGAACCCTATCAACGAAGGAGAGGACGATGACATCGAAACTTCTGTTGATGATGAACCAGAAGATGGCGAAATTGAAGGTGAAATTGATTTAGGTGCAGATGGTGAGCCAGAAGGTGCTGAATTAACATCTGATGATTTAACTGATGATGGTGAAGAAGATGCTTCTAATGAGAGTGATTTGGAAGAAAGAATTACAGACTTGGAAGCTGAACTCGCAGAACTTAAAGGCATTCTTGCTGGTATGGATGGTGACGAAGAACCTATTGATAATGCACCAGAGGAAGACGTACCAGTAGAAGAACCAGTAGAAGAGCCAGCGGAAGAACCAGTGGAAGAACCAACTGATGATGAGTTTGATGATGGTGACGATGTTTATGGTGATGAAGAGGAAGAAGACTACTTCCCAGAAGAACTTGATGAGAATAAAAAATCGTTCATGAACAAAATTGTCGAATCAGTTTCTAAATCTATAATGAGCGAAGAGAAAACTGAACTACATGACTTTGGTAAACATCCTGGCTATAGAAAGAAACCTATGTCACTTCCTCCAACTGGCTCTGATGAATATAAAGGCAACAGAGACTGGAACGATGATAGTGTACACAATGAAAAACCATTCGGTTCTTCAATTGGTGATGGTAAACCTTATTCAGAACTTGTTAAGGTTATCACAGACAGTGTTATTTCAGAACTTAAAAAAAAAATGTAAACGAATCTAGCATTACAGAAAAAAAAGTACTGAAAATAGGAAAAGAAGCATCACCAACGGAGCAAACCCCCACACAACAAGCTCCAGTAGGTGGTGCTTCTCCTGTTCCACCACAAGACCCTAACGCTAATGGCCAGCCAATGGGTGATAGTAGTGAATTTGATGACGGTGATGATATGGGTGCTCCAGAAAATGGAGGTGATATGCCAATGGATGGACAAGACGCTCAAATGAATAACCCAGATGATATGGGGAACATGGAAGACCCAATGGGGGATGTTTCAAATGACCCTAAGTTTCAACAACTCCAACAGGTTTGGAGTAATTTGACACCAGACCAGCAAGAGGCTACCATAAAATACGCTGAAAGCCAACAGCCAGAGCAACCAGTTGGAGGTGAAATGCCAGAACAACCAATGGGTCCAGATATGCCTCAAGAACCGTTACAAGAAAAAGTTGTTTTCAAAAAGAAACAACTTGAAGAAATAATGAGACGAAAATAACCAACGCACGTTGTGCGAATCCTTTTTACCAACACAAAACAAAAGACCAAAACAAGATTAATTACCAAGCCCACCGTAACTGGTGGGCATTTTCTTTATTGACAACTATTTATAACAAAAACGACAATATGAAAAACTTAGTTTTAACCAGAAAGCAATTAAATGAGGTTGTCACAACATTAAACGTTGGGTTTGACGGAAATGGAGTGGATTCACAAGAAGTGCAAAATGCAGTTAATATAGGAAAAAGAAGTGGTGATTATAATATTAAGGTAAGCAATAAAACACAAACTGGGCCAAAAAATGATAATGATTTACCAGTAGTAAGTTTTGATGTTCAAGGTGACCCTAATGCAAGTGAAATGATGGGATTAATTGACAAACAACCAGGTGTTAAAAATAGTTTGACAAATGGTGAAGCAGCCGTACAATTTAACACGACACAGGAAGAATTACAATACACTAAAAAACAAATAGAGGAAATGCGTATTAACAATATCAAGAAAAATGGTAAGGTTATGACTAAACAACAGTTACAAGAAGAATTCGATAGTAATTCCAAATTATAGTGCCGTTGTTGGTACAACACAAGAAGTAGATGGTTTTGTAGCCACATACAAGTGGTAACATTAAATGGTGTTGAAGAACTCGTAGAAAGACATAGATAATAAAGTAGTATCTACGCTAGGTTCTAACAACGTAACCAGCGAAACTATCCAGTACAGATTGAACAATATCTTTATAAACGTTTTTCTGAACATTACAAAATAACCTTATATCTATAAATATATGGTTATTTTTTATTTTGTACAGAGAAATCGTTTAAAATTGCGACACAATCTTCAATTGTTACTGGCTCATCACAAAGTATGTAATCATAGTTCTTAATAATATCATACTGTGCTGTGTCTTCAAAAATTTCCAATTCTATTCTATCTTTATCATTACCATACTCTAACTGTATAGAGTTTCTTCCAGTTGGAAATATTTGTGGGTCAAAATGTAAATAAGACAAAACAGTCCTAGTATTATCAAGAACCCTGTCCGTCAAATGGGGTGCGCCGTAGCCATTCCAATTGTCTTCGAGCGTTGATAGTTCTTTCAATTTTTCTATGGTTTTCTCACTCAACATCTTAATACAAAGATACTACAAATAAATGACAAATACAAACTATTTATTTAATAATTGTGAATAAAAAGCAAACGAAATAAATGGAAAAACTTGTTGAGATTAAGAAAGGTCAGACTGGTAGAGGTATTCTAATTGAACATGACGGATATATCTCAATGGAAAATGATGACAATAAAAAACTCTTTGAAAGCACCAAAGAGAGTGGCAAGGAATGGTTTGTTCCAAATCCGTTTATTGTTTCAGCCGTTTTCCAAAAATTCGGCATTGAAAACGCAAATGGACGTATCTACCCAGAAGAAACTCTTAAACGTGAAGTTGAAAAATATCAGGTAAAAATCAAAGAAAGAAGGGCTTACGGTGAATGTTATAGACCAGAAGCTATGATATTAACCGAAAGTGGTTGGAAACGTTTGGATGAAGTTGAGCAATACGAAAACATTGTAACACTCAACACACAGACAAACGAAATAGAAATTAAACCTATTAAGAACATTGTTAGATATCACCACAAAGGTAATTTAATCAATATTAAAAATAGATATATTAACGATTTGGTAACTCCTGACCACGGCTATCCAATTTACGACAGAAATTATAAGTTTAGAAAGTTTGTCACAGCAGAGGAAATTCTAAATAACGACAATTTATCACATTTCTATATACCAAAAACTGGCAATTGGATTGGTAGAGACGATGAGTATTTTACAATACCAGCATTAAAACCAGAGGAAATGGGGAAAAGAATTAAACACGAACTTTTTGAAAAATATTCCAAAGATTTGGTTATCCCTATGAAAACCTTTGCAAAGTTTATGGGTATCTACCTATCAGAAGGTTCACATTCAAAAGTTGGTAGCAAATCACATAAAGTAAATATACACCAGAAAAAAGAGGAAGTTTGTATTGAAATACAAAAGATGTTAGAGGAATGGGGTATTGATTTCACTGTTAATGAAAAAAGTGGTGGGGTGAAAACTTATGTTATATCAGACATGAGATTGTGTAACTATGTTCAACAGTTTGGCCTTTGCTATGACAAGTTTGTTCCATTTGAGTTGAAACAGCAATCAAAAGAAACGCTTAGATTATTCTATGATTGATTTGTATTAGGTGATGGAAGAATACGTGGTGGTAAAAAACAACATAACAGAAACTTAACCGATGACGTTTTTTCAACATCAAAACAACTAGCACTAGATTTAAATGAAATACAATTAAAAATAGGATATTCTGGAAACTTACTTTGTGAGAGTAGAGACAACAATAGATTAATTGAAGGAAGATTAATCAAAGGTGAGAACTCACAACCAATGTACTTTACGTATAGGTCTCTAACCAAAGGTATTTACCTAGACAAAAGGTTTATTGAGGTATCAGAGGAAGATTATGATGGTGATGTAATGTGTGTTGAAGTTGATAACCATGTATGGTATGTTATGGATAATGGTAAATGTCACTGAACAAAGAACTGTAATCACCCGTCAGAAAGCGTAATTGACCTTGGAAGGATATGTATGAACATCATAGAACTTCATTGGGAAGGTCACACACTTGTTGGTAAAATGGAAATTGAAACAAGTGAGGCTTTTAGGAGATTTGGTGCTATAACTTGCTTAGGCGATATGGTGGCCAACCATCTTATAAATGGATTGAAGATTGGTGTATCATCAAGAGGTGTTGGCTCCGTGGAACAAAGATTTGGAAAACTTATAGTTGGTGATGACTTTGAATTAATTTGTTGGGATGTTGTTAGTGAACCTAGTACACCAAATGCGTGGATATCAACAGACGAAAAAGAAATCCAAACATATGTGGAAGAAAAACGTAAAGACAGCCCGTTAATTTTCGAAAAATTTGAAAAATATAACGATTGACTTAATGGTTAACTATAGGTTTTGGCTTTAAAACGATGATTATTAGTCAAAACAACGATTTTTTTGAAAAAACGAAGTATTTATATTAAAAAATAATAAGCATATTATCCGATTATCAATATGGTCGAGAAAAAGAATAAAAAAGATGTTGTCGCTGAGGCTTTAAGCGATATTGAAAATATCAAGAACAGTATTAAAGCTGAAAGCAAAAACACTATCTCAACACTTTTGAAAGAAGAGGTTAAGAATGTACTCAGAGAATCCATTGAAGACGAAGATGAGTATGAAGTTCAAGACCCAGCATCTGAAGAAGGTGGTGAAGATAATGGTATTGAAAACACGGATTCCACTGAACCTGTTGATGGTTCTGACGAAGTTTCAACAGATGACGCACCAGAAAGTGACGAACAGCCAGTAGAAGGTGAAGAATCTGAAGAAGGCGAGGAAGTTTCAGATGATGAAAACGCAGATGAATGGTCACAATTCGACAAATTCAAAGTGGATGATGATACATATGACCTTACAGGCGAGGAAGACTACGATACTGTAGTGAAAGTTTACAAACTCTTGAAGAATGATGACAATGTTGTTGTCAAAAAAGACGGTGACAAAATCACTCTTAAAGACGCTGAAAATGACGCTGAATATGTAATTGACCTTGGTGACGAGGACGAAGAATCAGAAGAAGATTCAGAAGAACTTGAACAAGAATGTAGAAATTTAAAAGAAAGTAAGGCAAAATCTAATGCTAAAAAACCTAAGACTATGAAAGAAAACAAAGAACTTGTATTTGAGGTGGACCTCGGTTACACTGACAACTACCAAAGCAAAGACCCAATCCAGGGGCTTTCCAATAACGAGCCATCCAAATATAAAACTTTGGACGCTGGCGTTCCAACTGGAGCCAAAAAGCCTTGGGCTGGCAATGCTAAATCAGAGGGCGACCCTTATGGTGAAAAAACAGTTGAAGAAGAAGCAAACCATATTGACGCTACAACGGAAGAAGACCCTAAGAATCCTAAGTTCGACAGCTTAACTCCTGATGAACAAGTTGAAGAAGGAAAAGACAGAACACTTCCTAAAAAACGCCATATGGTAAAAAGTGATTCTGGTAATAACCCTGGTAAAACTCCAGAAGTGGGCCATGTTACTTCTAAAGAAGGACAGTATGTTGGACAAACCAACGAAAATACTTTGAAATCTTATAAGAAGATGATGGAATCCCTTATTGAGAAATCAGAAGCAGTTATTGCTGAAAACAAAGCTTTGAAAAACACTGTTAAACAGGTTAGACAAACACTTCAAGAAACCCTCTTGCTTACTGTTAACCTTGGTAAAGTTACCAAACTTTTCATGGAAAACACAACTAGCAAATCCGAAAAGGCTGACATCCTTAACCGTTTCAGCGAAGCAAAAACGATTGAACAGTCAAACATGCTTTACGAGTCAATTAATAGAGAACTCCAAGCTAAAAACAAAACCGTCACTCTTGAAAGTAAATCTTTAACAACAGACGGTTCTGCTATCAACGAAACCAAAGTTTACGAGACAGAAGGACTTAAAGATGTAAAAGATATGATGAAAAGAATGATGAATTGCTAAATGAAAAATAATTAAAACAATACAACAAAACAATGAAAGAATTTTTAACAAGTGGTCAAATCGGTACAATCGAACTTGACGAATCTAGAAAAATCAGAAATCAGATTACTGAACGTTGGGACCGCCTCGGAATGACCGAAGGTCTTAAGGGTTTGGTAAAAGAGAATATCGCTATGCTTTATGAGAACGAGGCTAAAGCCCTTCTTAAAGAAGCTACCGATGCAAACAACAGTGGCTCATTCGAAACTGTTGTATTCCCTATCATCAGACGTGTTTTCAGCAAACTCCTTGCTAATGACATTGTTTCTGTACAAGCAATGAACCTTCCTATTGGTAAATTGTTCTACATGCTTCCTGTAACCTCAGAGAGAACTTGGTCTGACTCAGCAATTACTGACGGTGTAACCGCTTCTCACAAAGGTCTTATGGGTTATGAAAGAATCGACCGCAGAAATGGTAACAGTTGGAATCGTTTCTATCTTCCTGACGAAGTTGTCAATAACATGACATTTGAATCATATGACGAAGAAACCAAAGAATGGTCACCAGTTAAAGGCGCTACCTATGACGAGGCAGTTGCTAACGCAAACGGCGCTAAAGTCCGTCAGGCTACCCCTGAGGTAACCAAATACATGGAGCCTACCCTCTATGACCTCTTCTACAACGACTTCCTTTATGACAACAGTAAAGGTAAGATTCACATCCGCGTTGGTGAAGTAACACCTATGGTGTTCGTAAATCGTCAGCTTGTTGAACTTGAAGACATTGAAGACGTAGTTCTCTACGGTGATGACAGTGTACGTAACCTTATCGTTAGAGTTGGTGGTTTCTCAGCATTCAATGCTAGCAAACTAACTGGTCCTGACGGAAACGAAATGGACACCGAAGCTTTCTTGGCTTCCCTTAAAGTTATCACAAAGAAAGCAATCAAATCTGACGCTCCTTTCACCTCATTCCGTGAATTAGAAAGCGTTCCTTTCCGCGTTGTCACACAGCGTTACGGTAAAGGTATTGTTTCCTATGGCAATCCTTGCGATGCTGAAGGTTTCATCTACCTCGACCTTGACCTTGCAAAACCTATTAAGAAACAGGGCACAACCATTGATGGTTACATTGGTATCTCCAAAGATGCTATTGACATTGATGCTATCAATGACATGTTCCAAGTCGCTTGGTGTCAGTATGACTCACTTGAACTTGAAACTGAAATGGGTGAAGTTTCATTCAAACTCGATTCAGTTACCGTATCAGTAGAGGAACGTAAACTCCGTGCTACCTGGTCACCAGAAATGGCACAGGACGTCAACGCATTCCACAATATTGACGCTGAAGCAGAGTTAACAGCACTCCTTTCAGAGCAGATTGCTGCTGAAATTGACCGTGAAATTCTCCGTGACCTTCGTAAAGCTGCTCCTTGGCAGGCTCGTTGGGACGTTAACGGTTGGAGAAGAATGGCTGGTTACTCAACCAACTACACTCAGAAAGACTGGAACCAAGAACTTATCACCAAAGTTAACCAGATTTCAGGACAAATCCACAAAGCTACCCTCCGTGGTGGTGCTAACTTCATCGTGGTTTCTACCGAAATCAGCGCCCTCTTCAATAACCTTGAGTACTTCCACGTAAGTGATGCATCAGCAGAATCTGACCAGTACAACATGGGTATCGAAAGAGTTGGTTCACTCGAAGGTCGTTTCCAAGTTTACATGGACCCTTATTCACCTTCATGGTCACTTATCATGGGTCACAAAGGTAAGAGCCTTTTGGATACTGGTTACATTTATGCACCATATATCCCTATGCAACTTACCCCTACCATCTACAATCCAATGAACTTTGCTCCAGTGAAGGGTATCATCACCCGTTACGCAAAGAAATGTGTCAACACTCGTTTCTACGGTGCTGTCCGCGTGGATGGTCTTGTTACTTGGGACATCAACGAACTCAGATAATCAAAAGTTATCTAATTCAAATGAAATATGGGAATCACGTTGTGGTTCCCATTTTTCTTATACTGTTTTTGTTGTTACATAATATTGACGCTATTTTTGTTTTTATGAGTATTTATGTGTATATTTGTAAAAACTTTATGATATGACACAAGAAGAAAGATGCTACAATTTCATCGAAAACTGTAAGAAAAAACACCCTTTTGAAAAACTAGATTATTCAAAAGTCCGTTACATAAACAATAGAACAAATGTTATTATCATCGACCATGATTTAGATGAAAATGGTGTTGAATATGGTGAGTATGAAGCCACACCGTCAAACTTGCTGAAAGGACAAGGGCATCCAAGAAAAAGAGGCTTGAAAATCTCTAACAAAAAAAGACTTACACAAGAAGAGATTATTAAAAGATTTGAACAGGTACATAAAGGTGAAAATCTTGATTACTCACAAGTCAAATATAAAAATATGCACACAAAGGTGAAAATTATTTCACATGAATTGAGGGATGATGGAACAGAATATGGTGTTTTTTGGCAAGAGCCAGCCGTACACTTAAAAGGATGTACACATCCTGATATTGGTAAAGAAAAACAAGCAAGAACAAAAACATATACCACAGAAACATTTATTGAAAAGGCGAAAACAATACACCCAGAATATGATTACTCAAAAGTAAATTACATAAAAAGCCAAGAAAAGGTTTGTGTTACATGCAATCAGTTGGATTATAAAGGTAAAGTGCATGGTGATTTTTACATTTGTCCAGATGCCCTTTTACAAGGTAAAGGATGTCCAAAATGTGGAAACCATCTATCAACGGCAGAAGATGAAATTGTTGATTTTATAACAAAGTTTCTTGGTGATGATAGTGTTATAAAAAGAGATAAAACTGTTCTTGAAGGACAAGAAATTGACATATATGTGCCATCGAAAAAAATAGGTATTGAGTTTAACGGTATAAAGTGGCACAGCGAACAATACACAAAAGATAAATATTATCACCTAAACAAACAAAAAAAGGCAAGAGAAAAAAACGTAACGCTGCTTCATATATTCGAAGATGAATACCTATTTCATAAAGATATTGTATTTGATAAAATAGCCATAGTACTAGGGTTTAAAGTGTTTGAAAAGAAAATACCAGCAAGAAAATGTGTTGTAAGAGAAATAAGTAAAAATGATGCCGAAACTTTTTTAAATAGATGGCACATACAGGGTTATGCTTCATCAAGTGTTTACATGGGAACCTATTACAATAATGAATTAATTGCTGTAATGACATTTACCAAATATAACAACGAATGGGAATTAACTAGATATGCAACGAACATATCCTATTCCTGCCAAGGTGTTGCTGGAAAGATGTTCAAGTACTTCGTAACTATGTTTAAACCGTTGCACGTGAAATCTTTTTTAGACCTTCGCTGGTGCTATAATGAGAATAATATGTATGTAAAATTGGGCTTTGAAAGAAAGGAAACGCTTCTACCAAATTATACATATACGAATGGACACGGTAAACGTATGCATAAGTTTCGATTTAGGAAAAAAAATCTGAACAGGAAATACGGTTTTCCTATGACGATGACTGAGAGAGAAATGACTGAAAAACTCGGATATTATAAGATTTGGGATTGTGGGCTAATAAAGTATGTGTGGGAAAACAATTAGGTCCAAGTAGCCACTCTTTTAACCTTTATCCTATCCCAGCCAGTTGCTTCCGATATTTCATCAATTATTTTTCTTGCTTGATGTGTATGGCTTCCTACAATACCAAGCATGATAACTTGCTTTATTTTATCTTTTTTTAGATTTGCTTCGATAAGGTTATAGAATCTAATTGAATCGCTTGTATTTTTACACACAATAACCTCCATTTGTCCATTATCCTCTTTGATTAGGACTTTATTTTTATAGATAATTATTTGTAAGAAGTCATAACGTGAATCTAGTTTATCTATTATAAGATTATTGTAAACCCATCTAAATGTTCTTCTAACTTTCGGACCTGTACTTGCTACCCAGACATTTTCTTCAACTTTAAATGGAAACATATCTAATATTACCCAATTTTTTGTTTCTGTCTTATACTCCACCAGTTTGCCATATTCATTTCTGAATTTTGGGTTTGGTTTGGTTCCATCATCATTTCTTTCCAGTATCACATATTCATATTTAACTGGTTCTAAAACATTAAAGTTCCTTATGAGTTTAGGAAACTCAACATCTTCACTTTCCTTTAGTAGTTCATTAACTTTTTCGTAAGCTTCCTCTATATGACGAAACTTTCCGTAATTTTTCTTCATCCTACCATTAGCACAGACAATAAGTTTACAAGGCCATTTCGTGAAAACGTACCTTTGCTTTTTTATGACTTTCTTCTTTGGCCCACGTTTTTTCTTTGGTCCACGTCTCTTTTTTCTTGGCATTGTTGAAAACTTTTGGTATATTTGAATATAAATAATTTCAATTAAAAATTAAAGATAATGAGTAAATTTGTTAAAGCATCTGAAGATATTCAGGAACTTGTTGAAAAGGTAGCGGAAGAAAGAGATTTGTCTGGCTACATTGATTTTGAAACAATTCATTTTGGTAAACTCAAAGATGTAATTAGTGTTATGAAAGCTAGTGCGTCCGCAGAATATCTAAGTAACAGAGAAGACTTGGTGCTGGTGCTGATTAGGGAAGATGTGTTTGATAAGGTCGATGAAAAAACAAAACTAATGTGGATTAGAATGGGTCTTGACCAAGTTGCCTATGATTCAGAGAAAGATAAGGTTGTTATCGGTACACCTTCAATCACAGTACCAGTTGGATTCTATGAAAAATATAAGGATGATGCTGTGAAAGCTGCTTTGCTTGCCAAATATACAATCGCACAGATTGAAGATGAACAAAAAGAAAAGAAAGCACAAGAGAAAGCAAACAAGAAGGGAAAGAAAAAGAAAGGGGATGAATAAAACGAAAGCCGTAGGTTATTAACTTACGGCTTTGTTTTTATATCCATTCAAAACTTATATGACATAAATACCAAGAGGTGTATGTTTCTGTATTTCCAACATTTGTTGTGCTAATTCTGCATTTTCTTTCATTACGTTTACTGGGCGTAGTCTTTCAAGGCGTTTGTCCAATCTATCCATTACTGATTTCCACTCATCGTTACCCTGTGTAATTAACATATTGTAATCCATTTGCATTTCTGCTTCTGGTATGCTAACCTTTCCAGAGAATTTACCACGAATCAAACCCAAGGTAATTTTGGCTTTTGCAATAAGGAGTTGACGCACAATCGCTTTTGTTGGTTCGTTCAAGAAAGTGAAATCAATTTTACTTAGTGGTACTTGGTCTGGTGATAAAAGGACATCATTTGCGTTGTATCGCATACATTCATCAACATCACCTTTACTTGCATCATAATATGTGTACCATACTTCACAACCAACAAGTGATAAAGCACCAGCAATACCGTTTGTCAGTCCAAAATGAAGTTTGCTACCAGGAGTAGATAGTAAATGAATCAGATGTGTCCCTTCTGGCCCAGCCGTTACCTTATACACCAAATCACTTCTTAGAAGACGGTTTTTATATTGTAAATCTGTTGCCATATAAGCAACATCGGCAGCAGGCGCTGTATAGAATCCACCTACTGGGCCGTATGCGCCACCACCTAACTGTGCATATCCACCACCAAACCCAATATCAATACCGCCATAGTTAGCAAATAAGGCTGCTTGTGTTGTCGGAGGATTAACCCACATAACTCTGTTAATTACTCTTCCTGCTGGAACCGTATAAACTTGTTTCCCTTTTTCAATAGTAAAGAAATCTTTTTTCAATTCCCAAGGGCCTTCTTGTTGTAATCCAACTTGTTTTGAAAACCAATAACTATAATCTTTTGACATATCCAGTGCCCTAACAGACATAGCATAAGCCAAATCAATATTGTTTATATTTTTACCGTATAATGCAATCCAATTATTATCAACTACAAAGTTTTGCGCCCTTTCAGCATAGTCTTCAATACAAACATCTAGAAGCCCACACAATTGGTCATCCGTAAGTTCAACAGCACGTATAGGCGCACCCAATGTTACCCTTACTTTCCAGAATAAATCTTGTATTTCTTCAGTGATTTTGGTCATAACTATTTGTTTTATATTTATAAATAGTTAGCAAACGCAAATGTGGATTTGATATTAAATCATTTAGTAAACTATTTATATATACTAAACATGTAATACTGTGGTAATTGACTATGATTATTTGAGAAGTGAGTATGTAAAATGTGCGGAAGATAGTTCACGCATATATATGATTACACACTATCTTAAGACATATGATGCAACCCAGAGAAAGGAAGTGCAATTTGATTTGTTTCCAAGGCAAAAGGACTTGTGCCAAACTCTTGGAAACGCAAACAACGTTGTTACAACCAAACCAAGACAGGCTGGTATTACAACAACGTGTGGTGCTTTCATTGCTTGTGAATTAGCCCTTGCAGACCCAACATCACCACAAACCGTGCTTGTTATTGGTAATACGATTGACCTTGCACAACAGATGGTAACAAAAATACGTGAATTCTTATTCCAATTTCCTGCTTGAATATGGGGTGATGAGTTTGTTGAGTTAACTGGTGACCCTTCGAAGCCGCCAACAAAGAAACAACTTTTCAATATTTGTAACACAAAAGAACTTGTTCTTAAAAACGGTTGCCGTGTAGTAGCACGTTCATCTGGTCCTGATGCTTCTCGTGGTGTTGGTGGTGTTACGTGGCTTATATTTGATGAGGCAGCATTTATTGAAAACGGAAAAGATGTATATGCATCTGCTGTTCCTACAGTATCAACTGGTGGGCACGTCATAATGATTTCAACCCCAAATGGTAAAGACCTTTTGTACTATGAAACATGCCGTCAAGCAAAATTGAAGGGAACAAAAGACTGGAACCACTTTGAACTTGTTGAATTAAAGTGGTATCAAGACCCAAGGTACAACAAGTTTTTGGAATGGACAAGAAGAAATCCAGAAACAAACGAAATGGAGTTTTACAAAGAGCCAACCATTAACGAGAATGGTGATGTTAGGTTCACACCAAAAGAATGGATGGAAAGAGAAAAAGAAGGGTGGAAACCAAGGTCTCCATGGTATATTAAAATGTGCCAACAATTCAACAATGACAGCATGAAAATTGCGCAGGAGTTGGATGTCTCATTCTTGGGTTCAGCAGCAAACGTTGTGGAACCAGAAGCAATCCAAATGCAGTTAGATACTAATGTTAGGGAACCATTATACGTTGACAATCTTTGTGAAGATACTTGGGTGTGGAAAGAACCAATACCAGGACATAGATATTTAATGTCAATTGATTGTTCAAGAGGTGATGCTGCTGATAGTACTGCCATTGAGATTATTGACTTGGACGGTGTTGATGATGATGGTATGCCTTGCATAGAACAAGTTTTGGAATATCACGGAAAGAAAATGGGTGATACCGTTGGAGAAATGGCAAATTACTATGGACGTATGTATGGAGAGGCATTCGCCGTTGTTGATTGTGTTGGTGGTACGGGTGATGCTTGTGTATTAATGATGCAAAGATTAAAATATAAGAATCTTTTCTATGATGATGTTGACCTTAAATCTTATACAATACAAAGAGAAGCATCAACAATACCTGTGACAGACGGTAGAGCACCTGGTTTCCACACAAACGCAGTACGCGACCAGATGCTTATTGGTTTTGCTGATATGGTTCGTACAAATCAATTTAAAATCCGTTCAAGAAGAGTTATCGCTGAATTGGATACGTGGATTTATAAAGGCCCTACTGCCAGAATCGACCACCAAGATGGATGTCACGATGATACGTTAACGTGTCTTGCGATGGGATTGTTTGTTATGAAATTTAGTTTAAACAAACTTCAAAAAGCTAAAAAGAAAAGTGAAGCAATTTTAGGCGCTTGGACAACCAGTTATAAGGTGCAACAAGAAGCCGAAAAGAACGAGCCTAAAAAGAAGAACTTTAAGTTACCATTTTATTCAAATACAACATTGTCAAATAATAAAAGCAGTGGGCCTTATGGGGCTTACATGTGACTTATAAAATAATACAGATATGTGTTTCAATTTATTTAAAATGTTTACTAACAAAGAAAAAACAGAAGAAAAACCTATTAGCGAACAACCACAAGTTCAGAAACCAATAGAACAACAACCACAAGAACCACAGTCAGAGGAAAACGTTCTATCCTCTGCAACTGAGCCTAAAGTTGTTTATAACCAAAACATGGTTGTGCTGTTGGATAACGGTCACGCTAAATCAACCCCTGGTAAAAGAAGCCCAGTTTGGGAAGATGGCTATCAATTCTTTGAATATGAATTCAATAGAGCCATTGTTGCTAGAATTGCCAGTAAATTGGACGCTTTGGGAATTAGATATGAAATTATTACTCCAGAAATAGAAAAAGATATTAAACTGACGGAACGCGCAAGAAGGGTTAATAGTTTCTGTAACAAATATGGAAAAGGGAACTGTTTCTTAATTTCGGTACACGCAAATGCCGCTGGAAATGGTGATTGGATGAAAGCTCGTGGATGGAGTGCATATACAACAAAAGGAGCAACCACAAGCGACAGATATGCAACGATTCTATATGAAGAAGCAGAAAAACTTTTACCAAGGTTCGATATGAAAATCAGAAGGGATTGGTCAGACGGAGACCCTGATTATGAAGAGAACTTCACAATTATCAATTCAACATATTGTCCAGCGGTTTTAACAGAAAACTTGTTTATGGACAACAAGGAAGACTGTGCTTTCTTAAGAACTGATTGGGGTAGAGAAATTATTGCAAGAATACATGTAGAAGCTATAAAAAGAATTTTTGCTGTTAACTAATGAAAAAGAAAATTACCATAACTGAAAATGATATACACAAAATCGTTAAGGCTGTCTGTACTAAAATACTAGAAGGTGTTAACACACATAATGTTTTGGATAAAACGTTTGTACAATATGGTGCAGACGAATACGACCCTGAATTATTTAGGAAGGTTGATAACTCTGCTACGTGGTTAAACAAACCATTTGGGGGGCTATGAGGCTCACCATTGGATAGTAAAAACGGTAGTCATTGAGGCGATTGGTGTGATGGGGAGCAATTCAGAGGTGATACTTTCGATAAACATTTCTTGTTTAAACTATCTCCAGACGCTAAAATATATGTAATTAACAATTTAGAAGATTTAAAAGACGTATCAACCAGGTTTAACAAGATTACAGGGAAGTTTGGCCTTGATATTCATTGGTTGGTGGAAAATTATGACGGAATTTATGTCACAAAAAAAGCAGCATGGGATTTCCATATAATGTGGAACAGTCCGATAGAGGGACTTGATACTTGGGATGTTGAAAGTATTTGTATATTTAACCCGAATGTTGTTATACCTGTTAAAGAAGATTCCTTTGATAAAGCAAAGGTGTGTGATTACTCCTCACCAAATCCTTGGGAAAAAGATGTTTTAGGATTTAGTGGCAAAGACGAAAGACAAATGAAACACGATTTTAATCTATATGGAAATAAAAACGTGGAAAAAGACATGTCCAAGTTTTTCAATGGCACACATCCTGCAATAATAGCACAGGGTGATGGAAGAACAAGAGACGTACAAAAAGCAAGAAACTTTAATGGTACAATAAAAAGTGGGTTAAAGGAAGGGCATGACTTGGAAGAAGATAGAACACTTTATCATGGAACACGAGCAGATTTCAATCAATTCGATTTAGCTTACTTGTCTTCTGGATGGGGACAGCAAGATTGAGGTTATGGTGTCTATTTAACAGATTATCCAGACTGTGCCAAAGAATATGGAAGGGGTGGTATGATATATACAGTACAAGTTCCACAAGGAAAATATCTGAATGACCAACGAATAACCCCGACAGAGGCAAACAATATAGCCAGAAACTTCTTTAATTATTACTTAAACACTGACTACGGAAAAGAAGCATATGCTAACAGTCAGAATGACTTTTGGGAATATGAATGTAGTTACATTGGAAAATCAACGGATGGCTTAAATTTATATGGTTCCATATCACAAATACTTGGTAGTGATGAGGAGGCATCTAAATACCTCGATTCCATCGGTTATGTCGGTTTGAAATATCGTGGAGAAAATCGTGATAATGGCAAGAAATTTTGGAACTATGTGATATTTGACCCATCAAAGATAAAAATTGTGAATAAACAACAAATATAACATGTGGTAGTTAATAGAAAAGCCGTAGGATTTCTCTTACGGCTTTTGTTTATATAATAAACGGACTTTCGTTTTGATTGTACCGTTTACACGCCAAATCATATTCTTTTAGTTTTTCTGGCACAATATAACTTCTATCAACAATAAAGTGTTGTGAATTGGGGTAAACCATAACATTCCCGTTTCTTACTTCAATATTATAACCATTACCAAAAGGAATACCGATAGAGAATTTACCAAGATGTTCTACTGTTTTACCCAAATTGTGTGCGTGACTACCATGTCCTTCACAATATTCTAAAATTGAAATGAAATAATTTTCGAGGGATGTTACTTCTGTTTTTGGTAGCGTAAATCTACATTCATATACTTTACCGCACCTTACAAATAGGGCATAAGGCAGGGTATAAACCCTAAATTCACCATATGAATATGAATATGAAACGTCTTTATACACGTCATAACAGACATATTTCTCTGGTATTTGTATTTTCACTTTATTATTGAAAAGATTAATATACATCGGCTTGATTTTATAGTCAGTAACCTCTTTAAACGTTATTTCTGGCGTTTTAAAGACATCTTTAACCAAAGACACATGTTTGAACATTTCAGAGTTTTCAGCACAAATTTTAGCCGTTTCCTCGTCAATGGTGACAGGTGTTGTTAGTTTACATAGTTTCCGAATCAATGCATGCGCTAGATGAAATTCCATTTTCTGTTCTTAATGTTTTATATTTATATCCTGGTTCGTTAATTTCTTTATCCTTGTTGTCAAGGAAAGGACAATTTACACAGTCCTTTTTTTCGTTAATACAATCGTCCAAACTTTCACACATTGATGTTTGTTGTTCAAAGAGTTTATAGTACTCAATTGAGTTTGGATTCATTGCTGATTCATATTTATCCCTTGTTGCCAACATTTCTGCCAATTCCTTTTTTGTTAGTTCCATGTATAGTTTTACTTTTTCATCAAAGGTCATCGGCTGTATTTGGAGATATCCGTTTGTTTCCATTTTTCAAGTATTTTAATAAATATAAACAAAACTTTTGTAAAAGTCAATAAGCGTTTACTATTTACGATACAATGGCTATTTTACAATAGAAAACTATTTATATGTATATAAGACATTTATAACAAGAGAATATGGCTAATAGAAATACAATTTTTCAAAACCTCAATAAGTTAATGAGAGGCAACAATGTACCAGATATATTTGTTGATGATAAAGCATACGGTACACCAAGTCCTGTCGTTTACAGTACGAACAATAAAGAGGATTATGAAAAGAAGTTAGAGGATATCAGACAACAAAAACTTTTATCCTATCATTGGGTTAAAGCTGGCGCTGACAGTGCGATGGAAGGATTAGCAGGATTGAACGGTGTTAAGTTAATGTACCGTGATTCTGACTTGATGGAGACAATGCCAGAAATTGGTTCAGCGCTGGACATTTATGCAGAGGAGGCGTGTTGTGTAAACAGTAAGGGTAAAATGTTAAATGTTTATTCCAAATCAGAAAGGATTAAAGCCATTTTGGAAGATTTGTTTGTTAATAGATTAAACATCAACGTTACTTTGCCAATGATTTGTCGTGGCATGTGTAAATACGGTAACGATTTTGAACTTCTAAACATTGATAAAGACAATGGAATTATGGGATGGAGGCGTTTAAATCCGTTTGAAATGGAACGTGTGGAAAACGGGTATTCCACATCATCAATGTCAATGGTAATGCCAACAGATACGAACAAATTAAAACCAGATGAAGTTAAGTTTGTCTGGCTTGGGCATAATGATAACAAGCCGTTTTGGAGTTGGGAAGTAGCGCATTTCAGAATGCTGAACGATAGTTTCTTTTTGCCTTACGGTACGTCAATACTACATAAAGCAAGAAGGGCGTGGAGAATGTGGAGCATGATGGAAGACGCAATGCTAATTTATCGTCTTGATAGAAGCATTGAAAGAAGGGTTTTCAAAATTTATGTTGGTGGTATTGACGAGTCTGATGTTAAAGCATATGTTGATGATATTGCAAACAATTTTAAAAGAACACCAATCATTGACCCTCAAACTGGTCAGATTGACCTTCGTAAAAACTTTATGGATGTTTCAACAGACTACTTCATACCAGTAAGAACAGAGAACGCACCTAACCCAATTGAAACGTTGCAAGCAGCGCAGAACACTACTGCTATGGAAGACATACAATATATGCAAAGCAAAGTGTTCGCGGCATTAAGAGTTCCAAAGGCATTTTTAAACTTCCAAGGGCCACAGGGTAGAGGACAGAACTTAAGTTTAATGGATATTCGTTTTTGCAGAATGGTGAACAAAATTCAACAATATTTGTTACTTGAATTAAACAAAATCGCAATGTTGCATTTGTTCATTATGGGTTTCGAAGACGATATCACTAATTTTACACTTTCATTAAACAATCCTTCTGCACAAATCGAGGCACTTGAAATGGAGGATTTGACAAAAAGAATACAAGCAGCATCAACAGCACTTGCTGACCCTGGTAATGGTATGCCGATGATGTCTTGGCATCGTGTCATGAAGGATATCATGAAGTTTAGTGAAACTGACATTAAAGATATCTTGTGTGAAATGCGCTTAGAAAAAGCGATTGTCAATGAATTGAACATGACACCAGGGGTCATCACGAATACTGGTATTTTTGACACTGTGGATAACTTATACCGTGACTATAATAAACAACCAGGACAAATGCAGCCACAACAACAGCAAGGCCCTATGGCTCCAGTTGGACCTGGTGCGATGGGAGGCGCTATGGGAGGTGTGCTAAATAGTGATTCTCTTGGTGGTGGCCCTGGTGGTGGAGAAGATATGACTGGTGAGGAAGAGAGCGTACCAATGGGACAGGCCCCATCAGTAGATAATGGGACACCGTTACAAGAGAATATAGAAAGGCGCAAAAAGTCCATGGTAGAGCATTTTATGCGTGAATATTTTTCTCTGATAGAGAATAAAGAAAATACGGATGACATTATAACAGAAGATTATGTTGGTAAGAATATGAATGTTATAAATGATTTACAGGAAAACATTAACAATATTGATACAATAACGAACAACCTTGAAGAAAAAAGCAGTTTATTGGAACAAGAAATCAAGGATTTGAAAGATAAGGAAGAAATTAGAAAATTGTCGGAATAAACAGCAGCAATAACTATTTATATAAAAATATTGACAATGGAAAAGAATATATATCAAGAAATTAAAAATCTAAAGACCGTTAACGAAGCAAACAATTTCAAGAATGAAATTAACAAAATCATTAACGAACAGATTGAACAAATCATAACAGATACATTCATCAGTTCATTTAAAGATAGAAACTTTGGGTATATCAAGGAGAATTTTGAAAACTTATCTGAAGAATTATTCAAAACAAAGAAGGGACGTGCTACAATAAACAAATACATTAAATGCATTAAAGAAAGTAAGGATTTAACGAAAATGCATCAAATGTATGAATGTGTTAGAAAAGCTGATAAAGATTGTGACGTGAACGCTTACTTAAACGAAGCAGTTTCATTGATAGGCAATATCAATAAAGACACTTATTCAAAATCACTTTCTAAACTTGCTGGAATTTTTAGTGACGCATACAGACAACTTTGTGAAAACAACATTGTACTAAACAACAACGCTCCATTCTACGATTCAGTGGAGTTTATTATGTTTAACAGAAAAACGCCTAAAAACTTAGCGGAATATAACTCCAGACTATCTACGGTTAAAAAACACATATTGGAAGGGGCAGGATACAAAATTAAAGAAAGTAAGAACGTTGATGAACTTACTGATAATTTGATGGAGGATTTTAACGCTAAATATTCACAATTATTGGACGATGATGTTGTAACGTTAGTAAAGGAAGTGTTTTCAAATGATGACAAAGAAAATATCTTTAACAAATATAAAGAACAGTGCATCAACAAACTTAACGAAACAAAAATGGGTTTTGAAAAAACTGGTGACAATGACTCTTTAGAAAGAATCAACACTATTATTGAGAGAATCGACAAGAAAGTATATAACCCAGATACGGTAAATAACGACTTATACAATCTCATAGAAATTTCAAGTATTGAGTAATGGCAAAAACAGTCCGATTATCACAGTCACAACTTAATGAACTTGTTTTAAGAGAAAACGAGGAGAAACTTCTTTGTGAGGCATTTAACGGGATGAATTTCAACGAAGCCTTAAAGGATGGTTGAAAATATATCAAAAACGGTGTAAAAGTAGGGTCTGTTGTTGGTGCTCTTGCTGTTACTTTTAATTTAAATGATGCTGATAAAGCGAAAATCTATAATTTTTTTAATAACAAAATAGTAAACACCAACAATAAAATGGATGCCAACAAACAAGAGAATACATTTGATGTTCAAAAGTTTAATGACCAAGTGGCTGCTGTTGATGAGTATATGAGGAGTGTAGTAGCATTAAACGGTTATAACCCAAATGACATACAACTAACGCCATATGAAATTGTGAAGAAATGCCACGAACACAATTTTAAAATTTCCAATTTACTTGCACATTTACACCAAGAAAGTTGTTTCGGTATGACAAAGAGAGCCAGAAAAACTAACAGTCCTTTTTCTGTTGGAAGCTATGATGATGGGACGAACAGAGTGACATACGACAAACAAGACGATAGCATTGATGGGTTTTTAAATCTTATAGAAAAGGATTATCTTAGAGACGGTAAAAAATATAGTGATTTGATTTCTGGTAAAAATTCTTTTGTCAACTACCAGAACAACAGATACGCACAAGACCCTAATTACGAAGCAAAAATACAACAGTTGACAAAAAGAGTAGAGAAAAACTTCCCAATACTTGGTGAATTGTAATAATGAAAACCATGAAAACTATTAAAATCACAGAAAACCAGCTCAACAAAATCATTTGTGAGAACGTTGAAAATCATTTTCCTTCAACGAATAGTGCTTCTTTGTTAAAGCATTTCGAAGAAAAATACGGTGTAACATTATCTGATAACGGAGAAAAATGGTTCATGGGTGTCATAAATAACTCACAGTTTGGCTTAACAATGGACAATATATTGGAACACGTGGTTTTCCAATATTGTGGAATTGAGAGGTTCCCTATTGGAAAAGGTGTTGCAAATGAATGAGACGAATTGGATAGTATTATAAGGGTTATGATTGAAAAAACGGGTGTTGGTAAAGATTTGTTGGCAAGGTTTAGAAATTTAAAAACACACGAAGATTTTATTTCGCCAAAAGAAATGAAATCCATTGAAGAAAAACTGAAATACTGGCCGAATATATACAACGAATTTGTTAGGTGCTATAACATCTTTACGAAAGTAGCGCCAGAAATATATCAGAAAATAGACGCATTGAAAAACTACAAGGATGGTATTCCAGCCCTTGAATTCTGCTTCCTTGTTGGATGTGTAAGAGAGAGGGGTAGAATGAAATTAGATGCTGCTATTAACAACGTCTTATATGGTGTTGGTAAAAATCTATTACCAACATTTAGTTAATTCTAACTGTATCAGATAACATTGTTTTCAATTCAAATCCCTCAAGTTGTGGGATTGTACTTGGGTCGTTTATTGGAGCAAGTAAATAGTGACTATGTGTGTGATTTAAGAACGCTTTCCTGAAGATATCCAAAAACTCAACCAATTTATCACCATATGGCAATTGATGTGCGGTTTCAATGATTTTTTTCATTTCCTCGTCAGTTATTAATTTATCAGTATCCGTTACGCGATAATGATGTTTTGAGTTTGTTCCTATTAGGTTGATTTTATCGGCAACTATATTTGCCACACTATTACATTTATCTTCTCTTTTAGTACTGTTATTAAGTCCTAAATCATAGTATCTCAGAAGAATATATGCTGGGTCAGTATTGTTGAATTTGAATTTCTGTTTATTAGTCCACGTTGCTTTCTTTACACCGCATCTAAGTCTAATATCCTCTTCCTTGATTTGAATGTCTGCGTTTCTTCTTCCAGTAATATAAACATCTTCATCGTCGGGGAAAGAACCTTCTGAATCACCGTTATCATAATATGGAGATTTCATGGGGGCATATTGACTTCCTCTAAAAATAGACCTTGCGTCAGTTTCAAACGGGTCAAAGTTTATTTTATTTTGCTGCGACAAAACAGGCCCCATATAATAACGTTGTGTATCGCCGTTATTTGATATTGCGGCGATAACTAAAACACATTCCCCTACTTTTGGCTTAACAAAAAATACTTTTGGGAGAAGAGGAAAGACATAATTGTTATTGTCTTCAATCAACTCTTTATTTGTTCTGGCATTATCCTCAGGGCTCATTCTGACTTTGATTCTATCCATGCCATCATCATCCTTAACACTGATAACCTCACACACCCTTACTATGTCGTTGTCTTTCATTGTTTATATAACAAAGTTTTTTCTTTTATTCAATTCTTCTTCCGTTTTGTTGTATTCTATATCCATAGCATCCAATTCATCAATCAGGGATTGTATTTTGTTTTTTGTTGCCTCATACTCGTTTTTCAACGTTTCTTGATAAGCCCTAATTTCTGAGTTTGATAAATCCTTAATGTTTTTTTTAACCATACTAAAGTGCTTTGTTTTTGAAACTTATTAACGGTATTGTTTTAAAAGTAATTGGCATTTGATTTGTTGATGTGACAGTAACTGGGCCACCAGCGTTTCCACCTGTACCAATAACAGTTAAACCCCCTGCTGGTATAACGCCCTGGCTAACACCATTAATACCAAAGTTTTTACAAATAGTGTTAAAAATTACATATGTTTCTAGGTTATGTAAATTCTGTGAGCCATCAGGGTTTGGGCCGATTGGTATTCCCATCTTCGCATATTCTTGTATTGCCTCTGAAGTCATTTCCATAGGAGAAGCACCAGTTCTTTTCAGTGTGGTACAATATAGCAATAATGCTGGTAATCCTTCAGCTGGTGATACTGCACCGCTGAACATACCTTTAATGTTCTTAATAATATCTGTAATGTTCATTGTTCTTCTATATTAACAAGTGTTATCAGAATCTGGTATTACCTTTTCTGTTTGTATAATGTCTGCGTAATTAACGTCATCAATGGCAGTGAGTATGTTTTTATGTCCAAAAATATCAAATATTTTAACACATTCTAACGCCTCCAACAGTGCAGCAAGATATCCTTCAAGTTGTTCCAAAAGACGCATTTCAGCCCATTTTAAAATCAAAGGCAAAACTTTGTTCTTAAAGAACTTCAACAAAGCTTTTATGATAATATCTTTAATTTTCACAATCAATTTAACTAAAAAGCCAATCAGTTTCTTCTTAATGAACTCAAGGAAATAGAACATGTCGAACTTCATGTTCGCAGCGTTAACCAACCCTGCCATTTCATAGTTTGCAATGATTAGCAGCATAACCTTTGGTGACAGTACGCTTTTAACAATTGGGTTGATTAAGTTTATGATTATGTTAGAAAGCCAATGCTCGTTAAATGATAGTTCCCACGTAGACTTTGTTTCTATCATACCATCTGTTGCTGGCGTAACAGATACATCATACAAGGTTTTTTCAATAATATCCCGTTTTTCATAGAGAGTAGCGGCAGAAGACGCTTGATTAAGTCCATCAATTACCGCTTGTTTATTTACTTGAACGCCTATACCTGTTTGTGTCTCTCCATACCTAGCGTTATATTTGCTCAACTCATTTTCTTCCATCATCTGAATCCAATCATCATTTGTGAAAGTATAAAAACAATCATTGACTTCTGTGTCGTCAACCGTTATCACGTTTTTGATTATTTTATTGAGCATCGCTTGTGTTAATATATCTGTGTACCCATAACTCAAATTAATATTTGGTGATGGCAAGCCAAGCACCAAGTTTTCAAAAAGCCCAGTTATTAAGCGCTTAGGTGAAAAAATCCTGATGCTGTCAAGATAATCTTTATTAAAACGATACAATGACTTACCAGCATAATCTTCACCGATTTTTAATTTTATATCCAAGTAATTTTCATTACTTAACGTACAGATAGTTTTCTCCTCGTCTGGATTATTCGTATCATTGTGTCCAACCCTTCTATTTGTCCATTCCTGGTCTTCATGTTGGTTTGCTTTGTATAGGGTGTACCAGATGAAAGCGTTCAAATCAATAGCGTCTTTCAAACTACTTGGTGTTGTCGATTCGTCAATATTGTTATATTGTCTTTTACCTTCATCTGTTGTCGGACAGATATCTAACATTTTAGTTAAGTCTATTGTATTGACAGGACAGTTAACACCATCTGTAATATAACTTCTTTTAATCTTCGGATGTATTGAGCAACTATAGATTTCAGATAGGACAAGAGAAATCAAAGATTTTACAACAGAATCAAGTCCATTCAAAAAAGCACAATCCCACAAGTCTTCATCCTGTAAATTCTTAACCCATTCATTAAGTTTTCCAAAGTCCAAGTCATCCATTGAAAAATTGACACCTATAATATCGGTTAATATAAAGCTGAATATTTCCTTATCGTTAATATTAATAGCTTGTAAACAATCCACAAGGAACTCGAAACCAGATTTATAAGTTTTAATTTTAAACTGGTCCAATATTCCAAGAGGAAAGTTTTCAACAAGCGTTTGCATTACGCCCAATCTAGCCAAAATTTCACTGGTTGCTTCGTCCATTGTTATTCCTTATCTTTAGTGTTATATGTCGTACTATCAGAACCCTCTTCTTTAATGACTTTGTTAATTTCAGACCTTAAGTTTCTCAAGTCCATTTTGGTTGCTTTAACATTGTTCATATCATTAACCGTTTTTCCAAGGTCTCCGTTATGCTTAATAATCTCACCCATGAACTTTGCGATTTCGAATTTTAGATTTATGGCTTTTGTTTTATCACCAATAAAATCATGCATTGCTTTTGCGTATCTGGCTTTATCTTCCATAGTTAGGTTAGCAAGAGATGAAGAGTTCATTAACTTGTTCATTTCATTCTGAATTTCATTGATTTCTTTACAAGTTAAATCGTAACTTTCTTGCAAAACCTGCTCAACTTTCTCAATAGATTTGAGACGTATTTTTATATCATCTTTTACCATTTCTTTTTGTATATAAATAGTTTAGTACAATTTTTCTATTTTACCATGTTCTCCTTAAGGATTTCATAAGCTTTTTTATATTTCCTCATATTGTCACGGAGTTCTTTTGTTGTCATCATGGTTTCTTCTTTTAAGAATAGCAATACACGACTTTTGCGAAATTTCTTACTGGTGTTCTCGTTTTCAATATCAAGAACTTTTTCTCAATTTTCTAGCAATTCACATATTGCAATACCAGTTTTTATTTCACCTTCAGTTAAACCATATTCCTCAGCGTGACTAATCATAGTTTTAATTTCAACAGAAATTGAGTTTACTAAATTGGCGGCGAGGTCTTCGGAACTTGTTTCGTCTAAATCATAATCGAACCCGTTATTAACTTCCTCCATAACATCATTAAATGGTAAAATCCTTTGTTGTTGTTTTGAAAGTGTTGTGAGTTTACTTTTCAAATAATTTACTACGATAGTGCCGCAATATGAGTACGCTTTTTTTCCCTTGTCTGGGTTAAAGTTTCCAATTTTCGATAACAGATATGACAACGTATCATCAAATGTGTGTTGATGTTCTTCATCTGGCACATAAAGTTTATAGCGTCTAATGATTGAGTTAATCATTTTATCAAACGCTGGCTTTAAAACCTCATTGTATATCTGGTTCTTTTCCTCTTTATCGTTACTATTAATGTACCTTACAACTGCTTCTTCTTCTGCGTCATAAAAATAGTAGCCATTTTTTTCTTTTGTAGATTTTCTTCCTCTTTTTGCCATTTTTCATCCTATGTGTATTTGGATGGAAAACCTATGCAATCATCATCTGTATTATTTCAATACACTTTCCTACGTCACATTTTACAATGTCTTACCGTGATGTTTAAAGGGGATATAATGATATACCCCCTTTTCGCATGGTAATTCCTTATTGTTTTTCGTAGGTTTTCTTTCTGTCTTTAACAAAATAATATTCTTGTTGTGCCAATTCAACCCACCATTCCGCTTCTTCCTGAGAGATTGTTTTCTGGGAAATATCAGACAAACTGTCTGGACGGTTTATTGTATGTATGTATCCAACCTTTGGAATAACGAACAATTTCTTTTCCTTATGGATTGCCCTCAATAAAAACTCGTGCCAAAACGCGATTTTAATTGACGGCTTCAACTCTCCAATTTCAATAAACTCTTTTGTTTTGAAAATAGCACCTGTCACGTTGATTGATAAGAAATTCATAACAGAATCTAAATCAAGGTAGCCAATGACTTCGGAAAATGAACTTGCCCAGAACACCTCATTGATATAACCTATTGGCCCAGCGTCCTTATGTTCGTAGTCGATAGCTTCAACAAGCGATAAGAAACCAAACACGTCTTTATATGCTTCTGTGTATGTTTTAGCGTTCTTAAAGAAGTTAGGTGTAAACTTATCATCATATTCCAGAACAGTAAAGTAGTCGGTTTGGCAATATTTAAGGGCGGTATTTACTTGACTACAGAAATCATCTTTCGTGGATTGAACGAACTCAATACCCGTGTGTTTTCCAAATTTTTCTATTTCCTGAATCTTTGATAATACCTTTTTAGGAGCCACGATAATAATGTTCGTAGGTTCAACGATGCTGTCAACGGCCTCTTCAAGAAGACCGTGCACTGTGTCATCAAAAATATGTACTGGTATAATTACTGTTAGATTTTTCATATTATTTTTCTTTATTTAACTCATTACTAAAATATTCGTATGCTTTTTGCAGTTCATTTTTCCTACCAAATCTAATGTCGTTCAAGTAAACATCTGCAATCTCTTCCTTTTGATTATCTGGCGTGTATAATTCCTTTGTTTTCATGGAATCCTTGTAGATTTCATCTGAGATATTGTCAAGTGTCCACGTTCTAACTACACTGGAAATAATTTGTGGAAGGTCTTTAATGTTGTTGAACCAAATTGGTCCGTCAATCAACGTTCCATCATCTTTAATCATCCAGTCTGTTGGGTTGTCTGGAATTTTTGCAAGTACGATTGTACCGCTACGCAATGCTTCAAGACAGGTATAACCAAAATCTGTTTCATCATCAATCCAAATTGTGATTGCAGCGGTATTAAGTGCTTCTGCTAAAACTTCCTCTGGAAGTCCTCTAACGTCACGGAAAGATACCCATTTATAAACTGGATACAACCAGTAGAACGGTTTGATAATCTTATCAACATTGCTTTGTTCTTTTGAAACAACGTTAATAATAAGTTTCTGTGGCTCTTTTGATTCCCTAAATACGTTTGGAATTGCTGGACTTACAACATGTGTAGTAATGTTAGGAAAATATTTCTTAATGACAGCCTCATTCGTTCTTGTATTTGTTACCACTTCTCTCACATTCATATCGTCCCAAGTAACTCCAACTGGTATTGTTGAAGTTAAGTAGGATTGGTTTTGGAAAATTGCAATCCTCTTACAAGGGAGATTCTTTGTTTGTGACATTACATTTGCATAAATTTCTGGAATGAATAAGAAGTCGGAAGGTCTAATTTCCACATTGTCCGTTTCCACATTTACATGTGGTAAACTGGCATATTTCTCACCAAGCCATGATTCAACACCAACAAACTCCTTCTCTTGATGAAGCATCATGACATTATAACCAAACTCCTTCAAAGCATAGGCAGTACGATAAATGTATGCCAAACTTCCAGATGGATTGCCTTTTGTGTCCATCACAAAGAAGAAGAAAGTGAAATCTTTCTTGTCTAATCTGTCAACACTTTCTTTAATATTTTCAAGCGCTTTAATTTTTTCTTCTTTAGTCATTGTCTATATTGTTTTTAATTTATTTCATATAAAAATCCCATTTCGAGCATCGTGTTAATGCAAAGGGCAATTGAGAACTCAGATGTTATTGTTGCACCATCTGCAAGAAATGTTTGCTCGTTGGTGACGAGCGGAAGTATAAACATTTTAACCAAATCATACATAATAGTATCGTTTTGAGGATTACCAGCACCTTTTACGTCACGACACGTTTTCGATGTCATTTTCATCGTTGTTTCATCGGTATCAAGTTCATACGCCTCAATAACCTCCGTCTCTTTACCCGTTTCTTTGTCTGATACAACACAAAACTTTTTAATTTTATTCAAATCAAACGCATATTTTTTGTTGTCATAAACAACGAATCTATCGGTTCCCATATTTCTCAATAATTTTTTCAATGTTATTACTTTCTTCTAAAAATGCCATCATGTTAATATATGTTAAATCATAAGGACAGTCTTCATTATATTCTTTTTCAATTCTGATTGCAACTTTCCCTTCTGGCTTATTATTCAACAAATCTGGATTAGCTGTAATCAACACGTCACACTTATCCCAAATTTCAAGAGAATCTGTGGGGTAATAGTATTCTCTAATTTTACATCCAATTTTAGCTAGGAAGAATGAAGTACTAGGAATTGACAAGCCATATTCCTTTGGTGATACGATGATGAATTCAATAGGCTCTTCCGTATCATAGTTCGGTACTTTTGTTAGCAACCAATCATTAAACAAACCAGCCAGTCTATTGTTACATGTAGGACATGAACCAAACAACTCATAAGCGTAATCATTATACGTAAACACTTCAAAAGCCCTTTTAGTCTTGAATGGAAATAGTATTTCCAAGTCATTTGTGAATTGACTGAAATCATCCATATCGAATGTATGGTCATAATGTTGGATATAATATTTTGCAAAGTTTATCGTGAAGTTCCTTAACACGTCATTAATGTCAATTGCAATTTTCATTTCATATTGTTTTTAGTGTTTGTTATTTTTTTCTTCTCGCATTAGTTTGTCAAAAACGGCAGCATCTGCTGTCTTGCTTTTAGGTGCTCCTGTCAAATATTTTTCGTTTAACTCTTTCGTTTTATATTTTTCAATAGCATCATCAATTTCATAGTCAATGCTGAACTCAGCAACATAATTTCCATCAAAAATATCCACCTTTGAAAGACCTCTATTGATACACTTTATGTTGTATAACTCTCCTATGCCAGCGGCTTTATTCGTTGTGAATGATATGTTTTCAAAATCAAACATTTCATTTCTTTTATCTTGTGAATCATAGATTCTTTTTAGTTCCGCAATGAACAAACTATCAATTTTCCAAAATTGTCTTGTGTATTCTGAAAAGTATAAGTCAAGAAGATATGTGTTGTTTTTCTTGTTTTGCTTAATCACGGCCTTTCTAATATATTTTTCAATCAAAAATTTTGGCGTAAAATCTCTTTCGATGTTAAAGAGAAATGTTTCATTTTCTCCTATCATAGTTCCTTTTACAAGTTCCGACATGTGTTCTAATTGAGAGTTCACGTCTATTTCAAAATCTTTTGCATCTTGGATGATAATAACATTATAATCTTCTGTTTTTAGTATATCTTTTCTTTCATCCAAGTTTACAGGGTCCTTCTTTACCGCCGTTGCAAATAACATTGCATCTTCTGGTAAATCTTTTTCGTCCTCGTCACCCTTTGGCTTTTCGAACCCTGTAACCGTAACAACATAATTGTCTGCCTCCCTAAAAACGCGATAATATTTATCTCTCATTTCCTGAACCTGTTCAGTTTCTTTTTGTTCAGCGAAATCATTAAATACACCACTACCACCAACTTCTTGAACTTTCGATGTTGAGTCATTCGTTTTCGTTACGGTTTCCTCGCCACCTTTCATTCCGTGAAATAAAGCAGCAAACGCTAATTTTACTTTGTTTGTTTTTTTCATTAGTATTCTATATCTTCTAACATTTCTTTTATCGTATCAATAATCGCCATATAAGCTTTGTTATAGCGATTAAACTCATCATAAGCGGTTTTATCTGGTTTTCCTTGTATTTCATTATTTCTAATGTCGTTTTCGTATCTTCCACAGATAATTCTTGCACCCTGCTCGTATGCTATCAACTCTCGCATACTTAAATTTTTCAGTTTCATAAATATCCTTTTTTAGAAAATATAACACAAAAAATAAAAAAAATCAATACTATTTATATATTGATTGCGTTGTAAAAAATAAAAGCCGTAGGATTTCTCTTACGGCTTTCTTTTTTATTGAAGAATTTTATCTTACATAAATCATTAGGTCTTCCTGTATTGGCATTTTTAAAATACCCTCTGGATATTCCACACCATCTTCGATAATATCACCCCTGAAATTAATCTTAAATACCCCTTCGTATATACCTGGTTTTCTCGTATCCCTTTCTTTTCACCTATATTGGATTATGTATTTTTCTTCGCACCCTTCGCTATTTGCCTCAACAATTTCGGCTGGCTCGTTTGATACTTTAAGTATTCCTGTTTCTGCATCCCACATTGAAAAGGTTATCGTTGCATCTTGTATAGCATTATTGAATAACATGGACCTATGGAAATCATAACGCCCATCGTTAATCAACTCCATACGAAGATATGGAACGGTGCTATTTCTTCTTATGAAAAACTCTTGTATCATCGGTGCTTTTCATATAAATACTTTACTTTTTGTTTTTGGCCAGAATAAAGTTGTTTTTTAAGAGTTCACGATGCAATTGTTCTGTTATGTTTTGTATTAAATCAGAATCCTCATCTTTTATTATGTTCACTCTTTTTGGGATTTCTGATTTTTGCCTAAAATAACATTCGAAATTAAGATATGACTTTTTATTACATTTAATTCTGTCACTGGCTACTTCAAAGTTCAATATGTAGAAGTTTTCAACAAGTGAACTTTGTTTAACTATATCAGATACCTCTTTCCTAAATGTTTGCTTTATTAATTCAATTTGTTTAGAATATCCCCTTTCTTCATTTAATGGTGTTATATACGTATTTCCCTCAATGTAGAAGGATACTGGGTTTTTCTTGTTCAAAGTGCCTATCTTTAGTTTAAAATTATCATTTGGTATTGTTATTTTCGTTGCAATTTTCTTCATGTTGTGTTGGTTTTTATATAATATAATGATTTTTTTGAAAAAGTCAAATTTTTGTTAAACTTGACCGATAATCGGACAATAATGGCTTTGTGATAGAAAAGATAAATGTATAATATTAAATAAGTTACATAAAGAATCGGACAATATTGGTTAACTTTTCACCAGTAAAACTATTTATATAGAAATACTTGTTATAATGGTTAGACACATTTTTTTAGATAAATGCAACACAATATTAAAGGATAGTGAAGCCAATACAGGTCTTAATCCTATTGCTGAATTGAATTACGGAAATATCGTAACCAGAATTTTATTGCACTTTGATGAAAGACAGATTGTATCGTTGGTTGAAGATAAAACATTCACAGACTTGGATAAAGTATATTGTGTATTGCATATGACAAATGCTGCTGCAATAGATGGTGTACCTTATGATAAAAATCTTAAGGCTCCATATTGTGGCATTAAAGAAAGAGCCGTTTCCTTTACGGTACTTGCATTGAGTTTACCAAAAGCATTTGATGAAGGTAGAGGGTACAATTTCACAAAAGAAGTGTTTCTTGAAGGTAATGCCTCATTCTCAGTAAAAGGTAGTAACTGATACCAAGCAACAAACGAAGAAGAATGGCCAGCAAATGGTGTGTATTCTGACGAAACAATTATGGAAGAATATCAAAAATTCTTGAATGACGAAAACTCAATTGTTATTGGTACACAACACTTTGATTTTGGTGATGAAATGCTGAACATTGAAATTACGGATTTTGTGAAAAGTCTTGTGAACGGTGATGCACAAAACAATGGTATTATGCTGTGCTTAACACCAACCTTGGAAAATAAAGAAACAGATAAAGGTCAATACGTTGGATTTTTTACTGACCACACAAATACATTTTTCCATCCGTATGTAGAGGTGGTGTATGACGAGGTTATATCTGATGATAGAGAATCGTTCTATGTTGGTAAAGAGAACAGATTATACTTGTATTCATACATCAACGGGAAACTTGAAAACTTGGACCAACTACCAACTTGTAATATTGGGACGGTAAAACAAGCAACTAAGGGTGTATATTACACAACTGTGTCTGCTGAGGAAAGCTCAAATTACACACCAGAAATGATATATGAAGATATCTGGAGTAACATTGTTTTTAACGGCACTAAACAAAGTGATGTTGTTATGGAATTTGTGGCACTTCCAAGACAGTTCTACTTCCAAATTGGGCAAGGTAAAATATCTGTTCCAAGAATAGTACCGTCAATTTACGGCATAAACGATGACGAAAAGATTGGCATAGGAGAAGTCAGAGAGATTATAGTTGATATGAGAAGAAAATATACAACTGATAAAAGAGAAACAACTGTTAATGCTTTCTACAGATTGTATGTAAAAGATGCCAATAGAGAAATAGACATTTTTGGGGGATATCAACCTATCGAAAAATCATTCCTAAACAATTATTTCATAATCAACACCGCAGATTTGATACCAAACAAATATTACGTGGATATTAAAGTCCTACAAGGAAAAGAAACACTATTTTATAAAGATTCTTTACACTTCACAGTGGTAAGCAATGTCACAAATAGATACGCATAAAAATGGGGAGTGTTTCACTCCCCATTTTTCAATATTTCAACAACCTCTTCACATAGCGGTTGAACGATGGCATCAAATACACTTATCACACGATTTTGTATTTTTGATGTCACCAATATGTAATATTCTTTATGACTATTAACACGTCCAACCACATAGTCGTAAAACTTTTTACCGTTTTTAATAAGACAATCTGGACATCTTAATGAAGCCACTAACACAACAGCGACAATAACAATACTCATGTCAATCCCATCACAAACTTGAAACTCGTCTGTATTTATGTTATTATCACGAAGATAATTAAACACAGATGTCAAGTTTTTTATAAATGCATCATTTGCGTTTTCATTTATAGCGGATGATGCTTTAAGTAACTCATCAAAAGAACCTGTTATAATGTAACTCCTGTAGATGTTTGTGTTTGGCATTGATGTTAATATTTTTCCTATTTGATTGTCTTCAACCACAAAATGTGCATAAAACGCTGGGTTAACATTTTTTATTGTGTATCTTGTATTAACAAGAGGCGTATTTATTGCAGGTAAATAATTACTTACCAGTTGAACCGAAGCCACCTTTTCTGTCAGTTTCTTCTAAATTATCTACTTCTTCCCAATCAATTTTGCTATATGCATGGAGTACCGCTTGTGCAATTCTTTCTCCTGGACGTATAATATAAGGCTCTGTTGAAAGGTTTATTAAAATTACTTTTACCTCGTTACGGTAATCAGCATCAACTGTTCCTGGTGTATTGCAAACGGTTATGCCGTGTTTCAGTGCAAGGCCGCTTCTTGGTCTAATTTGTAATTCCGTTCCTTCTGGAAGTGCCATGAATAAACCCGTTGGAACCAATTCTCTTTGCATTGGCTCAAGTTGGATGGGTTCGTTAATGTTTGCTACTAAATCAACACCAGCGGATGATGATGTTTGATATTTTGGAAGTGGATAATCTGATTTGTTAACTACTCTTACTTTCATATTTATAACTCTAATAGATTATTTTTAAAAAGATAACTACAAAGGACCAACAGTCCGAATGACTGCCAGTATGTTAATTGAACGTTCATGCCAAACATTGGGGTTAGCCAATTCCATAAAAGCATAACAATCCAACATTCAACGAAAAAACCAAGGATATATCCTAACAATCTTTCTATTGTTTTTCTATTTTCATTTTCTTCATTCATATTACAAGATTTTTATCAAAGATATGGTTTTTCTGTTATAAAAACAAAAATGGCGAACAAATATTTGTCCACCACTTTCACAAAACAAAAAATAAGAACAAGATTAACGCTTAACAATAGATTTGTACCACTCTGCACGTTTCTTCGTGACAGTTTCCAAATTATAGGTATCCTTCACGTGGTCGTGAAGATTTTTCTTTAGTAAATCAATCAATTCTGGTTTTTGTACCAATCTCTTGATTGCCTTAGCCCAATCTTTATGAGCCTTTAGAGGGTCAATCAAAACGCAGTTTCCAGTTTCATCAATATCACCACCTTTCTTGAATATACTCTTAGTTCCAATGGTATATGGGCCATAATTTGATAGAATAATTGCTTTATTCTTGAACCCAGCCTCGACAATCTTTAACTCTGACTTATGATAGTTGAACTTGTTTGCATCAAGAGGAACCATCAACACATCAAGGTTGTTGTAATGTGTTCCAAATGATGTCAACCCCTTTGTCCACTCTCTACGATAGTGCTTAGTTTCTACGCCAGGATATTGTGCATCTGGCATAAACATTTTCAAGAACTGTGTATATTGTGGGTCACAGACTTTGTAATCATCCGTAACGATTTTTTCATAACGATACCATACGGATTCCTCTGGTGTAATGTTTCTTTGTCCAGTAATTTGGCCGTCTGGTCCTATCATGGTGATTGTTCCACGAAGGTCATAACCACACAAGACAATCTGAATTTTTTCGAAGATGTCTTTTGGGAGTTGATTGACAACACCAACGAATTGTTCCATATCTCTTTCATGTGAAGAACCCATTACAAAGCCAAAACGAATCAAATCTGATTTTGAGTAATCAGGGTCCCATTGATGGTCTTCTGTATCCACAGCGTTAGGGAATACAAAAGCATTTTTATTGAACTTTTTAATCTCGTTTGCAAACAACGGTGTTGTTGTTGTTACATAGTCTACCATTTGTAAATTTTGGATTGTATTCTCTGGTGACTTGGTAATCTTATTCTGTCTATCCATTGGGTGGAATTGTCCAAGATGCCAATAGTCATCAACGTCAATGATGGTTACTATGTTGTTCTTTTTGCAATAATTTACAGCATTTCTATAATCGTAAAGACCATTTCCACCAAAAAGACCCTTATGCACTGTGATGATATCAAATTGACTGATAAAATCCAAGTTTGTCCAATCCACTTGGTTTTGAATTACGACATCAAAATCATCAGGAAACATTTCCTGTAATTTTAAATGTGGGCGCTCCACTCTCCAATACTTACAACCACCTTCATCTGAAGGGACAGCTAGCACTCTAATTTTTTTCTTTTCTTCCATATGTATAATCATTTAATTCGTTTATAAAAGATGCACCAAGAATCTCTTTGAACTTCTGAAATTCTGGAGACGTTATCTCCCATCCATCTTTAATCCTTTCTTCTATTTCTTTCTTTGTTGGATTTGTTAGTTTTTCTGTTTTGTAAGCCCAAATGCCACTTTCCCTATATTTTAGAACTTCATACCAACAGATATTTTGAAAAATATGGTCATTTGATACGATATTTTTAACGTCAACGCTTAATGTTTTGTCTGGTGTCGTGATAAAAACTTTTCTCGCTTTTGGTAACAGCATACATGTGTCTTCTACTAATTTTTTATCCATAAAAGCATATTCATCAAAATAAAACTCGTCAACCCTAAAACAACACAATTTAGGGTAAATATCAGATAAAGCACTCGCAAACTTAATGTGGATGCTTCCTGCCATATCTACATATTCTTTTTGGTCAAATCTTTTTACAGAGCCATTATAGTCTGACAAATCTAAGCATTGCTTTAGTATGTTTATAAAGGCTGCAATTGTTTGTTGATTAGGAAATACCATCATAATGTTCAAACATTCTTCCCCAGAATCTGTAATGCCATAGTCTCTACTTATGATTTTATTTGCAATATGGGCTGCAAGCAAAACAGTAGCACCACAACACCTTGGCTTTCTTACAACAAAATCCTTGTCTGATGATAAGTTAAGTAAAAACTCTTTCTGGTATTCGTATAAGCCCGTAAACTTTTGTTTTTGATATTTACTGTTATCCGATAAAAAAGCCTCTGCAATTTTTAAAGTTCTATCAGCAAACATAATTGGCGCGATATATTTTCTATAGTTTTCATCTTTTAGTTTATCAAAATACTTATCCATACTTTTGTTTTTCTATAAAAAAACGTTTTCCAATCAAAAAGTAAACACAAAGTATCAACTATTTATAAGAAAATAAGCAAATATACAAACATCAAATATGAAAAAGCAAGTTAAATTGAACGAGGCACAACTACGAAATATGGTAACAGGATGTGTTAAAAAAACATTAATGGAATTTATTTCACCTGTACAACCAGCAACTGATTATGAAGGAAATGATTTGAATTACGAACACCTATTTGATGATGCATTAAGAGTGATTGACGAGATGAATGACGGCGTTACAGAAATAAGGTGGCAAGACGTAGCGCAAAGAATGGGATACCATCTTGATACTCTTAACGAAGAAGACATGGAACTTCTTCATGATGCTATTGAAGATGCTATGGCAGTACCTGGTATTGAAGAGGAACCAATTCAAGTGAACGAAGAAAAAATTACTAAAATTGTTGCTGAAAGTGTAAAGAAAGTTTTGAAAGAAATGAATGATGAAGATATGCTTAAATCATTTGAAAATGAACGTTCTTGGGATGAGTTTGACAACGGCCAAAGATTTCAATCAGCCATACAACCAAATGCAACCGTAGACAAAATTGGCGCTGCTAATGATACACAAATGGCACTAGACGCAAATAACAGAAAAAAGTTTTGAACGGGGGCAGAACTAAAAAATCGAGATAAAATGATGGGTAGGTTTGTTGCTGGAACAAGAACGCCAGATGATATTGGTGATGCTTGGGATGGTATTCATTAGGGAACGATATACCTGTTTACACCAAATCCATCGTAAATAATTGAAGTCCAGACGAAAAAGTCTGGACTTTTTTGTAATAAAACCATATCCTGATGGTATAAATAGACAAATACCAATGGATATGAAACTTGAACTTGAACATGAACATTTCGATTCCCTTATCTCTCTTGTCAATCACTTCAACAGTGAAAAGCGTTGCCGTGATTTCATCACTGAACAAAGATGGGGTAAAGTCGTTGTATGCCCTTTCTGTGGCTCCGTTCACATTTATAGATGCTCCAATGGAGATAATCAATTCAAGTGCGGTGACTGTCATAAACGTTTCTCTTGCCTTGTGGGGACAATCTTTCAGAACACGAAAATCTCCCTTCAAAAATGGTTCATGGCAATCTATCTCATCAGTAGCCATAAGAAGGGCATATCTTCCCATCAGTTGGGAAGGGACTTGCATATCACACAGAAAACCGCATGGTTCATTCTGCATAAGGTTCGTACTCTGTTCAAGCAATACGATGACATTGCACTTGATGGCTTGGTTGAAGTTGATGAAATGTATCTTGGTGGAAGGGAATCCAACAAGCACGAATCCAAGAAGGTGGAAGGTACGCAGGGTAGGAGTACGAAGACGAAAACCCCTATTTTCGGTATGGTTGCAAGATATGGAGAAGCAAGGGCTATTGCGGTTACTGACACGAGGGCAGCGACCTTAATGCCAATTATTAAGCAGTTCATTGCTGACAATGCATACATTTTCACTGATGAACATGCAGCATATTGTGGTCTTGATAGAGAGGGTTATAAGCATGGTGTTATTCATCATGGGAATAAGGAATATGTTTGTGGGGATGTGACCACCAACAGTGTGGAGGGATTCTGGGCACATTTCAAGAGGTGCATCTTTGGTATTTATCACTATGTGAGTGTGGAGTATTTGCAGCAGTATATCAATGAGGCCGTGTTCAGGTGGAATACAAGAAAAAGTAGCGAATCACGGAGGTTCGCTGCTATGTTTCAGAAAGCATTATGTGTGTGTTCCTATGAGGATGTGAAGATGGCGGCTTAATCACCATTCTTCAAGTCTAAATGAATCACGAGAAACCTTTTCAGCCCATTGTCCCACTTTTTGAGACCACTCATCTCTATGTTCTCTACAAATTGAGGATATTTTGCCCGCTGCCTTTGATATTATCCTTCCCAGCAATAAACAATCATCACATTCATTGATGCTTGACATTATTTGCCTTTCATAAGCGAAGAAGTCTGCGTTACCTTCTTCCGTATCGGGGAAGAACCTTTCATTCAATACCTTCTTCACACTCTCAGCGACAATCTTTCTGAGGGTGTTTTCATTTAGTTTTATTACATTCTTTTTTCATATTCTTGTTTGTTTTTGATTCGTTATTTCTATCAATGGTTCTGTTCCATTGTGAGATAATGTCGTTTTAGGACATCCTTTTATCTGCCTCAATTCTTGCAATATAATCTGTCAATTTGTTATCTTCGGGTTTTCCTCCATTGTATAGGCAAAGCAATGCTTTATAGATGAATATCCATAACTGTTGAACTAACCCACAGTATATAACAAGTTCACATACATCAATGCCTTCTACAGTATAGGTATTCCAATCTATATATTTTACTCCCTGCTTATACTGAATGTTCATACCATGTCTATTGAAAAACACAATTGAATATCTTTTATTTGGTAGGCTATCCTCAATTGGTGGCCATTCTGAAGGTGAAGACAAGTGGTCAGATATTCTTACCTTTATTACCCTGTCATTTGATGGCGGTATGAACAACTGATACCAACTTGTCTCACTACCTTTTCCAAAAC
>Ga0256407_10002115_pt1 | contig 38858 bp, 40 predicted proteins | sample RumenRJG_04DNA_FD_193489 | JGI IMG/M metagenome (GOLD analysis project Ga0256407, IMG submission 193489) | Bovine rumen microbial communities from Lethbridge, Alberta, Canada - RJG_04 | ecosystem: Host-associated > Mammals > Digestive system > Stomach > Rumen | place: Canada: Alberta... | reverse complement strand
CGCCATAACAGTTGATGTAGCTGCTCCTGCTACACCGCCTACCATGGCTCCTGCAACAGCTGAGGCTGCCGGACCTGAAGTAAATTTTGCACCTGCAATTCCTGCAATCATTTCTGGTACTGTTTCTATGATCATGAAGAACATAATAGGCAAAGCAAGAGCCTGTAGCGTTGAAACCGGTTCAGTGATATCCCAGGTTTTAAGAAGAGTTGTCATCAGAGAATTCATAATCGCTACAATAAACAGCATTGCGAAGTATTTGACGCTTGCTCCCAGAACTCCTCTGAAATACTCAATGGCTATATTTCTAGTCCATCTGCCTCCTCCGAATCCAAGCAAAAAAGCACCTGCATACATGTAACACCAAAGTGAAATCAGCTGAACTAACACTTTCAGTGCAATTATCAGGCAAAACAGAAAGAACACTACACCGATCCCTGTTGAGACAAGATCCATTGCGATGGTGTCCCAATCCCACGCCAAAGAACTCCAAATCGTGGTATAGAAATCAAGCCCCACATCCACAATTTCTGATGGTTTCATTGTTGGCAATCCCGAACTTCCGGTTGCAAGTCCTGCTCCGATGCCTCCTAGTTTCGCAAAGGTTTCAAAAATAGCATTAGCGATTGTTGGCCCTTGGGTAAGCAAAAATGAGAAAAAACCGGTAAAGATAATATATTTCGATAATTCTCCGATAATTTCACCAAATTCAGCGTGTTTCAGTGTCAGTTCTATTGCTGTCCATGTCAGAGACAATGATGCTAACATCCAAAATAGAGTCAGAGCGTATTTCTCAAGCTTTGTTCCCCATGCAGTTGCCTGATTCTTAAAGCTGTCTGATACTTCGTTAAGAATGTTGACATGAAAATTATTGGCAGGATCGGCAGCCAAAGAGATATTTGCATAGGAGTCAATACAGAAAAAAATACCAATGGCCAGAAAGCCGACTCCAATGTATGTTAAATATTTTTTGAACATTTTGAATCCTAATAATGGTCTTGATATACTTTATTTGTTTTCCATTTATCAATGTTCTTACGATAGCCATCAATTTTCTTCTGCCTTGTAAGTTCCTTTTGGTTATAATAATTAAGCAGTTCGCTTTGAGTTGATTTTATCTCCAATACCTGATGCCGGAGATCAATCAGTGATTTAACAGTAAGTTTATTGAGTTCACGGTTATCATTAAGAATTTGATTTGTACCGACATCCTTGCTCAGTTTTTGTTCAAACTCGTTGAGTCTTTCTTGATCCTGTGTGATTTGACTTGCCAGGGAATTTGGATTGTTCGGATCATTGTCTTCTTTGTTCTTTTTATTCCTTTCAATTATTTCCTTTTCAAGTGATTCTAATATTTCTTTTTGATCCTCAGCGCATAATTCATACTTATGCAAAAAATCACATCCGTCATCAATTAATTTATTGGTTCTTGAAGCTACTGAATTGTATTGATCAATGGCTCCCGTGTAGGTTGATTTCAATCGGTTCAGAGTGTTTTGCAAATCCTGAATACTTGTTATTTTGATATTATCAAACCTGGTGTTCAGAGCTATATTTTCTAATTGCTTGATCTGGTTTTCATAATCAAGAATCATTTGTTCGTATTGATTAATGGTGTTGAGCTGAGTTTGCAGCATTTCCATGTACTGAAGGGGCATAAATACAATAGATGTTTCTTCAATTACGGGAACACCTGCATGACTGATTTCACATATTGATGCGAGACAAAAAAGCATAAGACATTTTTTGATAATTTTCATAATAAATTCCTTAATAATCATAATTACGATAAGGCTTTGAAAATACAATATCTTTTGTGACCATTACATTGATTTTGAATCCGGGACGAATTTCAAGAGTAGGGCTGATATTCATATTTTTCTGAATCATCTGAATTGCAGTATTGCCCATCTGATTCCCAAAGCTCTGAGCCATGGCTGATGCGGCTGTTGTGCCGTTTTCATAGTGTGAGGTATGCTTATCCTGAGAATAGGTAATACCGGCGGTGATGACGGAGAGCAGCAAAGATGAAGTGAACAAACGCATGTAGTGATTATTTACAAGATCATTCATTCCTGAATATCCTGCCTGATCACTGCCTGACATCGATCCAATGTCTATCGTTTTGCCATCAGGAAAAATCAGTCTGTTCCAGGAGACTAAAACTCTTTCCTGACCATAAACAACACCGGAATCGTATGTTCCAAATATCTTCGTTCCCTGGGGAACTAACAGAAATCTGCCGGTTGGTGTGTCGTAAACATTCTGAGAGACCTGAGCAATAATTTTGCCGGGCAGATCTGAGTTTATTCCGGTTATAAGCGTTGCCGGAAGAACCGAACCGGTAATAACAGAGAGTTTTTTAGGGGCCTGAACGGAAGAATCAAGTGTCCATTTGTCACCGCTGTCTTCAGATTGAGCAGCAGTAATGCTGAATTTGGTTTGACTGTTTTCAGCAGGCTGGAAGGTTTTCCCGTTCCTCATGGCGTTTATCTTTTGCTGATAGCTGCCGTTGGGATCATTCAGATCCGCCATCTGAGAGAGGATTCTTTCTCTTTCCTGTTTTGCATATGCAAGACTTTCATTAGTATTTGCAGGTGAAGGAACGGCTGAATATGTTGTTCCGTTTACGCCATTCTTCCTTTTCTCAAAAGCTACATTCATTTTTGAAGGGGAGTTTACAGAATTGTTAAACATCTGTACTTTGTTTTGCCTTATGGCTAAACGTTCATGTTCCTTGGTAATGCGCCGCTGTTTCTGAAATTCATCCTCTTGTGAAGGCTGCATTGGCATTTCAGGCTGAGAAACGCTCATGCTATGCTGTCTTCGGCTATTGGGATCAATAAGCTGTATTTTTCCGGTTGATGAATCTGTGACTGATACGGTTTCAGGCATTGCCGGTGTTTCCGGCACGTTGTTTAGTTCACCCACTATGCCGGTATCAGCATTAGCCGGAATGATTGAATCTGGCCCGGCTGCGCCATTGATGATTTCCGCATTGATTGAATTGTCAGAAATTTTGGTTTTTGTCTGCTTATCCTCTTTGCTGCTGGCATTAGGATCGCTGAAAAAATCGTCCCCCATGAGAGTTATAAGAAGGATACCTATACCAAGTATTCCAACGCCAATGGCAAGCTTGCGAGCGTTATCGGAAAGATATTTCGAGCCTGATACTCTCATAGGATTGTTATCAGGATTGAGTTCATTTTCCGGTATTTCGTTGTTATTTTCGTTTTCGTTCGACACGGCTAGTCCCTCCCTATTTCTTTATTACTGACCACGATGAGAGAGGCGAACCGGAACTTGAGTAACACCTGCTATAGGTTGAGTTGTCTATATTGATGAGAATACGGATGAAACCGAGACTGTCATTGTTATCAAGGGTGAAGTTCATATTGTTATAGGCGTTCGCAGAAGCATTCTCCTGAATTTCAAATCCTCGTTGTCTCAGCTGATCTATAAATACCTGACTGAACGTGTCAGTGGAAAGAACGTTTTGCGTAATATTGAATCTGGTGTTAGCAGGGGAAAACTGTTTGCTGAGAAACGTCACCGAATCCTTTGATATGTCTGATGAAATTGCTGATACATCGGCGGTGGTGAGTGTTCCGTTAGTCTGCTTAACGGGAGTTACGCATCCGGAAATGCACAATAATGAACAAACAAGCAACGCACCGGGCAGATAGTGTTTCATCTTTCTTCTCCTGTTTTTGTGAGTCTGGTAATTGTTACCTTTTCCTGATCGGAACCAACGCCCATGATTAAAACTGCGTTATTAAATACAGAATCCACAATGAATTTGTTATTTATGAAACGATAATTTACAATCTTTTCCTTATTTGATGATTTATCCATTACAAGTAATGTAGGTATTTCTGAATATGAAGTTTTGTCCGAAAGCTGAATAATTGTTTTTATCCCGTTGTTATATACACGTACCGGAGTCCATTCTATGTTGGCATCCCCTTTAATTTTGTATTCAAAGTCAAGGTCTCCGAGGTATTCATTGGTTGCGCTTATGGTATTGTTTGACATGAATGCCTGATGACGCTGGTTTTTAATTTTAAATTTTTGAATGGCATCTTCAGGGTAAATAAAACTTATTTCCGGCATAAGTTCTGTCTTGTGAGATTTCAGATTCATGTGATATGAACGGCGATTTGTGGTAACAAGCAAATTGGTTCTTAGGTTGTTATCGAGAGGCTTAATAACTAAATGCTGAATTTCTGATGCTCCGTAACCTGTTATGGCAGGTTCGATCTTCCATCTTGCGCCATCTCCGATGTGGATTGAATTGACTTCCTCTCCTGGTTGCAGCTGAATGTCGCAAACCTGAAGAACCGCACAGACAATATCAATTGACTGTCCGCCGAATATGAACTGAATTGAACCAGCAGGGCCTCTCACAGGAGCTGTGGAAGATGTGGTGTTTTTCCAGTCCTGAGTTAATTTAAGAGCCTTCAGTTCCTGAGGCGAAAGTTCAACGTCCTCGCCGTAAAAATACTCATAAACGTATTCATCATTGAAAGACTGCTGTTCGCCTGAATCAGTTTCAGTTCCTGAACTTTCTTCTGCATAAACGCCAAAAGGAAGAAGAAACATGGAGGTGAGCAATCCATTTGTCGTGATTTTGGAAATTGTTCTTAGTAATCTGTTCATTTTTGTTCCTTAAATTTTTGTCCATGAAAAGTTTTCAATATAAATACCTGCCGGATTACTCCGGATCATGTCTTCAGTGAAATCACGGCTGTCAACAATATAAATGGTGATGAGAGCTTTCCAGTGAGCTTTGTTCTTTAAAGCTCCGGAACGAGTTCTGGTGCTTTCGTCCCATTCCACTTGCCATGTGGTATCGCTTTGAGCAAGAATTGAAGTAATTTCCACGTTAACCATTTCCGTTTCAGCTCTTTTAAATGGATTTTTGTCAGGATCTCCATTGAGCCAGTCATTCATTTTTGATGTAGCCGGATCAGAGTGATTAATTTTGTTGTATAACTTCAGAATGTTCTTTTTCTGAACGCTTACATCAGGTGTAACAGTTCGTGCCTGTTCGATGAAATCTGACAGAGTTGCCTGAATAACTCTCTGATTATTAAAGGTAGAAATTTCGAGAGGGCCGGAGGTCGGCGCTATATGTCCGAGCTTATCAACCTCAATGACGTATGGAATGTATTTTGATTTTGTGCTGTTATAAACACAGCCGAAAACCGCTATTAAAGCAATGAGCAGAGAAAGACTTGTCATGACCTGCCACAGTCTTCTTGATGCAACCTGGGCCGCCAGGTAATCATTCCATGTTCTTCTTGAAGACAGGAAAGGATTATTGGATTCGCCTTTGCGGCGGCCTCCGACAATGGAGTTTTCGTTTCTCTGCTGAAACAGGTTTTTCTTACTTGAATTACTCATTTGTATTCTCCAGGTAATCGTCTAGGTCAATTCCTCGTGATTCAAGCCATGCAGCCGGCCAGTATTTGCCGTATTGCTGTTCAAGTTCCTTGATGTTCGCAATAGATTCCTTATCGGTAGCGCCGACAAAGGACAGTGTTAAGGGGCCTAGAGCCAGCTCAAATAATCTTCTGCCGTTTTCGGAAACGTAGTAGTACTGACGTTTTGGAAGCATTTGAGAAATGATTTCAATCTGCCTTGAATTGAGGCCCATTCCTCTGTAAAGATCAATGTTGTTTTCTTCTTTGGCATAGACGTTTGCCAGGAAGATTTTTGTTGCTGTTGACTCTGTAATAACATCGAGAATTCCTGAATTGGCAGCATCGCTTAATGATTGGGTTGCCATTACCACAGCGCAGTTTGCTTTTCTGAGAACTTTTAGCCATTCACGGATTTTTTCCCGGAATACCGGATTTCCGAGCATAAGCCAGGCTTCATCGAGAAAGATAATTGAAGGTTCTCCTGTCAGATTCTTTTCAATTCTTCTGAAGAGATAGAGCAGAACAGGCAGACAGTATTTGGGGCTGAGATTCATTAGGTCTTCAATCTCAAAGGTGCAGAAGCTGCTGAAAGACAGACCGTCTTCAGATGCATCAAGCAAATGTCCAAGAAGACCTTCAATTGTATACGGCTTGAGAGTTTCTCTGATGTTTATATCCTGAACGGTATTGGTGAAGTCAGTAAGTGTTTTTGCTCCCGTGCCATGCATTGATTCAATAGCAAGGGCAATGGTATTTCTCTGAGCAGGAGTTATCTTTACGTCATTGAGCAGAAGGATGTTTTCAATCCATTCTGAAGCCCAGGCACGATCACCCTGAGAGTCAAGAAACGCCAGAGGACAGAAATTGAGGCTTGCATCATCGCCAGCCAAAGCAAAATGACTGCCTCCGACCGCTTTAGTCAGAGGATACATTGACATCCCCTTGTCAAAAGCATAGATGTGCATTCCCTGATAGCGTCTGAATTGCGCTGCCAGCGTGGCCAGCAGGGTACTTTTTCCGGCTCCGGTAGGGCCGAAAACAAAAGTATGTCCCAGGTCACGCACATGGAGATTCAATCTGAAGGGAGAAGCGCCGCTGGTCAGACAGTACATCAGAGCAGGAGAATTTTTAGGATACATCGGACACGGGCAATGCTCCAATCCTGTCCAGATCGTGTTTGTCGGGATCATATCGGCAAGGTTCAAAGTATTAATCAGAGGCTGTCTCATGTTGTGATAATGTCCCGGCAGTGAATCAATATAGGCTGATGTGGCATTTACAGTTTCCACACGTGCCGCAAAACCGAGCTTCATTATTTGACGCTGAACATGCTGAACAGTCTGTTCAAGCCTTTCCCTGGATTTATCGTAAACAAGAACCACCGATGTATAGAATCCGCTGGAAACATAACCGCTTTTTACTTCGTTCATGGCTTCTTCACTGTCCTGCATCATGGACAGGGCATCAGTGTCGATTCTTCCGGAACTGGTGTTAAAAAGCTGATCAAAAAATCCTCTGATTTTCTGTCTCCATTTTTTACGGTATTTATCCATAATGGCAACCGATTCAAATTCATCCAGGAAAATGAAACGGGTATTCCATCTGTACTCGCATGGCATATCTGACAGAATATTAAGAATTCCGGGATAGCTGTCATTTGGAAAACCTTCAATGTTGATGGCCTGTACAAAGGTGTCATCAATTTTCGGAGTGATAGCTGAAAAGAAATCATGTCCGCCGATAATGCTGTCAAGATACATCAGCTGAGACGGCAGCCGTATAGGATGGTTTTTTCCGCTGATGCAATAATTCAGATGTTCCAGCAGTTCATCATAGATTGCCTCATTTCCTTCGGAATCAAGTTTTTTGTATGTTTTCAGCCGTCTGAGCTTAAATACAATACCAAGCCGGAGTTCGAGCTTTTCGATCTCATTTTTAAACTTTTCGATGAGTAAGTTGGTTGATTCCTGTTGTTGTTGCTGAATGCTGCGGCTTTTTTGGGCCTTTTTTACTTCATCGACAAACATTAAATCGGTAATTTTTTGTTCTGCCAGCAGAGGCGGAACATAAACAACGGTAATTATGGTTCTGGTCTTAAAAACTGTATCCTGTGAAGTAAAAAAAGCTCTTCTTTCATTGTCTATAGCCTGACTTATTTCATCAGGAAAATTTGATACTTCACTGTCTGAATAGGCTGATGTCTGTGAACGTACTGCATCAACATAAAAAATCCAGTTTGAACCTAAATCTTTTATGGCGTTATTTATTTGATTGCTGAGATTATTACGTTCTTCATCAGTGGTTGAATAAGTATCACCTGAATAGTATTCCCATGACGCTATGAATGATCCGTCCTTACAGATGATAATCCCGTCATCAATGTAAGCAGCGTAGTTTAATAAATCTGAAAATCCTTTACGTTTTTGATTCTTAGTTAAAAATTGTTTGCCGTGCAGGATAAAGCTCAGGAGATCAATAAAGAGAAGAATAGTAATAATTCCAAGAATGCTGATTACTACGACAAGTATATTAATGTAATCCATTTATCATCCTTTATATTTCATGCCTGAATTTGTAATTTCTGCTTTGTAGTTACAGCGAGGACTGGCAAGAATATGTGTATGAGGCGGATAATATTTCTGCCAGAATGCAAGAGAGGCAAAGAAAACTGTTTTCATTTGATGATCATTTTTAGCCAGTCTCCTTGCAGGAATAAGCACTATAAACCAGAAGCAGATACCTCCAATTGCTGACAGCATATGCTGACCAATGGCAATAGATGATATTGATATCAGAGCAGCCATCATCACTATTTCACGATCTCCTCCCATAAGAGTGTTTGCCCGGTGCAAAGAGCGGTGTATTGGTATGGTTCTTAGCATTGAATCTCCTTAAAGCCCTGTTCAGTTAATTTCAGAACAGGGCCTAAAACAGAGCGTTAATTGGAAGATGATAATTATTCAGCTATAAGCACGTAAGTCGAATTTGAAGTATTAGGCGTAGTGATAATCGTTTCCTGCGTGATTTCATAACCTGTTGAGGTGAATTTTCCAACTATTGTGCTGCCAACAATTAATAGCGAGCAGACAAGCACTAAATAAATAACAGATTTTAAAAAACCTGAAATTTCTCCTCCGAAAATCAATGCTGCGCCGGAACCAACTATGCCGATTAATGCAATAGCCTTTGCTACAGGGCCGGTAAGTGAATCGGAAAGTTCCGAGAGAACACCCTCATAAGGCATGCCGGTTGATTTTGCATAAGCGGCTGACAGACTGCAAAAGGCTAAAACCGAGAGAAAGAGAGAGATTTGTTTTAACATTTTTGTTCCTTATCAAAAGTTAATAAAAAATATTCAGCAAAAAAGCTAAATAACGGCATATGCGATTTTTGTTAAAGAGTTTGCGTTAAATATGCATTGTCAGAATGACTGTATCCATTTACCTCAAGAATTTCTTTTATTGTTCTTCCTGATTGAGTTCTGGCGATACACACAACAACATTTACAGCTTCTGCAATAAGTGGTTTTATTTCCGCAGGAGCGTTATTATTCATTGAAATAAGAGTTTCGAGTCTGTCTAATCCAGCTTTAGCGTCATTGGCATGTAAGGTCGCACTTCCTCCTGGATGACCAGTATTCCAAGCCATCAGAAGATCGAGAGCTTCCGGCCCACGGACTTCACCTACCAGGATGCGATCCGGTCTCATTCTCAGCGTTGTTTTAAGAAGATCCGTCATACTTACGTCTATAGTTGTATGGAGCTGAACAGAGTTTTTAGCGGTACACTGGATTTCTCCTGTGTCTTCAATAATTACTGGCCGTTCTTCAGGTCTTTGATGCACCATTTCTTCAATAATGGCATTGACAAGGGTGGTTTTTCCGGAACCCGTGCCGCCAATAACAAGGATATTGCGGTGATTTGCTATGGATTTTTCTATGCAGGATTTCTGGTGTTCAGACATGATGCCGTTTTCAACATACTGATTGAGAGTAAAAATTGAGATGGCTTTTTTTCTGATAGTGAAGCAGGGGCCTGATGTTACTGGTGAGATTAATCCGCTGAATCTGGAACCATCAATCGGGAGTTCGCATTCCAGTATTGGCTTTGACGGAGTAAGTTCTTTATTGTGATATGCAGAAATGGTTTCCATGAAGGCCATGGCACGCACTTTCTCATAAAATCCTACTTTAACGGAAGGTTCACCGAGTTTTTCCACCCAGAGAGTTCCATCGGGGTTAAGCATAATTTCTACTGTTCTGGGATCATTAAGGGCAGTGAGTAATTCTGTACTCATGTTTCTTTGCAGCAGTTCAATCGTGCGTGAATACTTAGTGTCGTTCATTTCTAATTACTGTCATAACTGTCATCTGATAAATCTATTATAATTACATTATGTTGACAATGAAAGCAATAATTAAAAATGAATTTTTGGTGAATTACTATTGAATAGATGTTGAATAAACAGTGAATTATTTTAGCATGCTAAAATTTGTCAACAAAAAAGGACAAAGATACTGCTATGAAATTGGAATGAAAATGAACATAAAGTCCGAACAAGATTGCGGGCTTCAGGATACTGGGTGAAAAGAATGATAAGTGGGCTATTGGTTGCAAGCCTGATTATGCCATTTTGCTATCTGAAACGCTTTGATTTTGCTGACAATCGCTGTGACGACCACTTTTCCGTTTGGCAGTTCTTTTTGATGATAGGAACCTGTTCCCGATTCTTCTATTAAGAACATGAAAAGAGGTATGGATAAGATGTCAGATATTTTAGACATAAGCTCTAAAGAAGGATTATATTTGCCGTTTAATATAAGGTTAACTGTAGTTTTTGAAATATCTGCTTTACTTGCCAGTTCTGCCTGTGTCATTTTCTGCTGAGTCAGAAATTTTCTCAGATTTTCAGAAAAGATTGTGTTGTAACTTATCATGAGATTGTGTGTTAGAATAAGATGAAACTAGAAATAAATTTGTAATCTTCTGATTACAAAATGTCATTTGATTATAGCAAAAATATCTGAAAAATCACGTTTTGGACAATACTAATGATTAGAGAATCGACATTATGTTCTTTTTCTGAATGGGAAAGACCAACGGCTGATGAAATTATTGAGGCTATGAATAAGCTGGATTACAGTGCTTCAGACTGGGCTGATTTGATGGGAGTTCAGCAAGCGACAATTTCTAGATGGAGAAAGGGAAAAGTCAAAATTCCGTATACAGAATGGGCAACTATATGTTACCTGACAGGACTTGGAGATATTTGGGAGAAGGAAGATCGCATCAGGAAGATTCAGAATAAGGCTAACAGAGCTAAGGTTTACTTCATCCGTTACAGCCAAAAGGCAAAGCAGCGTGAAGATGAGGTTTTAGAATCTGATTTTGATTAGGATCACATTTTTTATCAAAAGGTGTACACAAATATATTGATATTTTGTGCAAGCTTGCTACAATTAACTTGTCCTGCGAAAGGAGCATGTTTCACATTTTTCTACGTAAAGCGGTTTTTAATTCATAGGGCACTACTGTTGGAGTTGCAAGGCGTTTTTTTGAAGTAGTGCGAGCCGTGGGGTCAAAAGGGGAGTTCAGCAGAAACCCAACCTGCTATCCGCTCCGGTCTTCTTGCATAATTACTGAGCGGAATTATGCAAGATATGTTAAGGAGTGTCAACGAAGGTGCTGAAGGGGAAAGAGGTTAAAATCTTTTTCTAATAGTCGTTGCAAGGGAGCTATCCAAGAAACGTCTCTGAAGTATAAAACACAGATTTGCTAACTTGTCCTTTCAGCGGACAAAGGAAGTGCTAAAAATGCCGTGTTTTATTATTTTTTGAGCACGTGGACGGGAGGAGCTTCCTGCCCCCAAATAAACGCCATAGGTAAGGGCCGGGCACAGGCCCGCGGTTTTAGCATTCTAAGGAAATACCATGGTGTTAATTCAAGTTAATACTTACAGCATTTCCCTTTATTCAGGGGAAAGGTATGCAAGGTAAGTACGATCCTAATCTCATCAAGGCCATTCTCAACCTGTTCTTCTATGAACATCGGACATACAGGGAAACAGCTGAAATTCTAAACATTTCCGAGAAGACTGTTGGCAGACAGGTTCGGCATGCCAGGAAGGTCGGTTTTTCCGTTGATGATCTGAGACTTTCAGCTCCGGAACTGGCAGCCAAATTACAACCTAAGCGATTCAGCAAAGAATCAGGTGTGCTTCATCGGACTGGTTCAATGCAGAAGAAATATCTCACTAAGAAACATCTTGACGAAAGCTGCAAGAAGATTTCAGAGGGACGTTACAACTATGCTGAATGTTACCGTGCTTATCTTTGTGAGAGGTCTGAAAAGGAGCATTTTTGCGTTACTTCCTACAAGCAGTTTTTACAGGAACGTTTAAGAAAGAACATTCTGGAAAAGACAACATTTTTCTCTGTCCCCTGGACAGCAGAGGATGTTTTGAAGCTTTCGGGCTTTGTCGGTGGTCATTTCAGACATTACGCAGAAAGGATGCTTAACTCTTCTTCCTCCGGCAGTAATGATGGCGTGGCCTCCTGCATGAAGCTGCTGAATTTCATTCACGGAGACATAGCTCTGTATGAATTTGCAGAAGAGCTTATCGCATCTTCTCCTTCGGAGTTTTTCTCTTTGGCCTATTTTTGGCGAAAGCTCATCCGTCACAGCAGGGTTCATCAACATGAGTTACGTGTCAGATGGGATAGGCATTTTTTTGATTACGTGGATTCCCGGAAAAAAGCGTTTCAGCAGAGTGAGCTGAAGAGACTGGGATTGGAGGCTAAAAAATGAAGACTATGAATTTTGGGAAGTCCGTTGATATTGATGCGGTTAAGTATGAATCAGTACTGAAGGCGGTTTACTGGAACAGAAAGCCTGAAATGCCACGGGAAGAAGATTTTTGCGGAATCATGGAATATTGCCACTTTCTCAGTCAGGAACGGCTCTATAAGTATTTTGAACAAACCCGGAATCTTATCATAAGAACTAATTGCGCCTATGTTCCTGTTTCCGATTACAGAACTAAGAAGGTGTGTTTATGGACTCATGGGGATTTTGTTCAGTTTGATTTTGATTGTTTGGCTAAGTCTCAGGAACGCATTCAGGAGTTAATTGATTGTATTGCGGAAGAAGCGAATTCAAGGCGAGTTGCCAGTGAGACAGGCATCGCATTGGAATACCAGAATGCCTTTGACATGGAATTCATAAGACTTTCCGTTTGGGATTGTATAACGGGTTTTTTAAAGGGGGAGGTTGTTCGGTATCTGTCCGGAGAGATCCGGAATTGGAATAGGGATGGCAAACAGTTTGAGTGCTATTCCGAAAATGAAGGACACAAAACTTTTCAGCAAGTGTCTGCGGTCAAGAATTTTATTTGCAAATCAGATCTTCTATAGGAGAAAGGCGTTTATGAAGACTATTACTGTGAGCAATCAGAAGGGCGGAGTTGGCAAAACAGCGACAGTTGTAAATTTGGCAGGTTATTTAAGCAGAGAGCATAACCAGTCTGTTCTTGTTATGGATTTGGATACTCAGGGGAATGCTTCCTGGAGTCTTTCGGAGAATCTTCTGGATATAACCGCCGGTGATGTTTTGCTGAAGGATTGTGACGTCAGTCAGTTTGGCAGCTTGATTTCAAAGGATTCCCGTTCCGGAATTTCTGTTATTGAGGCTGACGCAAGTCTTGCTGACATTGATTCTTATGACATCAAAGCAATTGTTACGAGACTTAATGCTTTCCTGTCATTGATGGCTGATACGGGAATTGACATCGTTCTGTTTGATACTCCGCCTTCTTTGGGCAAGGCCCTGACAAGCGCTCTTTTAGTGTCTGACTATGTTATCTGTCCCATCGAACTTGAAGCGTACAGCCTTCAGGGGGTTGGCAAATTGCAGAGCGTTATTTCCAACATTCGCAGGTATAACGCAAATCTTAAGGTTTTGGGCTTGCTGCCCTCCATGGTTGATAACCGTAACAAGAGACACAGAGACCAGCTTGGCACGATAGTGAAGGCCTATCCTGATCTTGTGATTCAGCATCCTATCGGTTTGCGTTCCAGCGTGGCTGATGCTTTGTCCGATAAGGTGTTTCTGGGGGATATTAAGAAATCAAGCGCCAAGAAAGCGAAGCAGGAATTTTCCGATCTGGCGTCTTGGGTGATGGATTCTATAAGTGATTTTAAGAAGGAGTAAAAATGAAACTGTCTGATGAGCAGGCTGCACGGCTAATGCAGCGTTACAACTTTTGCAAGCAGAAACTTGCCGAACTGGATAAGGATGTGGACTATGCCATAAGCGAGGCTGAACGTCCTTATGAGTATGAGGTTACTTTGGAGAATGCCGCAATAGAACTCATAGAGGTTCTTGAAAAGGCTCTTTCCCTTGTTGAAGACAATTTTAAGCAAATGAATGTGTTTGACCGCTGAGGATGAAACTATGAGCGTAGATTTGAACGATTTTAATAAGCTTGGATCTTTGATGGCTTCTTCAGGATCTGGTTCTTCTGGTGAATCATTCAGGCTGAGCATCAGTCTCATTGATGAAGATCCTAATCAGCCAAGAACTTCTGGCAATCCGGGGTTTTCCGAAGAATCCATTAACGAACTTGCCGAGACTATCAGGGAACGTGGTGTCAAGTCTCCCATTTCTGTCAGGGAAGCAGGGAACGGCAGATACATCATCAATCACGGGGCAAGACGCTTCAGAGCCAGCATTATCGCAGGACTCAAGGAAATTCCGGCTGTCATTGACAATGATTACACCAAACTTGATCAGGTGATTGAAAACATCCAGCGGAATAATCTCACTGCTAACGAAATCGCTGACTTTATCCGTGAGGAACTTAAAAGAGGCAAAAGCAAGAAAGAGGTAGCCGCCGAACTTGGCAAATCCAGCGCCTGGATAAGTCAGTACTGCTGCATCATCGACCTTCCTGAAGAACTTTCACCGTTTTGGCAAGCCGGTATTTTAGGCGATGATGTCACGGCCCTGGCTGAACTTTGCAAATGTTATAAGAAAAATTCTGAACGTACCTTGGCCATGCTGAGCGGAGTGGAAAAGCTCTCCAGGAGGGAAGTGGGCGAATTTAAGGAAAAGCTTGAACACGGCGATTCTGAATTGGCGGAAGCACCTTCTGATTCTTATGAAGGTACGGAATCCGGCCCTGCTGAATCCGATGAAGATTCGGAAAACGATTCAGGTTCAGAAAGCTGTGAAGATAATAAGGCTGATCCTGAAGATAGCAAAGGGGCCGGAGACCGGAAAACCAGGAAGAATGCCGGAACTAATGCAAAGCAGTCTTCTGAATCTTCTGATGAAGGCAATTCAGTTGATGAAGATGAAACGGAAGCGCCTGATGATGGTGAAGAAGCTGATTTTAACGAACTTACCACCATTGACCAGTATGAGATTTCCGATTTTAAGGAAGAAAGCTATGGAGGCCGAAAGAGCATATCCGGACTTTTTGCGGTTTGCACTTTTGATGCGAGTGATACAGAGTATGAGATTGTGAGCGTTAAAGCCGCAAAGGGGAAGATTGTAATTCGGAATTCTGAAAATCAGCATTTCATTGTTCCGGCTGATTCTCTCCTGCTTTCAAGATTGGAACTTGAAGGAGCCTGATGATGGCAAAGTATCTTTACATTCCTTATGCCGATAAGGAAGAGGCCAAAAAGCTCGGCGCCAAATGGGACAAAAAAGCCGGCAGCTGGTTTATTCCCGATGATGTCAGCGAGGCTCTTTTCAGCAAGTGGATTGATTCCAGAGAACCTTCTGTTCGGTTTGCAGATGAACTGACTTCTCATGGCTGCCTCCTGAAGCCTGGGGAACCGGTTTGTGACGGTCAGTGTCATCGGATACAGGTTGCCGGTGACAAAGGACGTGAACAGAGCGGCTTTTATGTTATGCATCTTGACGGAGTGCCTAACGGTTATTTCATGAATAATCGCACAAAGGACAGTTTCAAGAGCATTTATCTTAATCGTGGCGTTGATGAAAGGGAATCTCCTGAAGAAGTAAGAAAACGCCAGGAGGAGTTCCGGATTCAGCAGGAAAAAGCCGAACAGGAACGGCAGAAGCAGGAGCGTTATGTGGCTATGACCATTCGCAGTCAGCTGAAGAAGATGAGCACCACCAATGATGTTACTTCTCCGTATTTTCGCAAAAAACGGATTCCAGGAAGCATTTTTACCTTTGTTGAGGGGACGGGGGAGAATCTTATTACATGGATTCCTCTGTACGACATTCATAAGCAGCTGACCACCGCTCAGACTATTTCGCCGCAGGGAGAGAAGAGGTTTGTTAAGGGAGGCCGCAAGCACGGCAGCTTTCATGTTGTTCTTGGCAAGATCGAACAGGAAGATACCACCGTTATTATCTGTGAGGGCTATGCCACCGCTTCAAGCATTCAATACTGTCTGTGTGATTACAGGGAAGTGAAGGTTGTGGCTGCCATTGACGCCGGTAATCTGCTTCCTGTGGCCCAAAGTCTCAGAGAACGGTATCCAGACAAGCATTTTGTTATTGCCTGTGACAACGACCATTTATCAGAAAAGAATGTTGGCGTTGATGAGGGCAAAAAGGCTGCTGAGGCCATAAATGCGGCTGTGGTCATTCCGAAGTTCGCTGACGGTGATACCGGTACGGATTTCAATGATCTGATGCTCAGTTCCGGCAAGGAAGCTGTTATGAAGTGCTTTTTGACGGATCTTCTTGTTTAAGCTTATTTTGCCTCTGCAAACGTGTTTGCAGGGGCTTTGGTAACGAACTATGACAGCAGAAACCGAATATGTGTTTGTTGATACTGAAACAACAGGGCTTGACAGTAAAAACGATGAACTTCTTTCCGTAAGCGTGGTTGACCACTATGGCCGCTGCCTTTTTCATTCGCTGGTGAGACCGGAGAGAAAGAAAACCTGGAACGATGCTGAAAAGATTCATGGCATAACATCAGAGATGGTCAGGAATGCTCCTCGTTTCCGGACTCTGAAGCCGATGCTGAACCGGCTTTTCAGGGGAAGACACGTTGTTGCCTACAACATGAATTTTGATTCTTCCTTTTTGGGTAATTCTCTCCGTCATGCGGCTTCTCTTCACTGCTGCATGAAAGCCTATGCCGAATATAACGGTGAATATGACCCGGTGCGGAGGAGCTTTAAATGGAAGAAGCTTTCAGTAGCTGTTAAAAACTGCAATCCGGATTTTGTTTTTACGCCTCATTCAAGTCTTGATGATTCTTTGGCAGCCAGAGAGGTATGGCTTTATTTGATGAGATGCCAAAAAATAGCGGAAAAATATGGCGCAAGGTCATAAAAGTATTTTATTTAGGTATACTCTTACAGTATACTTTGTGCTATAATGTATGGTGTTTTGGTTATGAGCCGTTATGAGGATAATTAAGATGATCACTCAGAAAGAAATGGAAGATAATATCACAAATCTGGAAGCTCCGGGTTTTCCAACTGCTGATGAGATTATTGAATACTCTGAATCCGGGCAGGATAAGAAGAACGCCCTTGAGTATGAAAAGGCGTATCATGCTTTGATTGAACAGGTTAAGGATAAGCCGCATGATGAGCAGGTCGCTTTTTTGATGTCTCACATGAATGAACTCAGAAATATGGTTGATTTATTTTCCTATGCCAGAGATATGTATATGTTTCCTAGTAGTGAGGATGATGAGATATTAGCAAATCTCATGATTTATCGATATAAGAACCATATCAGCATTTTAGATGATGAGTATTGTGTTAAATCAGAACCTATGTTGAGGGTAATTAGGAATGATATTTCAAAAAAACGTGTAGAGAAGAAGATTGCTAACTTAGAACATTTACAAAAGGAGCACCCTGATAAATATGAAGCTCTTTGTAATGAAAAATATCGTGAAGCAAAAAAAATAGCAGAGGGTTTAGATAAAATAAATAAGAGAATATTTGGAGAACATACAATAGAAGAATTGTTAAGTTATAATGGTGATAAGTTTTTTGATTATATTAAGGAAAAATAATGGATATCATTTTTTCTGATGATTTTTTAAAACAATTAGACATAATCAAAACTGCATCAGAAAATGGTAATATTGATTTTCAGGTTCTGTACGCACGTATAGGAGTAGCTATTAAATCACTTTCCACAATTTCTTCAATTGATGACATTCCTTTTAAACTCAGATATCATGATGGTAATAATGAAAAAATTGGACATTTAGGATACCCATTGGATGATTGTTTGTCATTAGATATTGATAGATCAAACAGATTTCTTACATTTGAGCTTCTTAATAATGCTGTGATCATAACTTCTTTGGGACATTATAATGTTTTGCTTGGCAGAGATTCTTACGGTTGTAAATCATGGCTGTTTGAACCACCAGAAAACCAAGTTAACAACATTGTTTATTGTTCTGTTCAAAATGTTCAAGACTTTAAGCGATTAAAAGAACGTACACAACCGGCGATTGATGTTTTGCTAAAGAAGTTTAATGAGTTTCAAATAAATTCAGATTTAATAAATAAATTCAATGCTTCAATGGCGTACGATCTTTGCCCTATAGGAGTTGATTCAATAACAATTAGGTTAAATTCGTATTTACGAGATAATGATTCAAATTTTCGCAGGCCTGATGGAAGTTTTGATTCGAAACAAAGGGATCAAACAATATCTCGCTTCCTTAAAGACAATGCTTTACTCTTGAAACGAGCTACTTTAAATGCTAGATGTTTGTCAAATTCGGTAGCTAAAACTATAGGAAATGGTGATTTAAAAAATGCACTGTTTACTAAACTTGATTTAGAAAAAAAACTCATAAGAGATTTTGCAGATTTTATATATTTTTGTAATGGAAAAATACAGAGTCCTTCGGTAAAAAAAGAGGTGTTTGATCTTTGTGTTAAAGCTTTTTTAAAAGGATATGATCAAGAATACGATAATATTGTTGAATTTAAGAACTCTCGGATAGGAAGTTTTGATTATAGAAATGATTATGAAATTATAAAAAGATTGAATGTTTATTTGCGAAAAACAATTGAGAAAGATTTAATATCATGTATAAAATCAGATAAAAAGTGCTATATAAGAACAATTTTTAAGAAGAATTCAGATGAGTTGTTTGCAACTTTGACACCTAACGCTGATTTATTGATTAAGGTTTTTCGTAAGAATTGCAGAAAATTAAATTTAAATAGGTATGGTAAATCCAGAGAGAATCATGAGTTGATATGCAAGAAACTGGGATTAAAGGCAGGTTCTCTTTTGAAAACAAAAGAATCAGATATTGTTCATAAACAGCACAAAAAGAAAGGCATCAAGCGGTAAAATGATGCCTTTTATGTTTTCCTAAAGGGTAGGTGCTTTGTTGCGTCAGTAGTGCCTCAATTGTATAATGCCGCCGGGGTTTTGGAGATCATTATGATCATTAGCTGGAATTGTGTATGTCTGAATATATTGATCTTGATATAGGTCTTATTGACGAAGATCCTGAACAACCGAGGAAAAAGGAGAATGCCGGTTTTTCAGAAAAATCGCTGAACGAGCTTGCCGAGACTATCAGGGAACGTGGTGTCAAGTCTCCCATTTCTGTCAGAGAAGCAGGGAACGGCAGATACATCATCAATCACGGGGCAAGACGCTTCAGAGCCAGCAAAAAGGCAGGAAGAACTACAATTCCGGCATTCATTGATAATGACTATACCAAACTCGATCAGGTAATCGAAAACATTCAGCGTGAAAATCTTTCTCCCAGGGAAATTGCCGACTACATAGGATACAGGGTTTCTCATGGCGCTAAAAAAGGTGACCTTGCGAAAGAACTAGGCAAGTCTAATGCATGGATAAGTCAGCACAGCAGCCTTCTGGATCTTCCTGAACCCATAGCAAAAGCCATGAACAAAGGAAAGATTTCGGATCTTACAGCCATAACAGAGCTTATTAAGCTGCATGGCAAGAATGCAGAAGCCGTTACTTCATGGATAGAGGAGTCTGAAGAAATTAGCAGGGCCACGATTCAGACAATTAAAGAATTCATTGATTCTGAAAAACAGCTCCCTGAAGACGCTGAAGAGGAGCAGCAGTTGTCTCTGCCGGAAAAACGAAAGAAAAAGCCCGGTCCTGTAGGGCCTAAGGCTAAGATTTACGTTATGTATCAGGGAAAGAAATGTGAACTCAGACTGGTGAGACCTAAAGAGAGCGGAAATGCGGTTATATTGTGCGACAGCGAATCAATAGAGGTTTCGCTGAGTGATTTGAGTCTGTATTCCGTAGAATGAACTGAAGGGGATCAGTAAAGTGCGGAAAAAGGGGATCAGGTTTTTGAGAATCCCTGGAATGATGATACCGTTTTGCAAGATAAGGCGTGTTTTCGGACACGCCTCTTTTTCGCTACATTGCTTTGATAACCATTTTGATAAGAAAGGCAATCAGACAGGCATTTACAGCGATACAGATGTATATCAGCATGGACAGCATCTGTAATTTCCTGCTTAAAACGTCAAACTCTTTATGACTTTTTGCATCCGCTGCCTTTAGTGTTTCCTGAAGATGGTTTTTGATCTCCCTTTTGATGGTATCTGCCATGTCAGAGGCGATAACGGCAGATTTGTCAAAAGCAATCTGATACATCTTTTGGATTTTTTCCTGCTCTTCATCCTGAATGTCTGACAGATTGTTAGTCAGTTCATCTATCAGAATCTGCTGCGCAATCAGGAGCGTCAGAATCGGATCATCCGGTTCGATTTTCTGATGAGTCTGCTCATAGATTTTGGTTACCAGTTTTTCTGTCTGATCATTCATAAGCCGCCTTCTTCAAGAACTTTGAACAGCTTTTTTTCAAGATTTTTTAACCGCTGACGCACCATTATCGGCTTTGTCATGTCTGAGTAGCCTTCTGAAAATGTCTGCTTGTTCTTCAGTATTTCGGTGAAGTCGGCTCCAAAGGTGTCTTTTTTCAGTTCCGGCAATTCAAGAACAGCCTTGATTGATTCGTGATTGTTCTTGAAACATTTCATCTCATAGAAAGTCTTGTTTTCGATCTGGATAGCTCCCTGGAAAGTATTCAGCCAAACAAAAAATCCAAGGTTGTCCGGTTTTCCGTTTTTGGTGAAGTTCTTGATAAGGGCATTGAATCCGTTAATGCAGTCAAGCAGGGCCTGAGATCCGGCAATGATGGAATGGAGACAGATTTCAATGTTCATATCAGCCAGTACCGATGGAATATCATTGTCAATCAGGTACAGAGACAGAGGCACGAAAGATGATGCGCCATTGTCCACGATGATCTCATCGGAATCCGAATTGGCAATGTCTTCAATAAGGTTGTCAAAATTCCTGGGCTTGATTTCATCATTTTCCATCAGTTCAAGAACCTTGACATTTAAGGATCTGTATCCGGCAAAGCTGGTGTTTACCGGATCAGTGTCAAAACAAGTTATCTTTTTTTCATGAGCAAGGAAGTACTGGGCAAGAAGCGTTGAAGCAAGGGTTTTGCCAACGCCTCCTTTTCCCTGCATTATCATATGAACTCTCATTGCTTAACCTCCTGTTGTGATTTCTGAAAGCGTTTGAACAAATTGCAAAATTGCCCGTACCTTACCCGGATTTTCCCGTCATCATAAAGACATCGCCATATTGCTTTGAGGGCATAGCCTTTTTTCCTGGAAGAAACAATCTGATCAATCAGAGCATAAAACTCAGCTTTGGTAGCTGTGGCTTTATCTCCGTACTTGGTTGCCGAGTCAGCAAGACGGGAGTCTGACAGCTTTTCTTCTTCGATGGCTGATTGATTTACCATAGTGATTGCCTATATTAATTCGTCTTTGTTCGGTGTTGGGCTGAAGTCAAAAGTTTTGCTTTTTCCGGTATTGGATTGCTGAGGAGTTCTGACAGTCTCAGATGCTGATTCTGTAGCATTCGGCTTTTCCATGCTGCTGCGTTTCCATTCCCGAAACAGTCTTCCAAAATGAGCATAGGAGCAATCAAAAAGCTGGTGTTTTTTTAGATATGCCCAAATGACTCTCTGGTTAAATCCTTCTTTTTCCAATTTAGTAATGGTGGGCAGGGCCTTTCGGAATTTGACTTTAGTGATGAGCCCCTTGCCCAGAGAATACTCTTGTTGTAATTCTGATGATTCATCAAAAAACGCTTCAATTTCTTCGCTCATAGAGCCTCCAAATTCTTATCGGTGAGTGAAAAATGTTTCGCTATGGCGTTTTATCTTCAAATGTTATTTTCGTGTTCCAGTCTTAATTGTTATGTGTTCATTTCTGGTTTAAATAAAGTTATAAACATGTTAGCGTTCATAACATGTTTTGTCAATGTTATATTATGGTGTTTTTCATGATATTTTTGCGTTATCGGTTGTATTATCATATAAGTAACATATAATTATCGTAGATATAACCGAAAGGGAACGTATTCTAATAATGGCAGGATGGGTAAATGTGTACACATTTACGGTTTGCTTATTCGCATAAATGCTCAACGAAACCTGCCATCCTGCCGCCTTTTAAGAGGCGGAGATTTGTCTGTATTTGACAAAATGAATAACAGCCAAAGATAGAAAACAGGAGGATATTCTGAAATGGAAAATGAGAAAAAAGATGTGAAATATGAACAGATACATTTCAGAATATCTCAGAAGGATAAAGAGATAATCAGCGAAAACGCCAAAAGATGTAATCTTTCCGTTGGTGAATATTTGCGTCAGGTCGGACTTGGATATATGCCAAAAAGCAATGAGCATTTAGAACGTATCCATGACCTGATTATTATTAACGGAGATCTGGGGAGATTAGGCGGTCTTTTGAAATTATGGCTGACCGACAGATTGAAGCTTTCCTATTATCACAAGAAAGGGATTGTTCGGTTATTGCATGAAATTGAGTATAACCGTCTTCAGCTGGAAGATGTTATGGAAAAAATTCTGAAGATGTAAATTTTAGCATGCTAAAACATACCTCCGCTTTTCTGTCTGAAACGTATGATTTTAGCATGCTAAAATCCGAGTTGTAAAAATATGATTGTTTATGAAGTTGATAAGAAGAAAGGGAGCAAAGGTTCTTTTACAGGTCTTGTGAATTATCTGACAAATTCAAAGGGGCTTGAATCAAGAGTATGTGAAATTGCATTAAATAATTTTTTGGCTGAGGATGTCAGGGTAGCATGTATGGAAGCCGCTGCCACCCAGATGATGAATACCAGAGCAAAGAGCGACAAGACTTTGCATTTGGTTATGAGTTTTCCGGCAGGAGAGAAACCTTCATCTGATGTGCTGAAAGAATGCGAAGAAATTGTAGTTAAAAAACTTGGAATGACTGAGTATCAAAGAGTTAGTGTTGTTCATGGCGATACTGACAATCTTCATGTTCATATTGTCATTAATAAAATTCATCCTAAAACTAAAAATATTTTTGAGCCATATCAGTCTCATAAAAAACTGGCAAAGGCGTGTGTCGAATGTGAAGATAAGTTTAATCTGATTAAAGATAATCATGAATTTATCAAAAATTCTGTTGAGAATCGGATAGATAAACTTGAAATCCATAAGGGCGAAGAATCTCTTTGTTCTTCCGTAAGAAAAATTAAAGATGAATTATCAAAAGCGGCAAACTGGGAAGAGTTTCATCAGATTTTGTACAGAAATAAATGCGGAATCAAGATCAGAGCAAATGGTTTTGTCTTCTATGATTATACCGGTGTCCATGTAAAGGCCAGCACTGTTGACAGAAGCTTTTCCAAAAAGAAGCTTGAGGATAAATTTGGCGCTTTTATACCATTCGATACTTCCAATATAAACAAACATGATTCGTCAGATACTGACAATAATAATACGGCTAACGGACATGATTCAAGTAACGAACAGCAAATAGTTACAGATCAGAATCAAGTGCCAGAAGATGATGAAAATAATCAGAATGTAAATGATAATTTGAATCAGAACGAAGAAGAATCAGAGGAAAAACTACAAAAGAAAAAACCAAAAAGAAAAGCTGAGAAGAATCCGGCAGAACCATTTAAAAATCCCGAACAGCAATCACTATGGTCAGAATATCAGAAGAACAGAATTGATTCTCATGAATATAACAAAAAAGTAAAAAAGGATGTTTACAAGTATCTCTTTGAACTTAATAAGAAGAATTTTAACAAGATTCGACTCCAGTATAAAGTTTTTAGCATGCTGAAAATTCCAAGATTCATGCGTTCATATCTTAATCTGTATTTAAGCATGAAAGTCAGGCGAATGAGAGAAGAGGCAAAAGCGGCAGCAAAACACAAACTGGAAAAACTTACAGATGCCAAGCAGTCATGGCTTTGTTTTCTGAAGAACAAAGCTGAGGACGGTAATTTGGAAGCTTTGAATATTTTGCTGTACAGAAATTCAAAAGACATCGGAACTGAAAAAAGAGGCAACAGAGAAGTAAATAAGTCTGATTTTAGCATGCTAAAAAAACTGATACAGAAGCATATGCATCTTGAAAAGATTACTTCAAACGGCAATGCAGTCTATGTGTACAAAAATAAGACAATTGTTGTTACAAGAGATCGCATATTTGTTAACAGAAATACCAGGAATAACGGATACAGATTTAAGAAAAGCAGAAATTCCCACAAGTATTCATATCCACGTTTTGATAAACAAAAAAATAAACATGGTTATAAGTACAGAAATTTTAAAGATGATTTTGCAAAAACAGACAAGCTCTATGATTATATCAACGAGGAGTTAAAAAAGAGAGCGTCTGATGAATACAGAAAAAGAACAGAATACGCAAAAATGCGAAACAGGAAAAAAATTGAGGAGTATATGCGTTCTCAGAAAAATCGTGAAAATAATCAAAAGAAAGACAAGAGGGGAATCACCTTATGACAGATCAAATTACAGAAGAGGATTTTATAGAAGATCCAATGGCAGCTATTGATAAGCTGTCTGAATTATTGGAATCTAAATCAGAGGAAGAACTTACTGAATTAGGTAATGATCTTGAAAATAAAAAAAATTCTGTCAGCTGTATTCTGTCCGAAGAATCAGAATTGCCAAAACCAAAAAATGATTTTTGCTGTATGCATTGTAAATCTGCAATGTGGTTTGGCAGCAGAAAATATGCCAAATGCTATTGCGGAAGAATGTTTACCATAACTTATGACAGTACAAATATGGTTGATGAAATTACGGAATGTGACGGGAATGAGATTATTTCATCATGAAAGACGAATACAACAATAAAGTCGGGCCGGAACTGTATGAGAAGAAGAGAGCATCCAACAAGCTTCTAAGGCTGTTTCTTGTTATTCTGGCATGTTTGCTGATTCTTTCGGTCGGCACACAATATTTTGCATATTGTTTCAATTATCATTATGCTCTTGGTGATAATTATAATAAAATATACTTGCCATGGAAGATTCTGGACTGGGCTGAACTGTACAAAGACGAATATCCTCAGGTTGTTGAAGATTCCATGAACGTCATGTTCGGATCTCTGGTGGCGGTAGTTCTTTGCTTCATGGTGTATCTGGTTGTTCAGGACAGCAAAATTAAGGGCAACAAGTATCTGCATGGTTCAGCCCGGTGGGCCGGTATCAAGGATATGGAACAGGCCGGGCTTTTGCATAAGAAGATGCCCAAGGGCCCTGTTGTATATGTTGGCGGCATAAAGGACAAGAGCGGTAATTTCAGATATTTGGTTCATGGAGGCCCGGAACATGTTTTATGTTTTGCACCTACTCGTTCCGGAAAAGGCGTTGGGCTTGTTGTGCCTACTATGCTTTCGTGGAGTGATTCTGTTGTATGCAATGATATCAAGGGGGAACTTTGGGCATTGACTTCCGGATGGAGGCAGAAATACCTCAAATCAAAGGTCATAAGACTGGAATTCAGCTCTCAGGCTTCAGCAAAATGGAATCCGCTGGATGAAATAAGAATAGGGACAGAGTATGAAGTCGGTGATGCTCAGAATCTTGCAATGCTTGTTGTTGATCCTGACGGCAAAGGTTTGGACGGGCCTGACGGTCATTGGAAAAAGACAGCGTTTGCTCTCTATACCGGTTTGATTCTGTATGTCCTTTATGAGGCTAAGAATCCTAAATCAGCAATAGTTAAAGCAAATTTCCATACCATAGACGCTGTTCTGTCAGATAAGACACGTTCCGTCAAGGAATTATGGACAGCCATGAAGGAGCATGACAACCCGATTGTATCAGCAGCAGGTCAGGATATGCTGGATCGTCCTGATGAAGAAGCCGGATCAGTCCTGTCCACGGTTAAGTCAAACCTGTCGCTGTTCAGAGATCCGATTGTTGCAAGGAATGTTGAGAGTTCAGATTTTTCTATAAGAGATCTTATGCACCATGAATCGCCAGTAAGTCTTTATCTGATATCTCAGCCTTCGGACAAGGGGCGTATCAGGCCGATGCTCAGAATTTTTGTCTGCATGTGCATGAGGCTTTTAGCTGACAAAATGGAGTTTAAAAACGGCAGGGCGGTAAAAACATATAAGCACCGTCTCTTGATGATGCTTGATGAGTTTCCGGCTTTGGGAAAAATGGATATTGTCCAGGAATCACTGGCGTTTGTTGCCGGATACGGCATCAAGTGCTATCTGATTACCCAGGATTTGGGACAGCTCTACTCAGCTTATGGAAAGGATGAATCAATTACATCAAATTGTCATATTCAGAATTGTTTTCCGGCTATTAAAGATGATACTTGCGCCTATATTTCAAAAATGACAGGCACTACTACTATTGTTAAGGAAACTAAGTCAAAAAGCGGTTCCGGATTTAAAACCAATACTACAAGAGGTGTTCAGGAAGTGAAGCGTGAACTTCTTACTCCCGGAGAAGTAAAGTCTCTTCCCGGTTCTGTTAAGGACAGCAAGGGCATGATTCTTGAGGCCGGGAAAATGCTCATTTTTGCAGCTGGTTTTCCGCCGATATTTGGTCAGCAGCCGCTTTATTTTAAAGATCCGGTGTTTTCAAAAAGATCTGCTGTTCCTGAAGCAAGTTCTTCTGACAAACTGAAGTAGCCGGTGATTTTAGCATGCTAAAAGAAAAAGTGATTATCTTGTGTAAATGGATACAGAAAGCATTGCTTGGCAGCGTTGTGTTATTGATAAGCATAAATGTCTGCATTTTAATAATGGGATATCGGGGATACTGGATCAATATTACAAATTCAATGCCGATTGGAATTTATAAAGAAATAGAATCATTGAAAATACCTAAATACAGTTATGTATTGATATGCAAGGAAGATGAAAGCATAAAAAGAACAAAAAACGCTATTTATTATTGTGATGATGGTCATCAGCCGTTATTAAAAATTGTTGTTGCTACAGAGGGGGATTTGGTTACTATCAATGATGAGGGAATTTTTGTGAATCATAAAAAGATTAGGCATACGGAAAGGCTACAGAAATTTAGGAATGTAAGTTTCAATATTCATGATTATAAGCTGAGAAACAATGAATATCTGGTGACAGGGAACTCTCCGTATTCCTGGGATTCGAGGTATTTTGGAATTGTCAGCGGTAATGATTTTTTATCTCCTGTAGTTCCTGTTTATTTGTTTTAAATTTGACAGAGGTGTTCATGCGTTTATTTATAGCTGAAAAACCAAGTGTTGGCCGTGCGATAGCTGAAAGTCTTGGTGTATCCGTAAAAAATAAGAATTACATAGAATGTTCGGACGGCTCTATTGTTACCTGGTGCTTCGGACATATGTTTGAGCTTGCGGAACCTGACGAGTACACGCCTGATGATGTTCCGACCAATGGCAAGGGAAGGAAAATCTGGAGATTTGATGAACTGCCGATTTTTCCGGAACGGTTCATTCTCCATCCGAAATCTGATGCCAAAGAGCAGCTGAAGGCAATTAAGCAACTTCTGAAGAATGCTGATGAAGTCATTAACGCCGGAGATCCTGACAGGGAAGGACAGCTTCTTGTTGATGAACTTCTTGAAGAGTACAACGTAAAGCTACCGGTAAAACGTTACTGGGCAAATGCTCAGGACAGCATTTCAGTTCAGAGAGCTTTGGATAAACTCAGATCAAATGAGGAATTTAAGAGTTTGGGGATCGCCGCAAGGCAAAGATCATATGCAGACTGGCTTGTCGGAATGAATTTAACAAGAGCTTATTCCATTCAGGCTAAGACGCTGGTGACAATGGGAAGGGTACAGTCGCCAACTCTTAAACTTGTGGTTGACAGGGATCGGGCCATCGCAAATTTCAAGCCTGTAGATTACTTCAGAATATTTGCGGAACAGAGCCTTTTGGATCATGAAGCCTGTTTTTCTTCAGAACTGATTACTGAGAATCTTGATTGTACTGATGAGGAGAATCGTGTTATTGACAGGTCAAAAGCTGAAGAGATTGTCGCAAAAATAAAGGACAGACCTGGAGAAATAACGGGATTTAAGAAAACGCCAAAGAAGAAAAATCAGCCATTGGGATATTCACTGTCAGATCTCACGGCAAAGGCTTCATCATTGTGGGGTTTTTCGGCCCAGCAGACTTTGGACGTATGTCAGTCCTTGTATGAGAAGAAACTGACATCTTATCCGAGAACTGACTGCTCATATTTGCCGGAAGCTCAATACGGAGATGCGCAGAATGTTCTGTCTGCAATAAAAGCTACCTGCTCCGATCTTGGGGGGCTTATAGATGCTGCTGACATGAGTATTCATTCTAAAACCTGGAATACAGAAAAAACCACAGCTCACCATGCAATAATCCCTACAATGCAATCAGGTGATTTTAATGCGTTGAGCGATGATGAAAAGAAAGTCTATGAACTTGTTTCCAGGAATTTTATCAGCCAGTTCTATGATGTTTATGAGTACTATGAGACTGAGATTCTCAGCAGGATTGATGTGTATGATTTTCGTGCATCCGGAATTTCTGTCATTAAAGAAGGGTGGCGTTGCTGCTTTAAGAATGACGCTGACAAATCTGATGAGGACGATAATTCCGAAGAAAATAACAAACAGCTGCCGGATGTTAATGAAGGCGATAGAACTAAATGTTCTGATGCCCGTATCAAGACGGCAAAAACAAAAGCTCCTGCCAAGTTTACTGAGGGCACTCTCATCAAGGCCATGGAAAATATTTATAAATTCATTGATGACGAGGTATCAAAAAAGGTGCTGCGTGATGGTGATGGAATAGGTACTAGCGCCACCAGAGCCGGAATCATTTCAGAGCTGAAGAGAAAAAACTATCTCACAGCCAAAGGAAAATACATTGTTTCAACGGAACTTGGTCAGAAGGCCATTGCAGTTATTCCTGAAAAAATAAAGTCGCCAATTCTTACAGCCGTATTTGAGGGCATGCTCTCTAAAATTGAAAAGCAGGAACTTTCCGAACATGACTTTATGGAAAAACAGAAAAAGCTTGTTGGTGATGAGATTGAAAAAGTTAAGGGATTAACACTTTCCATCGCTCCCAAGAAGGAACAGAAAATTTCTGCAAAATACACTTGCAAGGTATGCGGAAAAGGGTTAATCAGAAGAGAGTCAGCAAAAAACAAAGGTATGTTCTGGTGGGGATGCTCCGGGTATCCTTCATGCAAGCAGACCTATTTTGATGACAATGGTAAACCAAAGTATGAATCAGGTTCTAAAGCATCTGAAAAGAAGCATTCTTAAATAATCGTGTAATGTTGAGGTGATAATTATGGCCGAAGTTGAAGTAAGCGAAGAGTTTAAAACTGAGATGGTTAAGCGCCGTGCTCAGTTTGGCTCTAATGTTAGCAATGAGAGGGTAATAGAAATCATGACTGCCAGCTCTATTCCTGGTAATCAGGTTCCTGTAACAAAGGAAGAAGCTGCTGCATGCGGTATTGATAGTCTTCCTGCATCTGAGGTTAGAGCCATATTTGGTGATGATCTTAACGAAATATCTGACGAAGAGGCTTATGCTGGAATTCAGAACGTAGAGACTCAGTTTTATATGAAAGGAAACGAGGTGAAGTAATAATAGATGAGAATCGGATGCCAGGGGGAGTTCTCCTGGGAAGGAGTTCCAATTGGCGTTTTTGCCCTGGCACCTGTTAAATTATAGTGAATCTTGAGAGAGAATCAAGAGATTTTTTTATACAATTTCTCGAAAGGAAGAAGTCTGTATGGCTCAGAAAAACAAAAACGCCTCTTCAGCTAAGATCAGCGCCGAGCAAAAGTACAATGATTTTGTTGCTGACCTTTTTATCAGATCGATAGAAAGCGGAACCGCTCCCTGGACAAAACCATGGTCAACTGAAGATATGATGAACATGGCTCCCAGGAATCCTGAAACCGGGACGTTATATAAGGGTTCCAATGCAGCTATGCTAATGATGACAGAAGCGCTTAACGGATATGAAGACCCAAGATGGATGACGTTTAATCAGGCAAAAAATGCTGGAGGTTATGTCAGGGCAGGGGAACACGGAGTACCGTTAAGAACCTTCATTTTTGAAAAAGAAGTTCCGGTGCTGGACGAGAATGGAAAACCAGTATTGGACAAGGACGGCAAACCTGTAACAGAAATTGAGGAGGTTGATCCGCCGATTATCAATACTTTTACGGTGTTTAATGTCAAACAGATTGTGTTTCCCCCTGAGCATAAATATTCGCAGCCAATGCCAAAAGAAGTGACAAAAGAACAGGTATGGGAAAATCTGCAAAAGGCAGAAGATTTAATTAACAGTACAAATGCTCAGATAGTATTTGGCGGAACAAGAGCATTCTATGCGCCCGGTAAAGACTATATAAATTTACCTAAAAAGGAGAGATTTAAAACTCAGGAGGGGTACTACAGCACAGCGCTTCATGAGCTTTCTCACTGGACAGGACATCGTGGAAGACTGGACAGACCTTATAACGGTCGATTTGGAACTCCCAATTATGCCAGAGAGGAACTTGTCGCTGAAATTTCAAGTTTTATGCTTTGCATGAATCTTGGGATTGGACATAATCTTGAAAATCATGCCTCATATGTAGAATCATGGTCTAAGATATTGAAGGATGATAAAAAAGAAATTATTGAAGCTACAAGAAAAGCAAATGAAGCTCAAAAATTCATAACTCAATTCTCACAGAAGAATGTTATAGACGAAGAAAAAATATATTTGATAAGCGAAAAAGATGAAAAGAAACTTGACGAAGAACTCTTAGAGTTAGGTGCTTTTTATGATATTAATGAAAATAAATTCTACATCATGAAATCTACTCATGATGTGTCAAAATTTGCAGATTATATTGAAAAACAACAAGAACAGGTGCAAATTCAAAAAAGCGAATTGGAATTACAATTCGAGAAAGGACAAAACGAGAAAGGGTATTATTCAAAGATAGACTTTGAAACTTTTAAAAAAATAAATAATGCATTACCAATGGCAGATGTTGAAGGAGAAATGTTTAAGAACTGGTTCGCCTGGGATAAAAGTGATCTAGATTTGAAAGGGGGAGTATCCGGCGGCAGAGTTGATGATCGTGGCTGGTGCAGATCTGATGTAATTAATGGAATAGCAAGTAATCCTCAGGCATTAAATTATGTTCTCAGACAGCAGAAGGTTCCTCCAATGGTGTATCTGTCTATTGCTCATGGAGAGGGTTCTGAGAAAATTACTGAAACTTTTAAAAAGACTGGCAATTTCATGCTTCTTAATGATGCCAATGAACTTCTGCATGAAGAAAACAAAAAGGCTAAAGCAAATGATCAATATTTTGAATGTGATCTTTCAATTGTTTCCTTTAACAGAAAGACAAAGACAATTGGTGACAATCTCGATTTTAAATTATTTCAAAATGAATTGAGTGCCATGATTCGTTATATAGGAACTAGGGGAGGCGATGCAGGAGATCTCTTTAAACATCTTGAAGATGGCGGCGGAATAAAAATATTTTGGGATCCAGCAAAACTGTTTCAACATGACGATACACAGAAGCTTCTGGATTCATGTTATTGTGATGCACTGAAAGAAGAGAACAAGAAATTCAAAAAATTCTTGAGAGACAATGATAATGCTTACAACGTTAAAAACAGCATGTCAAAAATTGAGAATTTGCAGAATGCTTTAAATAAAGCAATAAAATTCCTTAACGAACAAAGTGTCAAGGAGTCATTAACACCTGAAGAGAAAAAGGTTTACGTAGGTCAACTGAGTGACTTGATTGCACATGCCGAAACCCTCAAACAGCTTGTTGAACTTGATTCTGAAATTGATGTTAAAGGCATTAAGTCAGATGCGATCAATTCGTTGAGTAAATCGCAAGATTCTGAAAATCTTCATGGAATTGATATTCCTCCAAAAAAAGCTAATCCTGCTTACGCAGACACTTATTTGGTTGTGCCTTTCTATGATAAGAATGAAGCCAAACAGCTAGGTGCAAAATGGGATCGTCAAATTAAACACTGGTATGTTCCGGCAGGAACAGATTTAAATTTATTTGATAAATGGAAACGGGCTGATATTGCAGTAAATAAATATCAGAGGGAAGCGGAATTGATGGAGGAAAATTCTGGTGCATATTTAAATAAATCAAAAAATATGAAATTTAAAACAGAGCAAAAAACAGTGAATAAAAGCAGTAAGAAACGTTAGATAAAAGATAGTAATTGATATTTTAAAGGAATTACATTTTTCGGTAGTTCCTTTTTTTATTATGTAGTGTGAGCGTATGAATAAAGATAGTGTTGTCGTTAATATGAATATAGGTGTTCAGCTATCAATTGAAAGTATCGAAAAGTTTGAATTGGTGATTACAAACGTTATTAAATTTGTTAAAGACAGTAATTTAAATTTGAATATTACAAGTAAAGAGGTAGTAGTTAAAAAACAATCAGAACTTACATTAGGAGAAGTTGTTAATTTGTATGTAAAAAGAAAAAACTATAATTTAAAAAAGAATACTATATTTAATTACTTAACGGCATTTAGAAATGTTTTTGGTGTTATCAAAGACAGTAAGGTTAAGCATTGGAAAAATGTAAAATTATCTGATGTTACTTTGGAATTTATAATGAGATATAAAGTATCATGCGCAACAAGTTATGAATATATCAGAAGAATTAATTATGTTTTTTCTTGGCTCTATAAAAATGAATATATCAGTCAAAATCCAGTTTATAAATATCTTGGTAAAATAAGAAAATATCAGAGTGACACAAGACCAGCATTAGGATGCGAGCAATGGATAGATGAGATCGAAGCAAGAAAAAAGCTGTCAAATTTTTTTAATTCTTTTAAAGGTTTTGTAAGTCAGCAATTGTTTAATTTTGTTGTTTTTCATTTTATTATAGGTACAAGGATAACTGAAACATTTAATTACATTAAAGCCGTGCAAGAAAATTATTCATCATCTCCTGATGTATTAAGCACAGTTGATATCAGAACAAAAACTACAAAAAAGGGTTCAAAGCCAGATTTTAGAATACCGGTTCCTGTTTATTTATACGAAATGATTGTAGACAACAAAAAACTTTATTCTGAAAAATCCATAGAATCAATAGAATCTATATTGAGAAGGATTATATCAAGAAATTTTAAAAATAAATTTTGCTTGCACGGAACACGTGCGATTTATAGAACAACAATTGATTTTCTTGATAAAGATCATATGTTTAGCGAAAATGAAAAAGAAAGCTATATCAATCATAAAACGGATAATTATATTCAAAGCAGGTATCGGAGAAATGATTATTTAATTCAACGAATGAGGATAATGAATCTTTATGCGAGTTTCATCTATTCTTGTGCCGGGTTAGTTGGTGAACAGAAGAAGGTAGATGACTATGTTAAAGCGTTTAATCAACGGATTAATGGCAGACAACAAGGAGGAATGCCGCAACAGGAGGAATGCCAAGCAAGATAGCTGCATTTGAGTACATAGTTGTCAACAAAGTTGGAACCCCTGTAACTTATAGTACGGATGGGGTATCTAAATTGATGTGGTAGCGTACTTCAATAACTTACCCTATTTAAGTCGTTGCATTCTTCAATAACCTATGTTAGAATATACCCTAATAGCGTACCTCGTTTGAGTATACCCTTTTAAGTTGTCATTGTCTGATGAAGATTGAATCACTGGAACAAAGAAAGTTGGGGAAAATAATGACCACAAATGGTAATGTTCGTATCTACATTCGAGTTTCCACAGAGGAACAGACCATAGAACGTCAGGAACACCTGATTGATGATGCAAAAGCTCAGGGATTCTATATTGCCGGAGTTTACAGGGAGAAGGCATCAGGAGCGATTGAAGACCGTCCTGAACTGCAAAAACTCATCCAAGAACTTCAACCTGGCGATTACATTGTAGCTGAGAAGATGGATCGCATCAGTCGTTTACCCATTGATGATGCAAAGCATCTAATTGATCAAATTAAATCTAAAGGTGCTAAGCTGCTTGTTCCTGGCATTGTTGATTTCACAGATATAATCAATAAGACTGATGATAGTATGTCAAAAATAGTTCTTGAAACAATGCAGGAACTCCTTTTAAAAATAGCACTTCAAATGTCCAGGGACGATTACGAGTTTAGACGGAAACGCCAAAAAGAAGGCATTGCGCTGGCCAAACAACAGGGAAAATATAATGGCAGAAAGGCAAACGTTGAGCTTCATAAAAGAATTATTGAGTGTCATGTCCTGCGTAAACCTCCGATGTCTATATCCGAAACAGCGAGATTGTTAAATACAACAGAAAGCACAGTGACAAGAGTTTGCGGTCTTTACAAGAAGAATAATGAATATCTTTCTATTTAGTCAATATTCAATATCTAAAAATCGGATCTTTATTTGTTGTTTTTAAGGTGGAATTATGGGAATTTTTTTAAATCCTAAAGGAAACAATGCTTTTACAGAAATTGTAAACAACAGTATAAATAAGGTTTTTATAGACAAGACTGATTTTATTGGAGAAACTATAGATAAAATTGACTCTGATTCAAAGCTTTTGGCATTCACCAGACCACGCAGATTTGGTAAGACGGTAATGGCACGAATGCTGGCATCTTATTATTCCAAAAGTTATGACAGCAGAATTCTTTTTTCGACTAGAAAAATTGCTGCTTATAAAGGAAAGAAAATTATTGATAATCAGGAGATTGATATAACATACGAAACATTTATAAATAAATTTGATGTTATCTATGTTGATATGAATACAGTTGATCGCAAATATGCAACGTATTTAAACAGAGAAAAATATCATAAAGTTGTTGATATTGTTGACTTTTTGGAAAATCTTATAATCAATGATTTTATGGATTCTGATATTTTTGCATCAATTTTGAAAAAGGAAAAAATAGGAAACATAGGTTTGGCTGATGCTCTGTCAGCTATACATAAGACTTTAGGGATAACCTTTGTCCTAATCATGGATGAATGGGATTTAATTTATCGTGAGTATCAGCAAGATACGGTGCTTCAGAAAAAGTTTATTGATTGGCTGAAAGGTCTCTTTAAATCTTCTGACGGCCTTGAATGTTTTTCTTTGGTTTATCTTACAGGTATTCTCCCTATCAAAAAATACAATTCTCAGTCAGCGCTTAATAATTTTAAAGAATACAATATGCTGTCACCGGAACCGTTTGAGAGATATTTTGGATTTACTGAAGATGAAATTTCACAGATCGTTAATATGCCTTGGTGCAAATTATCCCAAGAGAACATGAAATATTGGTACGAAGGATATAAGCTCAATGGTGTTGACGTATACAATCCTAATTCTGTAGCTTCTGCTGTGGCTGACGGAAAATGCAAATGTTATTGGAGCGGTTCATCTTCTAATGAAGATTTTATCAGATTGATAAATCTTAACTACAAGGGAATAAAGACAGATATCATTAAACTTCTTGATGGAATGAAGCTTCCTTTCAATTCTGATAATTTTCAGAATGACATGATAACCATTAAAGATAAAAATGATGTTTTCAGTCTGCTTGTCTGTCTTGGATATTTAGGTTGTACAGATGGTCCGAACGGTAAGAAGATCGCTTATGTACCTAACCAGGAAATAAGGCAGACTTTGTTATCTTTGGTAAAAGGTCAGAATTGGAGCAAACGTATTGACGCTGTTAAACGTTCTGAAAGACTATTTAAGGCCATTGTCAAGAAACAAGACGGTAAAACTGTTGCGGAAATCATTCAGGAGATTCATAATGACTCGTCTGTTTCTCTGTTTGATTACAATACAGAGGATTCTCTGACTTACTGTGTTATGTCTGCTATGCAATGGGCTACTTTGGATTCCTATGACTGTCACAGAGAAGAACAGTCAGGAAAGGGAAGAGTTGATGTTGTTTATGAGCCATGGGGATTGGATAATCTCCCTTTAATAATTATTGAATTTAAATATGGTAAGTCGGCAGCGGCTGCTATAAAGCAGATTAAAAAGCAGGAATATTACAAACGATATATTCAGCGCTATAAGAACATCATTCTCGTAGGAATTAATTACAGTAAAACTACCAAAGATCATCAATGTTTAATTGAATGTTTGAATTGATATGTTTTTTTATCTCAAGGTAATTTTGTAAATGAAATCTAAACTTATTACATTTTTGTGCATGGGGTTGTATCTGGTTGGTTGTGGTAACAACGATCCGATGAATTCTCTTTATAATTCTGAATTAACTGAAGCAGAAAATCAGCTGTTGAAATGCAGTAAGAAAAACAGAGCTGCTATCAAGGAAAAGTTTGGTGAAAAGTTTAACCCTCGTGAACCAGAGATCATGGCTTGGCATAATGAGTGCAGTGCTTTGAATAAAGAGAACAGGAAGGGAATATGCAGCTATGACACGGAAGAGAAACGTAATGCACGGGATGCTCTTGAAAAAACATATTCAGAAAAGAATCCTGAATTGTATCAAGCATTTTTGGATAGTTGCAAATCAAATGGTATTGATGCTAAGCAAACGTATTTGAGGAGGACTAACCCTAAGTATAAGGATCGCTACTAATTATTATCTTAGATTGTTGTAACTTTAAAAACCCTTATTGGAAGTTTGCGTACTAATGGTGGATTATATGAAAGTAAGTATTTATGTGTGTGCTTTTTTAACATTGTTAAACCTTGCCGGTTGTGCTTCTGTCAATGTTAGTGATTCCAAACTTTTAGACAAAGCTGAATCTGCAACTGGTGTAGTTCAGAGTAATTTGTCTGTTGTTCCTGGTTCTAAGAGTACATCTGGCATGAATTTGAATTTTAAGGTTCAAGATAATCATTCCAATATTTATAAATGTTACTATGTGAAGTATATGTGGAATGAATCTGACGCTATTTGCACAAAATTAAGTTCAGATGATACAGATAGCAATGATAATACTCCTTGTAATGATTTGCTCAGAGCAGCAGGGAAATGTAAATAAACTGTTTTAAAGTATATTTGATAAGCCGTTTTTTCTGTTAATTGAAAAACGGCTTTTTTATTTATGAGGTTTCAATGTCTGTCGCTGATTTTTCTGAGATTTCTGGTTTCAGAACATTCTGCCTTAGCAGAACAGATGTTATGAAGAATGCTTCTGCAGAAGGTCTGAGACGTGATTTTCTTAGAAGCTGTCCTGTTTTTGTCTTTGTGTACTCTCAGGAAATTGCCAGGGAATATCTTTTTGGCATCTTCGGTTATCTTGATTATATTGGCTATCCTGTTTTCTGGTATGGACAGAACAACATTCTCAGAGGGCTTGAATCTCACATGGTGATTCTTGCTGACACATCATGGCAGGGTTCTGAACCTCAGGATATTGTCATGGTTCCTGGGATTCAGGGCAAGGTACAGCTATGGCAGAGGATTTTGCCTTATGTTGAAAAGCTAAAGGCTCTGAATAATGGTGCGGCAGCTATCAAATACCGAAAGGCACGGATTATCCTGGATGTTCCGGGCGCTGATGCCAAAGTTTTGTCTTCTTTGGCAGGTTTCCTTAATTATTCAGGCATCGACTGTTCATGGAATTCAGATGATGCTCTTCCAAGCAGTGTGTTTGTTGGAAGAAAGCCAAAGGAGGGGCTGCAATTTGTTCCGGTTTTTGGTGCTACTGATGAGGAAGTAAAGAATGCGGTATTTCGGGCCATTGACATGTGATCAGAAATTACCGGAAATGAGGGATCAAGAATTACTGGAATTAGAGGATCAGAAATGGGAGAATCAAGGGATCATAATTTGATTACAATGTCATGACATCTTAACAAAAGCTGTGTAATCCAAGACATTTTCAAAAGGCATCAAAATAATCTTTGATGCCTTTGAAGTTTTTTCAGGTTTTTAGCAAGTTCAGTAGTCTAAATTAAAAAAGTACGGTTGTCCAATAATTGCACCGTCAGCATTTAGCACTTCTACGTAATAATCTGTTCTTGTGCAACCTTTTGGATCTGGATTGCATCCTGTGGAACCGCAACCAGGATTGCAGTACCTGTCTTTTATCCAGCTGTCTCCTGAATATCCTGTTCTAACGCATGTTTGATTGATTTTTGGGCCATAGGCTGTGTAGACTGTTTCTTCAGTGTATTCCAAACAAATCTCATGTGATGGGATGAAAGCAGCTCTCCCGTCATGAGCCGTTACGTTTTCGGGGCCGGAAATGCCGTTACCACAAGAAGAAATGGAAGGAAGCGGCGATTGCAGACGGTGTATTCTCCGTATTAATGCACTGTGAGCACCAGCGCATTCACTCGGTGCGAAGCCAATTGGCGCACATAGCCAAATAGCGCATTCATCTTCTGATGCCGCCATAGTTATTGGTGATGAGATCGTGAAAATGAGACACGCAAGCATTGAAATAGCAAATTTTATTTTCATGGTTGATTTCCTGGTTTTTTCGGTTGTTTTTTAGGATTAGGGTTGAGTTTTGCTGCATCAACACCGGCCTCAAAAGGTTTTACGATATTTTCTGATACAGTGTCTTTGGTTTTATCTAAAGCCTTTCCACCTAAATCCACCGCTTTGCTTCCGGCGTTTTTCATAGCGTTATAACCTGCTTTCATAGCAGATTTTCCGACAGAGACACCGGCAGAGACACCTTTGCTGAGAACAGCGACACCTGATTCTATAGGTTCTGTAATTGTTTGTGCCGTAAATCCTGCTGCCGCTGACATCCCTTTTGACGTAGCGCTGGCCATTTTTCCGGATGCTTTAGCAGCATTCCGTGTTACGTTGCCCACAGCTTTTCCGATCTGTTTGGCATTTTTTCCTGCACCCATGATAGCTTTTCCGGCTGAAGTGTTATTCATAAGATCCTTCATGCCTTCAGAAACGGTGTGGTTGCTCATGTAGTCTATAGCCTTTGATGTTCCCTTGGCGGCTGCTGCCGCTCCATGAGCCGCCATAACAGTTGATGTAGCTGCTCCTGCTACACCGCCTACCATGGCTCCTGCAACAGCTGAGGCTGCCGGACCTGAAGTAAATTTTGCACCTGCAATTCCTGCAATCATTTCTGGTACTGTTTCT
>Ga0256407_10002112_pt1 | contig 38914 bp, 22 predicted proteins | sample RumenRJG_04DNA_FD_193489 | JGI IMG/M metagenome (GOLD analysis project Ga0256407, IMG submission 193489) | Bovine rumen microbial communities from Lethbridge, Alberta, Canada - RJG_04 | ecosystem: Host-associated > Mammals > Digestive system > Stomach > Rumen | place: Canada: Alberta... | reverse complement strand
CAAAAAATTTAGAAAAATTTTATCCTCTTTCATATTTAAAATAATTCTCTTTTTTTTATGTATTATTAAATAGTGTGTGTAATAAGTATTAATGTAAATAGTTTATTATTTTTCAATTATCAATAAAAAATTATAAAACTTAAAAAAATTTACTCTTCTTTTTAAAATTAAAATGAAAATTTATTTCAGGAATTAAAAAAAGATAAAAAAAAATTTCAATATCATATAAAAGGATTTTTATATCTTAAAATTATAATTCAAAAATAATGTCTAATTTAAAAAAAGAAGATAAATTAATAAAAGAAGGTTTATTAAAAATTAAAGAAGAAGAAAAAAAAGTTGAATTAACAAAATTTTAAATTCTAAATTGAAAAAATATATTTAGAATTAAAAGAAGCAAAAATTATTTCAATGAAAATAAAATAGAAATAATAATAATAGATAATACAAATAAAAGTTTATATAAAGGAAATATAAATAATGATGAAAATAAAATAGAAGGATTTGAAATATAATAGATGAAGAACTATAAAAAATTTTAAATTTTCATATAATGATTTTTTTAAGATTTCATTAAAAAAGAAAAATAGTATTTTAAATAAATAAAAATAATAAAATGTTATTTAAACTGAATTAAATATGAAAATATTAATTTTATTCTTGATTAAGTACACATTTAATTATAATATGAAGCTAAAGAATTTAAATTTTTTAATTAAAATACATAAGAATTTATTAATTTGATAGTTGTTGAATCATTTCATATTAATTAATTAAATTAATTTATTTTTAATGGAAACATATGTTAAATTATTAAATATGAAAAAGATTATTTATATAATTTAAAATTAAGGTTGGAAAAAAATATTATTTTTAATGTAAAGATAAAAAATTCTTTTATATATATTAAAAGATTTATATATTATTATATTAAGAAATAAACTTTTATTTGCTAAAAATGAAAAAAAATTAATTTTTTGATGTATGAGATAAGAAAATAATATATTAGAAAAAATATAAAAATATTATAATATATAAAAAGAAAAATAAATCTTTTGTTTTAATATAGAGCAAAAGTCTAATATAAAATTTAAATAAAAAATAAATAAAAAATGAAATGTATTAAGATGAAGAAGTTTTAATTTATTTTCAAAGTATATTAGATTATAATGATTTATTTAAAGAAATAATAATTATTTTTTTTTACTTACATTTTAAATTAAATATATAATCTTTTAAAATATTCACAGTGGTAGCATAACAATAAAAAATTATTAAAATATAATATATAATTATGGAAATATTTAAAATAAAACTAACTGAACAATAAAATTTTTATTTTTTTATATATATAATAAGATATTATATATTATAATTTTAAATAAAAATAAAATAAAATAATAATTTTTAATATAAATAAAATATAAAAATAAATTTTAAAGAATTATAAAAATTATTAATTGTTTTTTTACCAAATTAATTTAATTTATTATTAAAACTTTAATAATTAATAATTCTATATTATTATTAATTTATTATAATTATTTAATTTTCAATATAATGCTGTATAAAATAACAATTTTATAATTTAATATTTTTATCTTGAATTTTTTTATTTTAAGATGTAGAAAATTTATTATTTAATATATATAAGAATATATTGTTATTTTAAAGTAATATAATAATAAATTTTTTACATTAAAAAAAAATTATTACAAATTATATTATTTTTAAATATATTAATAAATATAACTTTTTTGCTAACAGTATAAATCATATTTATTTTGTAGAACATTAATTATAAAAATATTGTTACTAAAAAAGAGAAACAAATTATTAATTATAAATTATATATAATTAATAAGTTTTAATAAGAATATTATTAATTAATAATATTGTATAAATATAAAAATATAAATTATTTATATTATAATTCAGAAATTTTAGAAAACTGATTTTTAAAAAAGTATTTGAAAATATAATTTAATTAAAAATGAAAATTACATTAACTAATATAAAATCACTTTTAACTTTATGTAACAAATTAAGCCTAAATTATATAAATAATAATAATTAAAGCAATATTAAAAAAGGATTATTATATATAAAATAAGAATTAAAAAAAAAATACATTCATAGAAAAGGAATAAATATAAATTTAAAAAACAATAGATTACACAATTTCAAATAGAAAACCAACAGAAAAAAATTCATTAAATTATGAGATAAAGTAAAAATGATTATGAAAAAGCAATTTATTCTTGTTGTTTAGTAGTAGGAAATATTATAAAGGTTAAATCTTTCTATATATAGTTTTGGCGTAATCGCTTTAAATAAAAATAAAATAAATCATTTTTTATCAATTTTTAAGAATTCTCTAATATAAAAAAATTAATGAAGTATTATCAATATATAAAAAATCACTTAAAAAAATACAATTTTCAAAACAAACTATTTTTCTTTTATTTTAGAAAAATTATGCAAATAATATTAGGATTAAAAAAAAATAAATGAAAATTATTATGAAATTTTAATATTATTAAAAAATGGCATAATAAATAATATGAAAGAATCACTTATGCATAATTGTTTTAAGTGTTATTATTATTGGTATCGAGAAAGCTAATTTAAATCAAATGATTATTTTAGATGGTGATGAATTTCCTTTAAAAATCATAATGGAAGAGTCAATAAAAGAGATTTAATAAAATTTGTTATATATGATAAATTTAAAAAGGAAAACAAGAATAAAATAATGGAGTTTTAAAGGAATTCCAAGAAAAATTGAAGAACATTTTAGTGTTAGTAGGAATTAAAATTAAAAGAAATTTCATTTGTAATTTTTCGAAATGGTTTATTTTTTTATTTTTATTGTAATTTTAAAAATAATTATTTTTTTATTTGTGTTTATTTTTTATATTTATTTTTGAAATTTTTCTAAACTGAGAATACTATTTTTTTCTTTTTGTTTTTCTTTTTTTTTTCCTTTTCTATTTCATCTTCTCCATTTTCTATTTTTTTTATATTTTCAATTATATCATAATCTATTTCTTCAACTTTTTTTCTCTTATCATAATTAAGTAATTTCATAATTTGATTCATTCTTAAATATGTTTTAATAATATTTTCAATACCAAGACATCCTCTCATAAAATCTTCAGACATATTTAAAATTTTTTTATTTCTTGTTTTAAAAGGAAAAATTTCGATAAAAAATGAATTACATAAAGATATTTTTTTAAGTATTCCTCCTTGACTTATTGTATTATTTCCTAAAATTTTTTCAAACTTACTTTTTTTTTCTTCACTTTTATTTGTTTTTATTCTTTTAAATTGATTTGATTTATTATTTAAATTATTAGAATTATTATTATTATTTTCAATTGTTTCTAAATTTAACATTTTATTACTTGAATAACTTGTCCTATTAAAAGAAGATTTTTCATCAATTATTTTTTTTCTATTTTCAGAAATATCAATATCTGTATTGTAACCATTATAAAAATTAAAATTTTTATAAAAGTCATTTCTATTTATTTTATTTTTTATTTTAGTATTTTCATTATGTTGATTTACAATATGACTAAATATTACATAATTATTTTTAGTTGAAGCAAAAATAGACATAAATAAAGAAGTTCCTTGAAAAAAAATTGAAATAATTCCTCCAATTTGAGAAAGAATTTCTTGAATTAAAGGATAAGTTCTAGAATATTTATCAATATTAATTAAATTCAAATGAAAATTAATTTCTCCAATTTTTTCACTATTACTTTCATTTAATAATTTATTTGATATTTCTTTCATTGTTAATGATTCATCAAAAAAAGCAAAAAATGATAATTTTGATTTTAAAGAAATAAAACCTGATAAAGTTTCATATTCTATTGATTTATAATAATTTTCAATTTGAGTATAATATTCAGTTGATAATTTATATTCAAAGGAAAATTTAGTTATATTTATTGGAAATATAAAATTTGAATGTTGGATTTTTGGAATACTAAATATGAATTTAAATGGTATTTCATGATATAATGGTTTATATGATAAATTTTTTTTTAATATTTTAAATGATAAATATGTTTCATTTCCATTTAAATAATTTGATATTATTATTTTTATATTTTTATCTAAACAATAATATTTTGATTTGTTAAAATCTAAAGAAACTGTAAAATTTTTTTCATTAAATAAATTACATTTTGAATAATTTATTTCTATAAATTCACCGTATTCATTAATTAAATATATTTTAAAGTAATAATTATTATTCAATTCTTTTTCAAAAAAATCAGAATTAAAAGCAAAAAGCCCATCATTTAAATCAAAAGAAGTAGTTTCATTTAAATTTATTTTACTATATCCAATAATAAAATTTTTATGAGTTAACCATTTTATAAATAATTGAATAGTAAAAATTAAAGTAAATAATATCATGATTATTGTTAATATTGCACCTAAATAAGTTGGTCTTCTCTTTTCTTTAAATACATATAAAATTGGTGCAGGACTTAAAATATCAATTTGATAAAACCATCTCTTTTTCATTTTAAATTTTTTCAAATTAGAAATATTTAAATAAAAAACATAAAAATTAAATTTAAAAATTTATTATATACAATAAATATTAAAATTAATAAATTACTAATCATATAAACAAAAAATAAATTAAATTAATAAAAAAACCCTAAATAAAATAAAAATAAAAATAAAAATATATATCATATAAATTCTTCAGTTAAAAAATGAATTTAAAAAATATTATTTTATTATACTTCATAACAAATATAATAACAAGAACAATAAAAAAAGATGAATTAATAAAAGAAGAAAAAGAAAGCCAAAATAAAAATGAATTAAAACCAAATCCTTTATATGTTTATTGGTGTCCAGATTGCTGTATTTGTGGTCCTTTTTTTAATCATGATGAATTAATAAATCAAAAAGAAGAAATAAAAATAAAAACTTATCCAAAATCATATATTTTAATATTTGAAACTGCATTAACAACTTTAATAAGATGTTCATTGTTAAGTTTTAAACATATTAAAGCAAAAAAATATAAAAATTTTTTTGAAAATATTTTAAAAAATGAATTTAGTATTTTAACAATTAAATTTTTATTTAGTATAATAACTGGACAAAATAGAACATATTTTAGATATATATTTTTTTTTTGCTCTTTATTATATTTTTGTATAGGAAAAACTATTCCAATGGCAATTACTATTTTAGTTTTTTCTTTTGTTAGAATTATTGCTTATCCAACTTGTGATAATATTGCTTCAAAATTTGCTTTTAAAAATATTGTTGTCAAAAGTATTATTAATGGAGTTATGACTTATTTTTTAGAAATTTATTGTGCAATTGGAGAAAGAGTTTTAAATGAAATTATTGGAAATAAAATAATGAGATTTTAATTTTTTTAAATTTATTTTGTTAGTTTATCATTTATTTAGAATTTAAATTATTATTATTAAAGGACTGTTTTTTTTTATTTTTTTATACTATTTGTTTTTAAATTTATATTTATTAATATTTTGGAAAATTAATAATTATTTTATAATGATATTTTATTAATTAATATCATTTATTAAAAAATAATAATTAAAGACAATTTATGAAAAATAAAAATTCTATTCTTGAAACAAAAGTTCCAATAATAAATAAAAATAAATTAAAAAAAGAAATATCAGAATCAATAAAACAAATAATATGTACAAATATGAAAAAACTACAGAAAAAAATATATCAACAATATAGAAAAACAACATTTAACTTTACAATACCAAGTGAAAAATTAGAAAATATAAATAATACAAATATCCAAAATAATACAGAAAAAAATATAAAATTCTTTAAAACAGATAAATTATCAAAACATTATAAAGTAATGACATCAGAAACAAAAAAAAAAATATTAGAAGATTTAAAATATTTAAGTAATACAGAAGTTTCAAAAAAATATGGAACTTCAATAAGAAATATTGTTAGATGGAAAAGTTGTGGTTATCATAGAAAAATTGGTTCTGGAAGAAAGACTTTAGATCCTGAATTAAATAATAAATTACTTAAATGGTATTTTTCACAAGATCCTAATTTAATTACTACTAGAATTTTTAGAAATAAGGCAAAGGAATTAACTAATAATAAAGAGTTTAAAGCTAGTATGGGATGGTTGACATTAATGAAAAAGAAATATAATTTAAAATTTAAAAATTATTGATTTTTTATTTTATTTTAATTTTTTTTTATTTATTTTTTTTTTGGGTTTTCTATTTTTTTTCAAATTTTGGTTTTTTTATTTTATTTTTTATTTATATTTATTTTATATTTTATGTTTTATTATTTAGATTTTTTAATGTAATTTTTTTTAGGAATTTCAAAACAATAATTTCAAATTCTTTGATAATTTCTATTTTTCTTATTAAATATTAATTATTTGTTAATTTTAATTTATAAAAACTATTCAATATATTAAAAAAAGAAAAAATGAAGTTTAAAGATGTTTTATCAAACATAATTGCAATTATTATGCCAATATCACTTTTTAAATTTGACTTTTTAACATTAATAAGTCATTTTAAAAGTGAATATTCATATTATTTATATTATAATCTAAGACAAAATTGGGAAGAAACACCAATAACAAATATAGAATTAGTAAAAGATATAAATCCAATTTCATTAGATAAAAAAGAATATTTTAAATTTGGTTATTTTTCTTGGATTAAAAACATAAAAGGAAATTATATATTACCATCAAAATCAATATATAATATATTAGATAATTATTTTCAAATAACAAAAATACCATTAAAATATAATTAACCTAATATTTTTTTAATAAAGAATCTTGGTATCGATTCAATTGAAAATAATTTATATATTGAAAATAATATAGAATGTCCTATTAATTTTATTCAAATTGGAAGAGAAAATGAAATAATATATGGAAATCAATCTATTAAAAGTATAAATTTAGGAAATGGTAAATATTTATATTATTCTAATAAATTTATAAATAATAAAATAATAATAAATTTATAATTAGGATTATTTGATTCTGTATATAAATTAGAATCAAATCATATTTGTGGTGGATTTTCATGTTGTGGAATAATAAATTCAAAAGAGAAAGATTTAATAAAATATAATGATAGTCTATATGAAATAATTTATTCTGAATCAATTTCAAAAATTTTAAGAAATAATGGAATAAATAATAATATTTATGTTATTGAAGATACTTTGATAAGAAATCATATAAATTTTGGTCTAAAACTAAAGATTATCATATTAATTCTTTTTCAGAATTATACACAATGGGATTGTTATTCTAGATATAATACAAAATTCAATTTATAATATAAATATTATAATGGTATGTTGAATAATGATAAAATTGATAAATCTTTAATTTTTACCAATTTACCTAAAATTTCTGGGAAAAGAAATTTTTTAAATCATTCTGTCACTTTATTTATGTTTATTATTTATCATTCTATAAATATGCAAATTAGTAAAAGTAAATTTAATTTAGGAACAATTTAGCATTATTTTTAATATTATTATTTTCTGTAATTAATATATTAAGTGGAATTTATATTATAATTTATAATAAAAAATTGTAAATAATATTATTACTAGTATATCTGATAAATTATTAGTTAATTCATATGCAAGTAAAATAGAAAAATGGTTTTTTATTTTACATAATTTAAATTGTATTTAATTCAATAAATATTATTTGTTTAATATTTTATTTAATAATATTCATTGGTTTAAGAAAAGAATTTAAAAAACATTGTTTTACTCTTTGTTGTTGTTGTCGTAAATCAAAATTAAAAAAATTATTAAATCCTTTATTGACAGAATATGAAGAAAAAAAAAATGAATATAAAGAATCAAATTCTAAAAAAGATGATTTAAAATTAAAAATAAATAAAGAACAAAATAAAAAAGATGAATTACAAAGAAAACTATAAAAAAAGAAAAGGATATTGATATTAAAATACATAATTTAGGAATTGCTAACATTAGTGAAACTGTAGTTAAAAAAATTAAAAATTGATAATAAAAAATTAGAAAAAGATATTAAAATTTTAGAAGAAAATCAATTATTTGTAATATTTTCAAAATAAAAATTATTATATTCTCCTTTAAAAATTGATATTATAAGAACAATTAAAACAAAAATTGTTATTAATAATAAGATTAAAATATTTATTTCTTCATCAAATTCTCCAAACATTTATTTAATTTATATTTTATTTATAATTCATTTGAATTAATTAATTTATTTCTTATAAAAGACAAATTCAATAAAGTAAAAAATATAAAAAAATATTTAGATGACTTCAAATTTATTTAACTCTGAAATACCTAAATATACTTTTAAAAATATTGATGAATTATATAATTTAATAACTGGAAATACTCAAAATTGTTATACTCCAATTAAATCAAATGTCTTTAATTCTGAAAAAAAAGAATTTCCTCATAAAATTTCAACTGAAATTTTGGCAAAAAAAAAAATTGATTTTAGTAAAATAAATTCCTTTTCAAAAACAAAAGGAAAAAAATTTAATAGAAAATTTATTGATTTAATTGATTTTAATCTTAACAATCTTAATTATATAGATTATAAAAGGTTAAAAGATGACGAAGAAGTGAAAAAATTTAAGAAAGAATTAGATAAAATATTTTCAGTTAAAAATAAAAAAAAATTAATTAAACCATTTTTTACAAAAGAATGGTTAGAAAAACTTGAAAAAGAAAATAATAAATCAAAAGAAAAGTAATTTTTCAAAATTTTGAAAAATCGAAAATATGAATAATAAATTTTAAATATATTTATATATTTTTTATTATTTCTTTTATTGAAAAATAATATTTTATTATTAATTTTGAATGATTAATATCAATTTATTTTAGAATATTCATTAGAGTTTAATTTTCTATAAATTTTATATTTTTCAAATATTTCAATATTAATAGGATTTTTCTGCATTCTCATATATAAATTTTTAATTTCAAAAGGAATATCATTTTCTAAATCATTATTATCATTTTTATTTATTTTATTTTCATTATTTTTTCCAAAATCTTTTTCTTTTCCTCTTATTCTTTTATTTCCAATTAATTTATTATTATTATTAATTTCATTTAAATTAATTTTTTCATAAGAAAAAACATCATCTTTTTTATCTTTTTGACTAGGTTGATAATAAAATAAACTTTTAAAATCTAGTTTTTCTAATTTATCAAGAGTAATATTATTTTCATCAGTATTTTGTGAATTTTCAAGTTTTAAATTAATTTCTTTTAAAGAAGATAAATCTCCTTTTTCATTTAAACCATCAAAATCATTTTCTTTACTTCCTCCATAAAAAAACATATCTTTACCTTTTGGAAGTATTTTTTCTATTGAATTTTCATTATTTAATTCATTAAAGTTATAATTTATAAAATTTTCTGAATTAATTTTTAAATGATTATTTATTTTATTTTTGAAATGTTCACTTTTAATTTTTTTTTGTATAAATTTAAAATAAAATTGTTTTAATTTTTCTTCAATTTGAGGAACAAAATTAATATTAATATATTTATGTTGTTCTAAATTATTACTAATTTTTTGGGCTTGATCTAAAATAAATTCTGTTATTATTAATATAATTCTATATGATATTGTTTTATTTACATTTTTAAAAAAAAGTATATCAAAATGTGATTGCTTTACCATTATTAACATTCCATCAAAATTATTAAAATTTGTATATGATGGAAATTGTGATAAATATTCTTTTAAATATTTTTTTTCAAATACACATTTTATTGAATTTTCTTTATCTAATATTGTATAGCAATTATTTTCATCTTTTTTTAAATAAGTTTTAAATGATATATTAAGTGATTCTTTTGAACTTTCTTTTTCGTTTATATTATTATCTAAAAATTTTAAAACTAAATTTGATAAAATCTTTTTTTCTATAATCATTTTATACTCTTTATTTTTTTGTCAATAATTTAAATATTTATAAAAAAAAATATTACAAATCCATCTTAAAAAAATAAAATAACTACAATAAAATTAATTTAATTTCTATAACAAATAATAAAATAATAAAAATTATATAAAATTTAACTCAATAATAATTTATCATAACAAAAAATTTAATCATCATTTCCTTCATCTTCTTCATTATGTTCACTTTCATTATTTTCATTATTTTCATTTTCTTCTCCATCATTTTCATGTTCATTTTTAGGTTTTGCTTTTTCATATTTCATTTGAATTTCTTGTAATCTTTTAGTAATTGATTTATTTTCATCATCTTTTTCTTTAATATTATTTTTTTGATGTTCTAAATTTTTTATACAATTATTAATTTGATAATTTAAATCTATTAGTTCTTTTCTATGTTCATTTAATTGAGATAATAATAATTTATTGTTTTGTTCACTTTGTTTAACATGTAATTTAGAATATTCAAATCTTTTTAATATATCATTATTTTGTTTTTCTAATTCTTTTGTTTCTAAATTATATTTTCTTTGTAAATTATTTTTTGCATTGTCTAAACATTCATATCTTTTTTCATATTTTTCTATTTCTTTTTCTGGTAAAACATTTAATAATATTTTTTTTTCTTGTGAATTAAAAAGAGTAATTTTTGGTAATTCAATTTTACTTTTTATTTGATTACTTCTTATTCTTTCAACTAAGTATCTTTGAGATTTTAAATTTTTATTTCTTACTTTATTTTTATTTTCTTCATCAATTTGAAAATTAGATCTAAAAAGTTTTTTCTTTTTAATATTATTATCATTATTATTATTTTCATTTTCAATCATTTTTTCCTTAACTTCTTCTTCATTTAAATCTTGATATTCATTTAATTTATCTTGATATTGATCCCAAAATTCATTTAAAGAATCTTGAATTTCTTGATCAATTTCTTCTTTAGGTTTTTTATTATTAACTTTCATTTGAATTATTTTTGATTCTTCATTATTAATATTTTTTATTATTCTTTTATTATCTTTTTTTTTATCTGATATTTCTTTTTCTAATTCTTCAATTTGTTTCATTAATTTATTTTGTTCTATTTCACAAAATGTATGTTCTTTTTGAGTTTCTTCTAATTCTTTTATTTCATAATCTAAAATTTCATTTTGTGTAGTTACTTTTTTTATTTCATCTGTTAGATTATTTAATTCAGTTAAATCAACTTTTTTCTCTATTTTTTTTTTTAATTTATCAATTTCTTTTTTATATTGATTTATTATTTCAACTGAAGTTTTTAAATCATATTTTTTAACATTTAATCTTTGTATTAAAGAACCTAATCTTTCTTTTTTTTCTTTTTCATAATGTTGTTTTTTTAATTTGTATGCTTCTTCTGGAGTTTTATCAAAAAATTCTTCTTTTGAAAATTTATTATTAACTTCAATTTGTAAATTTTCTAATTCTCTTTTTAAATTTTCATTTGCATCTTTTATTTTTTTTATTAATTGATCTTTTTGTTCTATTTCTTTATCTTTTTGAGCTATTAATTTTTTTCTCTCTTCTAATGTAAATTTTAATATATCATCCATGCTTTTTATTTCTTTATTTAAAAGATTTTGTTTTTCCATTTCTTCTTTTTCTTTTTTTTCAGTTTCTATTTCATCTTTTCCTTTTTTAGATGGTTCAGTCATTTCTATTTTATTTATTTTTATTGTATAACTGTTTTTATTTTTGGTTTTTATAAAATATGTTTATTTTTTTATAATATTTTATTATGATTTAAGATTAAAAAATTGAAATAAATTTTATTTTTTTTAAATAAAAAAAATAAAATTCAAAAAAAAATTTTAAAAAGTCTAAATATTCTTATTTTACTATTCTTTCTTAAATTTCATTATTTTCATTTTTTTCAGCATCAGATTGAAGTTTATGAGTAAAAATATTTTCTTTTAAAGCTAATTTTAAATCATCAATTAAATACTTAATCATTTTTTCTTTTTTCAAAGCTTCTTTTTCTCCTATTTCTTTAACTAAATCAAATTTTTGATGACAACATTCTTTATTTTCACAATATAATATAAAATCACATAAAATTTCTTTAGTTAAATAAAACAAATTATCTCTTTGATACTCTTCAAAATCTTGTTTAGAATCAACAATTAAATCAACGGTTAAGGCAAGTACATTTCTAAAATGAAGAAAACAATTTAGAGAACTATCAACTTCTTTTATTATTTCATAAAATTTATTTCTTAGAGATTTATATCTTAAAATTAAACCTAAAAAATTTAATTTTATACTAATCCAACAATATAATAAAAATTTCTTATTAACTTTTTGATTAGAATATATTTTTTCTAAAACTGAAGAATGATACCATAAAAAGCAAAATTTCTTATTTAAAGAAGCAATACAAGAAATCATATCTAAAAAAGGAAGAGTTTTAATAAAATTATTATCTTCAAATTTAGGTAAAATAAATTTTCTTAAAGAAGATAATCTAAAAATAACTTTAAATATAGAAAAATTATTATCTAAAAGAAAAAATAATAAAAGAATATAATTTGTACTTAAACCAAATTCACTATTTCCTCCATCATCTCCACTATCTGCATTATCGCTTATATAAACTGGATTATTTGGAGAATAATTTTTCATTATTGTTTCAAATATTTTATCAATTATATGTTGTAAATATTTTTCATCTATTTTTCTTAAGAAAACATCATTATCATAAAATTTTGTTATCATTTTATTTAAACATTCTACATTAAATGATAATTTATAAAATTTTGTTATATCAAATTGACTTAAGTAAAATTTACCTACTATATTATTGAAATAATCTAAAAATATTGTTATTGCTTCACATAATATTTTTGTATTTGTATTTTTGGTTATTTTATTTACAAAATTTATTAAATTTGGTATTAAAAACATATCTTTTGCATATGATTTAGATAAAAATGTATTTATTTTTTTAAATACATCTTCAATTCTATCACAATTAATTAAAGTTTCACTATCAAAATTTGATAAGTCACCAATATAACTTTCAATTTTAATATTATTATCTTTTGAAAATTCACAACTTAAAAATTCATCAACTAAAATATTTAAAAGTCTAACTGAAGTAATATTATTATTCATTGTTGAATTAACACTATTTAAAGGAGAATTACTGTTAATTGAAATATTATTTCCAATATTATCTTTTTCTCTATTTAATAAATTTTTATATTTTAAATTTATTAATTCTTCTGTATTATAATTCTCTATTTCAAAAGTGTTAAATAAATTTTGTAATATTTCATTTTCAACATCTTTTATATATTGATGAGATAATATTTTATCTGCAATATTTTGTCTTGTTAAATTCATATTGTTTTTTTGACTTAATGTTGATATTATTAATGAATTTAAAGATGTTTGAAATTTATTTGTTGATAAATAATTCATAATTAATTCATCAACTTTATCTTCGCTTATTCCATTAAAATTTTTCATATATTTATTTAATAAAAAAATAACTCATTATATTATTAATTTGAGTAATGTAGATAATAAAAAAATAAATTTAATTTAATTTATTTTTTATAATATTTTATTTATAATTTTTTCAATTAAAATCTTTTTTTATTTCATTATCTTTTTCCATTTCTTTTTCTTTTTTTTCTTTTAATTCTTTTTCTTTTTGTTTCTTTTTTTCATTATTTATTCTTTCTTTTTCATCTTTAACTTGTTTAATAAATTGATTTATAGCAACAAAATAAGCACCAGGAACTTTATCAAGTGTATCATGAAAAGTTCCTTTATAAAAATAATCTCTAATAATAGGATTAAATTTATTATCATGATTATCTATTTTTTTCTTTTCTTCATTTTCATTTTTATTTTGAGATTTTTCATATTCAATTTTCATTTTATTTATTAAAGGAACATTTTTCTCTATTTTATCAGGTAATTTAATTCTACTATTATTTATATTAATATATAAAGGTTCTCTTTTTCTTGGTGAAGTTTCTCTATATTCTTTATATAAATTTGAAAAAGAAAGATTTCTTGAATGTTCATTTTTTTCAATTTTTTTTTTAAAATCAAAATAATTTCTACGAACTTTTTTTTTTCTTCTATTATGACTAAAATTATATAAATATTCATTTATTTTTTTTTGAATTGATTCTTCTTTATTAATTACTTTCATATCAATTGTATCATTTTCTGTTGTTGCAATTGGAGGAAGGAAAATTTTTCTTGGTTTTTTAATTTGAACACTTTTAAATAAATTATTAAATATTTTATCTTTATCAAAATTTGGTATTGTATCTTGTATTTCATAATTAAAATTATTAGTAGTAGTTTCATTATTAATTACTTTTTTTTTTTTAATAAATCTCCCAGTTAAAATTTCTTTAGGATCATATTTTCTAACATCAGTAATTAAATCATTTTCATAAATAATATAATTTGAAGTATTTTTAATATTTTTATATTTTTCTGGAGAAGGCGGAGTATTATGATAAGGATTTTTTAATATTTTTTCTTTTTCTTTTAAATCTTCAACTTGTTCATATTGTTTTATTGTAAATTCCTTTTCAATTTTATCAAAATATGAATCATAAACTGACATTAATCTATTAATTATATATTGTATTTTTTTAATTGCTGATTTTTGTAATCCTTCATAAATAGAAGCATTTTCTTTTTTAGCTTTATAATATTTTTCATATGAAAATAAGAATAATTTAATTTCTTTTGATATTATATTTGCAGTAAAAATTGATGGTAAATCAAAAAATAATTCATAATCTCCAAAAAGTCCTTTTTCACTTGTATAAATAAGGAATTTTCTTTTTAAATTTAAAGAATTTTGAATTGTATTATATGGATGAATCATTCTTTCTCTTACTTTAATATTCATTTGAACATCATTTTTAATTAAATCATATAATTTAGTAATTAAATTTTTTAAATCAATTAATGAAACATTACTTATTGAAATTTCAAGAGTTCCTTCTTTTACAATATAAAAATTTTTAAATCTTTCTTCTTCATGAAATAATTCATCACCAAGATATTTATTCATTATTTTAAATTTTGAATAAACTCTTTTTTCAAAAAATTTCTTATTTAAACATCTAAAAAAATATGATTTATAAAAATAATCTAATTGTTCTTGTCTTTGATGTTTTTGTTCTTTATATAATATATTAGAATATGCCTTTTTATTAATTGCAAATAATAAAACTTTATTACTTTCACATCTTGCAGTTTCATTTCTTAATGGTTTATAATCAATCATTTCAAAATTACCAAAATATTCATTTTCACCTAAATATTCAACTCTAACATAAGTTAATTTTTTTATTTTATGAACTATTGTATTTAATCTACCCATATAAAAATTTTCTTTTTCAGTAAATAAATTAGATAATTTTTTAATAAATTCATTCATATTTATTTTACTATCAATAACATCTTGAAAACCTAAAAATGAATATGGATATTCATAAACATTATATATTTCCATTAAATTTTGTCCATCTTTATCAATACAATCTTTATATATTTTAATCGTAAATAAAATATCCTTTATTTCTTCAATATCTGTAAATTTTCTTATTTGAAAAATTTCTTTATTTTCTTCTATTGTATTTTTAAGTACAAAATCATCTATAAAAGTCTTTCCTATTTCTCCATTATCTTCTTCAATATTAAATTTAGTTGAATCATAATTTTTTTTTTCTTTATGTAAATAAGTTAAATATTCTTCATAATTCATATAATCAAATGAAGATTCCATTTTATATAAACCGATATTTCCTCTTAATATTATATAAATTAATTCTGATTTTTCTTCTAATGTATATATTATATCTTTATTATGAAAAATTTGACTTGTTACAAATTTTGAACATAAAGATGTTAATTTTTCTGGAGTTATATTTGCGTTTAATAAATCTGATTTTAATTTTTCTTTTATTTTTGTTTTTAAAAAAAATTTATGTATTTCTAATTGTTCTTCTTCATTTTTATGGAATTTATATACTAATTTAATTATTCTTTTTAATTCATCATCTGTAAAATATTTTGGTTTAGGAAATTCTTGAAGAGAAAAATATTTTGTTAATTTTTTTGGAGCTTTTGAATTTTTTCTTATTTGTTTATTTATTAATCTTTTTTGTTCAGTTGTATTTGAAATATTTTCTAATAAAGGTAAATCATTATCAACTTTTGTAATTTTATAATTTTTCCCTGAGAAATTAAGTGAATTTTCATCAATTATATCTTTTAATTCTTCCTCTTCATCTTCTTCTTCTTCTTCTTCATTTAATATAATTTGATAATTATTTTCATCATTTTCATTATTATTATTATTTGATTTGTTATTATTATTTTTATCATTATTATTTTCATTTGTGTTATTTTCATTTTTATTTTCATTATTTTCATTTTCTTTTAATTTATTTTCTTTTGATTCTTCTTCATCCTTAATTTTTAATTCTTCTTTCATATTTTTTTATTATAATAAAAATAAAACTTACAAATAATTTTTTTTATTTTATTATTTTTATTTAAAAAAAATAATTTTATTTTTTAATTTTTATTCTTTCATAAATTAACTTATTTTGTTTTTTCTTTTGAAGTATTTTTAAATCAAACAAATCTTTTTGTTCTTCTCTTTTAAATGCAATAGGATTAACTTTTTTTAATAATTCAGTTTCTTTAATATAAATTTCCCCAGGAGTTTTTAATTTAGGTTTATATTTATTAAAATAAATAGGAGGTTCTTTATAAAAAGGATATTGAAAACCTTTTAATAATCTATTTTCATTTTCATTTTCTTGTTTAAAATTAGAAAAAGTTTTATAAAACTTTTCTTTTTTATTTTCTTTATTAATTTCATCATCAGATAAAATAGATAAATTTTCTCTATTTTCATCTTCAAAATTAAAATGAGTAAAAGTATTATTTGGATAAAATGTTCTTGCAGTTTGAAATTTTAAATCAAAACCAGTTGTTTTTGTTTGATTTTGATTAGTTGCATTATCACTATTTAAAGTATAATTTGTTTTAATTGGTGAAGTAAAAGAATTTTTTTTTTTATTTCTACTTAATAATACTTCATAAACATTATCACAATTATCTAAATTTCCTAATTTTTTTAAATTATTAGGTTTTAAAATATAATCTTCTTTTCCTACTTTTTTAATACTATATAAATCTTTATATATATCAAAATTAACATTTTCATTTATTATATGCATTTTTTTCCATCCTTGGGTTTTAATTACTTTTTTTATTAAATCAAATTTTGCTTTTATTTCTTTTTTTGGTAAAGGTAATAATTTCCCATTTATTTCATTTTTTTTTAAATTTAATTTTAATATTTTTCTAAATCTCTTTAAAGCAATTATTGAATGATCAGTATTAATATAATTTTCATTATAAGGATTTTCTTTAATTCTTTCATCAATATAATCATTAATTAATTTAATTAAATGTAATTTAACTTTATTATCATTAATACTTAAAGTAGAAGTCATATAAGTTAATAAACATTTATTATCTTTACTAGGAATTTTCAATTCAAAAATTTTTTTTACTTTATTACTTTCATTATATCTTTTTTCTTTATGTATTTCATTAATTAATTGACTTGGATTATAAACTTCATTTATAAAAGGTAAAGATAAAGGTCTTGGATATGGGAAATAACCTTCAAATTTCCTTATTTGAGGAAAATAAATTTCTGGTTCTGGATTTAATTTCAATTCTTCTATTAATTTACTTTTTACTCTATTTGTATAATTTGATGTTCCTGTTACGTCAATGTGAAATTGAGGATTTTTTTCACCGAAAATATTACATTCAAAAATATCATTATTGTAATCTACTAAATATAATTTTCCTGTTTCTTTATTAAATTCTATTTGTTTGAAATTTTTTGGCTGTGGAGGTAAAGTAAAATCTCTTTTTTTTCTTTTTGGTTCATGTTTTTTCTTTTTTTTTTCATCATCTTTTTCTTCTTTTTTTTTCTTGTCTACATTCTTTTTTGAAGACATTTAATAATATGTTTTAAAAAAAAAAATTAAAAAATTTTAAATTAATATTTTTTAAAAAAAGAAAAAAAGAAAAAATCAAATTATAAAATTACCATTTAATAAATATGAATAAAAAAATAAATAAAACTCAAAATCAAAAAAAATTAAAAATAAAAATTATCAAAAAATAAAATTTTTTTATTTTAAGATTTATAAGAATTTTCAAGAAGTGGATTATCCAAATTATAATTCCCATAAACTTTTTGATTATAAGTACTAACATTCCCATCATTAAATTTAGAATTACTAACATTCCCACTACTAAACATATGTGATTTAAATATTTTTGATTCAATTTTATCATCATCATCATCATCATTTTTAGTAAAATTATAACTTTTATAAATAGTTTCATTACCAAATTCTTCATTAATATCTTTATCTAAAATCATCCTTCCATTATCCATAAAAATTTTATGTAAAATTTTATTCTTAGTTCCATTATTTACTTCTCTTCTATATTCCAAATTATATAAATTTTCCCCATTAATACTTAAAGTATCAACGCCTTCAACTTTCTTAATTAAATTTGATGAAGAATGAGGTAAAAATTGATTTTTTTTAAAATCTAAATAATCTTTACTATTCATATCATAACCTGGTTTTAATGTTATTGATCTTTCAATTGGGAATTTTTCTTTTACTAAAGCCCAAAAAGGATTATTATCATTTCCTATATTAATATATGATTCTCTTTCTCCTTTAAAATGTTCTGGTCTTCTTAAACTCATTACCCATTTATATTGTCCATATCTATCATTTATTGGTTTGGAATTTTCTATATCGTTATATATTTCTTTTTTTAATTTGTATACATCTATTCTATTCATTAATAAGTCTTTTTCTTTTTTATTTACTTTTTTTGATATGAATTTTGATAAATTTGATATTTTTTTTTCAGAGTTTAATCTTATATTTAAATTCTTTGTTTGTTCTGTTAGTGAACGAGATAAATTTAATGGTAAATTTTCTTCTTTTGTATTATTTATTGAAAATGATTGTTTTATTGAATTATCTTTAAATGAATCAAATAAACCTTTTAATTGTTGATGAGATATTTTTTCAAATTTTATATTCATTAAATCTTTATTACTTAAATGATTATTTGATGGTTTATTTAAATCACTTCTCATTGAAGTATTTACACTTGTTAATGTTTTTTTTATTCCTGGTTTTGCTTTTTTTTTTGTTTCTGATTTACGTGGACTAAATATTTGTTTCATTTCATCAATTTTTATTCTTTTTCCTACTACAACTGGGTTATCAGGAGAAAAATAATTTGTTGCTCTAAAGAGATTTTTATTTATTTTTTCAGTTATTTCTTCTAAGTTCTCATCTTCTAGAGTTAATTTGTGTATTACTAAAGTCTTTTGGTTATTTGGTGATAATATATTTTCTTCTTTTTCTATAATTATTGAACTTTCATTTGACATTGTTGTTTTATTTTTTTATTTAATTTGTTATAAAAAAATATATTATTATTTATTTATTAAATTTTATTATTGTAAAATTGAAAATTTAAATTTATTTTTAAAAAAAATTATAAAATTTAAATATATTATAAATCTTTTTCTTATATTATAATAATTTTTTTAAATATATAATAAAATAATAATATTTAGTTCTTTTTAATATAAAAACAATAATTTTGAAAAAATAAAAACTTTAAAAAACAAAAAAATAAAAATATTAAATCAATCCCTAGTAAAATAAGCATAATATTTACGATACATATCACTATTAACAAGCAATTTAAAATTCATCATAACATAAAATTCATATTCTAATCTATTTAATAAATCAAGAGAAAAATTAGCCATTTTTGCATAATAATCATTACCAAAAGATAAATCTTCATTAAATTTAATACTTAAAACACAACTTGCCATAATAATACGATGAATATTATTAATACAAAGAATATATCTATTCATATCACAAAAAGTATCAAGATATATTATTGCAATTATCAAAGTAGAAATATCAATTTTTGTATAAAAAAAAATTCTTTTAATATAATTATCCAATGAAATTAAAGGAAGATGAAAAGTATAAAAAGGATCTCCTTTTCTATATGAATATTTAATATTCATTAAATTTTTATTTATTATTTCTTGAAGATTTAATGCAATAGATGATATTATTTTTGTATTAATTGGTGATATTGGGAATAAAAGATTTTTTATATGTAGTTTTTTTATACTTATTGATTTTTCTTGTTCTTTTTCTGTTCCTTTTGTTGATGTGTTGTTTATATCTGTTTTTGCAGACCTGTTTTTTTCTTTTTGTTGTTCTTCCATTTTTTGTATTTTAATAAATGATTTTTATTTAAGTTAAAATAAAATTTTCTCTTTTTTTAGTTGATAAAATTTATTTATTATTTAATTTTTTTATTATTTTCATTACTTTTTTGTCGATTCAATATATCAGTTTATTTGTTTGCAATGAAATTTATTTGTTAATATATTTTTTGTTTTTAAAAAGTTTAATATTTTAAAAATTTAAAATCAATTAACGATAATTATGAATTCGTTATTTATTTTAAAAAAAAAATAAAAAAATGATTTTTGATATATCCACACTACATATCCACACTACCCCTTTAAAAAGATGAATAAATATTAATTAATATTGTTTAATTAATAACCAAAAACACATAAGCATATAAATTAATATTATAAAAACTAATATAAGAAACATAAAAACAAATTGATTCAATATTTATTTAATTTAAAATATATTAATAATATTTTAAATTATTCTTTTATTCAATTTTATTTTACGATTTTTGTTTTCAATTACTAAAGAATATTAAATAAATAAAAAATTAAAAATAATATATGCACAAAAATAATTAAAAAATTAAAATAAATATTTTACAAATATTATGCTAAACACAAATATAATCCCAGAAGATGAACAAGATGATATAAATTACGAAAATAAATCAGAAAAAGATAATAAAGACTCAGAAATTTTTTCTCAAATAAACACATGTCAATCAAATAACATAATGAATACTTCAATAAATGTTCAAAATAAAAATGAAATAAAAGTTAATGAAAATAATAATAATAAGTCAATATCATATAAAGATAATCAAAGTTTTCAGTTTTCAGAAAATAATGATAATTATAGTGAAGATAATTTAAAAAATATTAAAAATTCTAATAATAAAAATATAGAATACAAAGATATTAATATTATTGAATTACTAAGAAAATTAATATTTAACGCCAAAAAAGGAGATAAAGAAAATGTTTTAAATATATTAAAAAAATTAATAGATGAGGAAATTAATTTAAATTATAGAGATGAAATGGGTTTTTCTGTTTTACATTATGCAGTCGATGAAGGAAATTTTAAAATTTGTGAAATTTTAATTAAAACTAATTTAATTGATATAAATTTAAAAAGTTTAAATGAAGGGAAAACCCCTTTACATATAAGTTCTAAACATGGATATTTTGATATTTCTAAATTATTATTATTAAATAATGCAAAAATTAATATTTTTGATAATGAAAGAAATTCTCCTTTACATTATTCAATTGAAGGAAATTTTTTTGAATTAACTAAATTACTTATTAATTATGTTAATGATTTTTCAATTTTTAAAAAAAAAAATATTTATGGTCAAAATTTAATATCTTTAGTATTTAATTGTAAAAATAATAAAATTAAAGATTTATTTGAACATATTTTAGATAAGACATTAAATAGTGAAGAAAATTTAAATAAAACAGAAATGAATATATTAAATTTAGCATTAAGTCCAAATTCAAATAAAAGAAGTAGATTAATAAGATCAAAAGGAGTGTTATATAATAATTCAAATAATTTATGTTCAAGTCATAAAAAATTAGTATCATATATGAATAAATATAGTTCACATGATTATAATAAAGAAATAGAACATATAAATAATAATAATAATAATAATGCAAAAAAAAAAATATATCATTTACATAGTATAAGTACAATGAATGATCAAATATCAACGTTTAATCCATTACAAAATAAAAATTTTAAAAATATAAAAGAAAATAAGAATATTGATTTAAATAGTAAAAGTAATAATAGTCATGTTACTGCAAATAATAATAGTGATTTATTTAATATTTCACAATCTTCATATAAAGCAAATTCTAATTTTAAAACAAGTAGTACTACAAATACTTTAGGAACAATAAATAGTAATATAAGTAATAATAGTATTAATAGTAATAATAATAAAATAAAAAAAGATGAAGATAAAAAAGATTTAAAAAAAAATTTGACAGGACAAATTGGAACTGAAAAAAAGAAAAATTATCATAAAATTATTCATGTTTCTAATACTAATGCAAATATTGGAAATAATAATAAATCTAAATCTATTAATAAAAAACAAGTTAGAGGAGAATCAAAAAAGAAAAAAGATGAATCTAAAAGATTGTTTATTGAATTAAGTGATAGTGATATTAATGAAAAAAAAAATCTTAAAATTGAAAGTGTTACTATTGATTTAAATGACATTAAAAAAGTAAATGATGATAATAAAAGTAAAAGTAAAAGTAAAACTAAATTGAATGATAATATAAAAGAAAAAAATAAATAAATGAAATTTCCAAAATAATTTTTTATATTTTCCAAAGAAATGAATTTATGTATATTAAAATGAATGATTATAATAAAAAAAGAAAAATACAAAATTAACTTATTTTTTTCATAGTTAAAAGTGTTGAATATTATATATAAATATTTTGAGATTATTTATTTTAATTTTATAATATTTATTGAATTATGATAATAATTATCAATACATAAAAAATCAAAAAAAATTAAAATATTTATTAAATATAATAAAATAATGTAATATTATTTAATTATTTTAAAATATTTTAAATTTTAACATATATGATTGAAGAATCAGAAAATAAGATAAAAAACTTTAAGATAGAAAATCAAGAAAATTTAGAATTTTATAGAGATATATATGAAGAAATTGCAAATAATTTTAATATAAAATATTTAAACAACAACGAACAAATAAAAATTGATTCAAGTTTAATAAAGAATTTCCATACATTAAAAATTAATTTACAGAATATAATAGATTTAATTATAAATACAAAACTTGAAAAAGAAATTTTACAATATAAACAAATAATATTAAATTTAGAACAAGGAAAAAAATATTTAATTCAACAAAATTTTTTAAAAAAAACAAAAATTGATATGTTAGAAAATGAAATATGTGCATATATGGAAATGGAAGAAGAATTTGAAGAAATGAAAATAAAATTTAAATATGATGATGGTGAATTTTTAAAGAATGAAAAAAAAGAAAATGAAATATTAATTTTAAGAGCAGAAAATTCAAATTTAAAAATTTCAATTAAAAACAATGAAAAAATAAAAGAAGATTACGAAGAAAAGATTTTAGAATTACAAAATAAAATAAAAAAATTAGAAGTTTTAAAAAATTTAAATGTTGAAAATAAATATTCAAATTCAAAACCAAAAGAACATTTAACTGGAAGAACAAATAATATAAATCAAATAACTTATGAAATTACTTCAAAAGAAAATAAGTCATTTAAAAATTATTTTTCAAATAATCCAACAAATAATAATAGTACTTTTATTACTATTAATAATAATTATGTTAAAAACAAACAAAAAACTAAAATTCAAAGATACAAAAAGAATTCAAATATAGTTTTAAATATGAAGCAAGTAAGAAAAGGTCAAAAGTCTACATCTAATTTATTTGTAAGTTCAAGTAATAATAATTCACATAATAAATTAATTAAATCAAGTTCTACTTCAACATTAACTAAACATTCTATTAATAGTAATAATATTATTAATGTAAATATTAATTATATAGATAATATTAGTAATTATATTTCCAAATCTAATAAGAAAACTAATTTAACTAAGCATAATAGTAACAATTCAAAAATTAAAGTCCCTTTTAATAAAGATGAATTAATGCTTATGAAATATAAAAATAATTCAATTAAATCTCCTTATAATAGTAAAAGTCATAATAATAGTAATATTTTATATAATATTTTTAATCATTTTCCAATGACTACTAGAAGTAAAAATCAAATTAAAAAAAATATTAAATAATTTTGAATTTTGAATAAACAATGATTTAGTATTTATCTTATATTAATATATATCATTATAAAAATAAAATTGTCATAAGAAAAATAATAAAAAACTAAATCATATATCTTATATTTATATAAAATAAATAAAAACAATTTATTTAATCTTTTAATAAATTAAAAATTATAATATAATAAACATTAAATATTTTATTTCATAAAAATCAAAAATAAAAAAAAATAAAAATGTCAAAAAATGACACAACATTACTTCAATCACTAGAAAGAAGTGGGGCATTAGGTTTAACAAAAGCATATTTACAAACTCAAATTTTAGAAAATTTAAGAAATCAAAATTCAGCATCATCAAATCTTTCAAAAGCTTTAGCCCAATCAAAAAATAAAAATATATTTTCTTTACTTCGTTTAGCATATAGTGTAATATATGATTTTTTAATAAAAATGAATTTATCATATTCACAATCAACTTTTAATAATGAAATGAAAGAATTACTTTCAAATTCAAATATTCCTTTTTCTGATAGTGAAATAATTAATTTATTAAATGTTAATATTACTGATTTTGAAAATGCAAAACAAAATTTATTAAAAGATTCAAAAGATCCTATTGCAACACTTCAAGGAAATAAATTAGGATCTACTTTTATATTTTATTTAATGAAAAAAAATTCTCAATTTTTAACAAGTGATATTGAATGTCAAACTGATATTAATTTATTAAATATTAATGAAAAAAATGAAAATTTATCTCCTTCAATTAATAATGAATATAATTTTATGAAAGTTGAGGAAAAATTAAAAAAAATTGAAGATAAGAATAATAATAAAAATAATTTAGAATCTAATTTTCCTTCTATGTTAATTGAAAATAGATTTATTAAATATAAGGATGAATGTGAAAAAAGATATCAAGATCAATTAAATAATGAAATTAATAGATTAAAAAATATTGAATTAAGTGAAATGAGAATTGAAGAAAATAAAAAATATGTTGCTAAATTGGAACAAATGAGAGAAGAATATGATAAAGAATATAATGAAAAATTAGAAGAATTAAAAAAAGAAAGAAATGAATTAAAAAATAAAGAAAGAAATTTAGAATTAGATTATGAAAAAAAACAAAGTGATGATAGGAAAATTTTAGATGACAAAATTAAATTTTTAAAAGAAAAAGAAAATGATTTACAAAAAAAATATGAAATTGAATTAAAAGAAATAGAAGTTCAAAAAGATAAATTGAAATTTAAAGAACAAGAAATTGATTATATGAAAGAAACTCATGTTTCAAAATTACAAAATGAAATTGATAAAATAAGAAATGAATATGAAACAAAATTAAATGAAGAGAAAAAAAAATTAGAAGATTTAAGAGAAGAATTATCAAAACAAAATTTAGATAATTATAAAAACTCAAATGAATTAAAAAATCAAAATTATATTAAAAATCAAAATGAAAATAATAATTTAGAATTCAGAAATGAATTAGATAATATGAGAAAAAATTTAGATGATATGAGAGATAAATATTCAAAAACAATGAATGAAAATTTAGATTTAAAAGATCAAATTAATAGAATAAATAAAAATATATTAGAAATACAAAGTGATAATAATAATACATATAATAATTTATTAAGATCAAAACAAGATAATAATATATTAGATAATACATATCAAAAATTAGTAAAAAATGAAAATGAAGTTAATTCATTAAGAGAACAATTTAAAGATTTAAAAAGAGAAGTTAAGAAAGAAATAAAAAAAAATATTCCTCATAAAAATATTGATAATTCAAATTTATATAATTCTAGTAATTTAAATCAAAGTTTACCAAATCAAAAATCTAGTCATTATCAAACACAAAAAATATTGAATCCAAATAAACAAAATAAATATAATAATACTCAAAAAATGCAAAGGAAAATTTCACCTAATTTAGCAAAAGAATTAATGGGATTTAAAGATAGAAGAAAAGTATTACAACAATTAGAAGAAGAACAATATAAATTAAATAATGAAATAAGAAATGAATTTCAAAATTTAAATAAAAATGATGTTCCAATGGTAATTTTAAATAGTGATGAAATAGAAAAAATAAAAAAGAATAATTATTATAATGTTATCATAGATGAAGAAAGAGAAAAAGAATTAAATGAATTATATAAAAAACAAAATGATAATGAAAGATTAGTTGATAGAATAAAATTTGTTAATAATTACGAAATAAATTATAAAAATGCAAATGAAAAAAATAAAGATTCAAAAATTATAGTAATTAATAATGAAAATCCAGAAAAACAAATTCAAAAAATAAATTATTATGAAAGAAAACAAAGTAATAATCAAAGTAAAAATTCTCAATCAAGTAGTTTAAATGAAATAAAAAAAGCAGAAAATGATTCAAATAAACAAGAAAGTAAATTTACTCCAATGTATGGTGAAAATATAAATAGTAATAACGATATTAAAAAAAGTAAAAATGAAGAAAATAAAACTCCTTTAATTAGTAGTATAACTGCAATACCAGGTCCTCAAAATAATAATGATAATATTAATTATAATGATATAAATATTAAAAATACAATTTACATAAATAATGAAAATAAAAATAAAAAAAATAATGAAAAAGAAATTTCTTCAAATGGAATTGGAGGAATTTTAAGTAATCAAAATCAATATCAAAAACAACCTTCAAGTAATTCAATCAGAGAAGAAATTGAAGAAAATATTAATAATATTTCTAAAAAAGTTAATAATAGTCAAAGTACAAATAAATTTCAAAATGTTAATTATGAAGAAAATGATGATTATAAAAATGAATTAACTAATAATAGTAAATTTAATAAAGATCAATCTGAAATTGAAGAAGAATATAATGATTTTGAAGATATAAGTGGGAATTTTGATAGAAAACAAAGTGATATTGATAAAAAAAATAAAAGTAATATTTCAATTAGTGGAATTATGAAAAATAGTTCTATTAAAGAAAGTATTGCAGGACAGAAAAGAAATAGTGGAATTGAAGAAAATATTGAAAGAGAAAGTATTAGTTCTAATCAATATAATGATTTTGAAACTTCTAATAATTTAATTAAAAAAGGAATTACTGGGAATACTTCTTCTGGAAATCAAGTTAAGACTATGAGTGAAGGTGAAATTAAAGAAGAAATTAATTATGATGATGATTATTAAGTAAATAAAATTTTTTTTTTAATAAATTTTATAGAAAAGAAATATTTAATTTTTATTATTTTTTATATTTTTAATAGTAAAATTATTTAAAAAATAATATATATAAAATATAATTTAAGGAAATAAGATAAATATATTATTATATTATTTTTATTCAATTAAACTTATTATTTAATTTATCAATATAATTTTCTTCTACCTCAAATTCTTTTAATTTTTTTATTATCTCATCTTTATTCTTATTTTCTTTTGTCCCAAAACAAATAAGACTTAAACAACTACTTAACAATGATTTATTTAAAGAAGAAACATCAATTAAATGAATAATATATTCACATAAATAAGAATTTAATTTATTATCTGAAGAAAATAATTTTGATTTTAATGAATTAATAATATTTAAAATAGATAAATCAAATTCATCAGATGCAGGTAAAATTAATTTAGTATTCGAAAGAATATTGGCAATTGCTTGATTATAATTATTTTTTAAATCATTATCTTTATTCCCATTCTCAATAATTTTAATAAGTGATAAACATTGCTTTTTATTAAATAAATTCTCATAATTTAAAGCAAAATTATTAATTAATTCAATAACATAAAACAAAATATTATGACCATTAATTTCAATATTTTTTGAAATTTTCTCAATAAATTCTTTTAATAAACTAAAATTTTCATCATCAACTTTAATATCAATTCCAACAAAACTTTTAATACAAGGAATAGGTTTAAAAACAAATAAATCACTTATTTTATTAAATAAATTTTTAATATCAATTATTTCAAAAATTTCAATTATTTTATCATTAATCATATCTAATAATTCAATAATCCCATCTTCATAAGGTTCTTTAAAAACTTCTCCAATTGCAATATTTAATATTTCTTTTTGTTCTAATTCAACTAATCTAGAAATTATTTCTAATTTTTCTTTTTGTTCATTTATATCTTTTCCTCTTATTAATTTAATTGTATTATAAATTAATATTCTTGGCATCATTCTATCATTTAATTTTTTCCCCATTGTAAATATAATTTCAGAAATAATTTTTCTCGAAGATGAAAAATTAGTATCTAAATTTTCATTAACAATATCAATTAATTTATTTTTATTATTCAATAATAATTTTTCAGAAATTTCATCAACAGAAAAATAAATAATTAAAAGAGAAGAAGAAATAATATTTTCATTATTTTTATTTTCTTTCATATATTCTTTAATAAAAGGCATCATTTCATTAAATAACTTATCAGAAAATTTAGAAGCCAATATTCTAACAGTTTGATTTCCAATTTCAAAAACTTCATTTTTTTTCTCATCACTTAAAACAATAATTAATTGTTGATATATATCTTTTAATATTTTAGAAATAAATTTTGGAATATTATCAACATAATCTCTCCAAATCATATTTGCAATTGTTTCAGTATTTCCATTATTATCTCCTTTTAAAATAAAAGAATATGATAATATTTTATTTCTTAATTCTTTATTAAAATATTCAGAAGATTCTTTTTTAAATTCATCCCCAGTATTATTAATTAAAGTTTTAATTAAAGCAATTGAAGAATTTCTAATTCTCCAATTTACATCATAAAATCTATTTAATAAAGGTTCAACTAAAGTTTTAGTTTGTTTTCTAGCAAAGAAAATAATACAAATTTCAAATATTTTAGTAGAAACATTTCTTATTTTTTCATTTTCATTACTAAATGCTTCTATAATTAAAGGAAAAACAATATCAAAATAACATTGAAAATCTTCACCTAAACATCCAGTTAAAAAAACAAAAACACTTAAATAACCTTCTTTAATAATTAAATTACCATTTATAATTTTATTTATTAATTCCTTTAATTTAATATCTAAAAATTCCTTATTAAAACTAATTAAAATTTCAGCATAAGCTTGACTTGCTCCTGTTAATTCAACAAGTTGAGATTCTTTTTCTAAATAAAAACTACAAAAATTAATCATTTCTTCATAATAATTTTTCCCTAAACAATGACATAAATTCCCAATACATTTTGAAATTTCTTTTCTACATTCAGGACTACTTTGAAATAAAGCAATTTTTAAATCTGGAATAATAATATCTAAATATTGATTTAAATCACTAGGATTTAATAATAAATTTTGTAATGAACCTAAAATATGAGAAGACATAATTTTTAAATCATCTTTTTGTCCTTTTAAATTATAATCAATAATAGGAATTATTAAAGCTAAAGCAGGAGAATCAAATTTATGATAAAATTTAGTTTCTAAAAGAGCTTCTAAAGCAAAAATTGATTTATCATAAGGATTACTAATTGCATTAATTAAAATATTTGAAATATCAACAATTTCAGGATTTTGAATTGCACTTGATATATCATTTAAAACATTTTCTGCTATTTCTTGTACTTTTTCATGAGGATCTTTTAAAATTTGAATTATTTCTTTTATTATTTTTGGAATATATTTTGATAATTGTTTTGGTGTTGAAAATGCAAATTGACCTAAAATTTCCATATTTGAAACTTTACTTTTCCAATTCATTTCTCTTAAATCTCTTATTAAATATGGCATTATTGAATTAACGGCATATCCACTTAAATCTTTCATTAAGTTTTTAAAATTTAATTTTGCTGATTCTCTTATTTCATTCTCTTTATTTGTTATACAATTATATATTTTATTAAAAAGTTCTACAAAAAATGATTCGTAGGATTTTTTTAATGTTGTAAATAAAATGTTTATTATTTCCATTGAATTTTTCTTTTGTTGTATTGGAATTTTTTCATTTAAACTATTTGATATGAAGTCGTGGATTTTTTTTTCTTTGTATTTTTTTATTGAAAATGATTTTATTATTCCACTTAGACAATATATTTTTCCTTTGTTTAATTCTTTGTTTGTGGAATTTTTTATTTCTGTAAATATTGAATCTAATATTTTATCTGATTTTTCTTTTATATCTGAACTTATGTAATTAAAATTTAAAAATAAAATTTTTAATAAATCATTATTTTCTATTTTTTGAATTAAGTTATATATTGTGTCAAATATTGTTTCTTTTTCTTTTTTATATATTTCATTATGGATTGTTTTTATTAAAATTATGTTTAAAAATTGTAAAATACTGTTTAAGTTATTTGAATTTATATTATTTATTTCTTCTTTTTCTGAATAGAATTTTATATTTGAATTTATTGTTTTATAAATATTTTTTATTATTATTTCATCATTAATTGTTTCAGATATATTTTTTAATGTTTTATTTATTTCCTCAAACATTTCTAAATCATTTTCTTTATCATTAACTTTTAATAAAAATGATATTATATCATCTTTTTGTTTATTAGAAAATAAATCTAAACATTCATTAATAAAATTCAAAAATGCAATTCTTAATTTTGGATAAACCTCTTCTTCTTCAATTTTTTCACTTTCTTCTTCTTCATTTTCATTATTTTCTTCTTTTTCTTCTTCTTCTTCTTCTTCTTTTTCTCTTTCTTTTTCTTCTTTAATTTCAATAATATCATTAAGTTCTTTTTCATAAAATTCCATATAAATTTTTAAAACATTTTCAATCTTATTAGGAATAATATGAACTAAACATCTAATTGCTTTATTAATAATATCTTTTGATTTATGATCAATAAAACCATTTTTAAAATCTTCTGAATCAAAAAAATCTTCTGTTATTATCATATTATATTTATTCATTATTGTAATTGCTAAATTATGTAAAGATTCATTTTCTTCAAAACAAATAATAAAAAGTTTATTATGTAATGATTGATATTTTCTTATATTTTTCATATCTAAATCAATAACTGCTTTTAAAAAAGAATATTTTGATATATATTCATAATTTAATATTTCATTACATAAACTTATAAAATTTTCTTCATTTGCGTTTTGAAAATATAATTTTAATAATATTCCCATATTTTCACCTGTATAATCACTTTTTAAAAGAGATAATAATAAAGGAGATATTTGATCATAATTTAATAAGTGTAAATTTGTTAAAATTAAAATTAAATTTTCAACACTATCAACTGTATCGTCTATACCAATATTTCTATTTAAAATAATAAAAAATAATATTTTAAGTAAAATAAAATCAAATGTATCAAAAAGTTCTTTTGAATAATTTTTATTTTTTTCTGATTTATCTTTAAATAAATTATTTAAAACTTCATTAAATTTTGGTATTACATTTGGATATTTATCATAAAAAATATTAAAAATTTCTTTATCATTTGATGCTTCTAAATACATTAAATTTGCTAATTCGAAAGAAAAATTTTTTGTAAGGGAATTTTTATTAAATAAAGTTTCTAATGTTTGTTTTATTAAATCATGACAAAAATCTACTTTTAATAATAACCATAATTTCTTTATTATTAATTGTAAATTTTCTCTATAATTTGGAATTGTGTTAATATCAAAAATTGTAATTATTAATTTCAATCTGTTTAATATTAATATTAAATTGTTTATATTTCTATAACAAAAATTTATTAAGTAATTTTTATATTTTTTTTCATCATATTTTTCTTCTTCTAGTTTAGTTTCATTTTGTTTTGTTTTATTTTGATTATCAAAATTTTTCTTATTATCTTTAGTATTTTGTTTTTTTTTTTTTTTTTTTTTTTTATTTTGATTTTGATAATATGTATTTGGTTTTTCTTTTATTTGTTCTATTTTTTTTACTTTTATCCAATTATATGTTATTTTATAATTTAAATTATTTTCTTTTAATGTTTTAATAATTTCAATTAAATCAAATTTTCCAATTAAATCTATATTTTTATTATAATATTCAGTTAAATTATCAATAAAAATAAATTTATTAATGTCTAATTTTCCAAATGAATTTTGTAGAAGAATATTTCCTTTATTAGTTAACTTTAAAATTGTTTCAATTAAACTATAACATGAATAACAAATATTATTGTTTTTGATATTAAATAATCCAAGTTCTGAAAAAATAAATTTACATAAAGTATTTATATTAGTCTCCAATTTATTTATTAGAATATTTTTTTTTTCACTTTTATATAAATTTTCAACAAATTTATTTTTGGTTTTATTTTGAGTATATTTAATATTCATATTTAAATTTAAAGAAGGTAAATGACATAAAATTATATATTTTAAAAACAAAGAATCTTCAATTTCTTCATTAATATATTTTAAAGTATAATTCTTTAAAAAAATATTTAATCTTTGGAAACCTATTTTTATCATTTTATCATCATCAAATTGAAGAATATTTATAAAAAATATTTCAATCATTTTTTTTGATAAATTTTCTTTTTTAATGATTAAAGGAATTATTTCATTGAATACTATTAAATCACAATTACATATTTGTTTTTTAAATAATAATATACAAAAATTATTTAAAAAAGATTGTGTCATATTATAATCTTCATTATTATTTTCAAATTGTAAAATTGTATTTTGATTAATAATGGCCTCCAAACAATAATAAATTGATATTAATTCATATTTTGTTAATTCATTATAATTATTTTTAAATATTTCACTTTTAGAAATTGATTTTACAAAATCATAAATTTCATTTTTAATTTGACTATAAAAATTATTATTTTTCATTCCAATAATAGACACAAATGAATATAAAGGAAAAATATTTCTGAGTGTTTTTAAAGTAAATGAATCATTATTTTTTATTTCATTTTTTAATAAATTAAATAATTTAGAATTAACTTGTATATCAAATTTATATAAACAAATTAAACCTATTAAATAGAAGTAATTATGGAAATTTGAATATTCATTATTATCAATTAATTTAATTAAATTTGTAGTGATTTCATTTTTATTTGATTCTTCAATATCTTCATTTTCATTTTGAAAATTATTAAAAATTAATGAATCAACAAAACTAGATATATACTTTTCAATTTGAATATTATATTCTGCATTAAATCCATTTTCAAAATTTGATAAAATGAAATTTATAATTTGACCTAATTGTTTTTTTGAATATTCTAAATTTTTATTTTTATTATTTTTCCTTTGTAAAATTTCTATCAAAAAAAAAATTGAATATCTATAAAATTCTTTTTTATCAATTGGAAAATTCTTTTTTAAAATTAAATTAATAAGTGTAATATGATTTGAATTTAATGAAAAATAATGGAAACTAGATAAATTAAAATTATCTTTTGTTTCAGATTTTGGATAAAAATATTCTTCAAAATTTTTAAATATACTTTCTGTTGATTCTTTTGAGTAATTTATCTTACTTTGACAAAATATGATATCAATAAAATTGGAATTTTTACTTGAACGATTTAAAAGAATTAAACATTGTTTCAATATATTATTATAAAAATTTTCTTTTAAGTATTTTAAAAATACAACAATTAATCTTTCTTTAACTAAGTTTTTGTCTTTTTCATTATCATTTAATATATTTGTACAAAAATAATCTGTAAAAATTTTAGAAATTTTTTCCTGAAATGATGAATCTAAATTATTAATACCTAATATTAATCCAGATAAATATATATTCTTTAAATTTTTAGTTTTTTCTATTATATCAATAGTTTTAGATATATAATCTTTATTAGTCTTATTTTTCTTTTCAAAAAAATTAATTATAAAATTATTTTCTTTTTCTGATAATTTATATGAATAATTTTCTAATATATAATTTATGATTTCAAATGAATAATCTTCTTCTTTTATTTCTGATAATATTGTTAATTGTTTTAAAAATGATATTTTTATTAAATTTTTTATTCCATTATTTTCTATATCTTTACTCTTTATAATTAATATAAATTCTTTTAAGTTTTTTTCTTTTCTTAATTCATCTAAAATTTGGAAAAATTTGTCAAATGCTATTCCATTATAAAAAGGCAAATAAATTGAAGACAAATAATTATTTATTATTTCTATTTTATCATTTTTATTTAAAGTTTTATCCTTTATTATATTATATATTATTTTTGACATGTTATTGAACATATCACAATTAATATTCTGTTTTATGTTATCTGGACTTTCTGTTATCATTTTGATAGATAAATAAAAATTAAAAAATTATTTTTAAAAAAAAATAAAAATTATTTTTTTTAAATATTATTCTAATTAAGGGATTTATATTAACAGTATATTCAAAAATTTTGAATTACCAATTTTTAGAATATAAAAGTATTTAATCAAATTTTATTTTTTTATTTTTATATTATGAATCAAAATAATTTAAATGAGGAATTTATTAGAATTCAAAAAATTCATAAAATTGAAAATACTTCAGAATTTAATTTTGTTTATTGTCATATGAATAAATATATTTTGCAATTTGAATATCCCTTAAAAAAAAATATAGAATTAATATATAATCCTTTCTCTGATAAAAAAATAATATAATTAAATTATAAATTAAAATATAAATATTATTTTAATTAATTTAATTTCAAACATATTAATATTCATATTTAATTTTTTTTATTTTATTTTTTGAATATAATAATATTTGATTATCTATAAATTTAGTCATACCAAATATATTATTTAATCCTATATTAACTTTATCATAACTCATAAATTTTATTCCATCATATATTTCTAAATCAATATTAGACACATTTCCTCCAATTAATAAATTATATTCTAAAGGTAAAATAATCCAACATTTAAAACCAATATTTATTTTATTGATTAGATTAAAACTTTTAAGTGAAAGTACAGAAATATCATTTCCACCTATTAATATCATTTCATCATTTATATTAGTTAATGCATTATTTCCATAACAACTCACTTCATTAAATATTTTTTTTTCTATATATATTAATTTTTCTTTCTCATTATTATTTTTATTATCTTTAATGCTGTATTTTTTCTCTTCCCATATTATTGTTGTATCAGTTCCTGATGATATTAATAAATTTTTTGAATAATTGATAATTAATAAAAATGAAAATATTTCATATTTATGTTTTAATGTATAACTTAGTTCATACTGATTGTTTGAATTTTCATTTTCTTTATAAATTATAATTGATTTATCTAATGAACATGAATATAATAATTTATTCAAATAAATAATTTTATTAATACTATCATTATGTCCTTTTATTGTAATTATAAGATTGATATTATTAATATTAATATCTCTAATATCCCATAATTTAATTGTCATATCATCAGAACATGAAAAAAAAGAATTTTCATCTTTAATTTCAAAAAAATATATACTTTTATTATGTGCATTTTTAATATTAAATAATTGAAAGAAAGAATCATCAAATATCCTAATATCACCATTATTATTTCCACAAATTATTTTTTTTGGTAAAGAATTATTAGGAGAAAAAAAGAATAGAGAAGTTAGTATATCTGTTAGATTTAAGTTTATTTCTTCTATTTGAATTCTTATTTTTCTCATATTATATTTAAGAGATAAATCAAAAGTATGAATTATTCTCTCATTTTCTTTTAAAATTAATTTAATTTTCTCATAAGTTAGTTCTTCTATTTCAAGTTGATTATTTATCATAAATTTATTAAATTTTTCAAAACAATTATTAATTTCTATATTCCCCTCAAATATATTATTAGAATTATATTTATTAACTTGAAGAAATGTAGTACTTGTTCCAACTGAATATAATCTGAAAGTATATCCTTTATAATAAAATGTTGAGTCATTCATTTTAATTTATTAAACTATTTTAATGAATAGATAATAATTTAAAAACAAATAAATAAAATAAAATAAAATAAAAATATCATCAAAAAAACTTAAAAAATTCAAAAAAAATCCACAAAAAATAAAATTAAACCAAAAAAAAAAAATAAAATAAAATTTTACTTAACTTCTTGTTTCAACAATCTTTCTTCTTCTTCCCTTTCTTTTTCTTCTTCAATCATACTAACATATTTCTTAAGACAATCATTAAAATCATAATAATTAATTTCAATCATACTTTTCCCACAAAATCTCTTAATTAAAATATTCATTTCTTTCTCATTAACATTTAATCTAAAAACAGAAAGAATAGAAGAAAATTTACTAGAAGCAATAATTCCAATATTAGCTCTATCAGCATCTTTAAAAAAGCTTTTAGGATCAACTCTATATTTTCTTACTAATAAAGCTAATTTTCTCATAGTTTGATCTAAAAATTCATTTTCTTGTTTATTTAATCTATAATCAGGATTTAAAAAATCAGGAATTTTATATTCTCCAGGTCTTAATAATGGATCTTTTTCAAGTGATTTTAAAGTAAAAACAGTTTCAACTTCTTCAACTAAATCTTTATAAAAAACTTTATCTTCTTGTTCTGGTACAGAATAAAAATTTTCTAAAAATTGAAATTCTTCTTCTCTTAAATTTAAATTTGCCATATCTAATGCAGTTCTAAATTTTGCTTTTGTACATGTTCCTTTTCTTAAAGGATCAAAGTCTTCAAAAAATAAATTTAATCTTTTTCTATTTATTTTAACTTGATGTTTAATTTTATCAATTATATCTTTCATTTTGAAATTTAAATTATGAAAATAAGTTTGATAAGTATAAAAATTATTAGCATTACTTAAAGAAGGAATAAATTCTTTATCAGTTAATTTTTGCATTGTTGAAATATTATCTTCATTTTTTTTTTTTTCTCCAAAATTAGCAGCATCATTTAATATTAAAACATAATTAATTTCATTTGAAATAGGATCACCATATTTTTTCATTAAAACATCTAAATGATCATCACTAATATAATATTTCATACCATGCATAACATTTTTAAATTGAGGTTTAAGTACTTTTCCTCTTTGTAATCTATCATGATTAAAAAATAAAGGTTTTGGTTCAATTCTATTAACTTCAAAAAATTTTTTTAAATCTTTTAAAATTTCTTGTAAAGTTGCTTGATCAGGTAAAGATAATTCATTTAATTTAAAATCTTTTTTAGTAATATCTAAAACTTGATTAATATCATTTCTTTGTTCTAAATGTTTAATAACAAAAACAATATCAATGTCATCTGCAAATTTTGTCCATAAAACTTCATTTTCTCTTCCTGGAGTTAAATTAGCATATTTTTCACATAATAATTCTGCTTCTTTTCTACTTAAATATAAATGTAACATTGATAAACTTTCTAAAAATTGAGTTCTTGTTATTGAACCACTTCTTAATGGATCGTAATCTCTCATAAATTCACTTATTCTAAGTGATCTTTGTAATGTTATTTTTTGTATTTTTTCTATTACATCTTCTACTGTTGGATTCTCGTTTTTTAATGTACGTACTATATCTACTTGAGGATATGAAACCAAACGGTTTGCTGGACGATACATATCTGTTTTTTGATCGAATGGAAGCATTTTTTTTTTTTTCTTTTTTTTTTTTTTTTTTTTTGGTTTTTTTTTTTTTGATTTTTTTTTTTTTTTTTTTTTTTTTTTTTGTGTTTTTTTTTTTTTTTTTTTTTTTTTTTTTTTTTTTTTTTTTTTTTTTTTTTTTTTTTATTTAATTTTGGGTTTTTTATAATTATTTTTTTTATTTTATTTTATTTTATTTTATTTTTTGCAAATAATTTTAAATATAATTTTTCATATATATATGATGGAATTATTATTTTGTTTTTTAATATATTAATAGAAATGATATAAAGTAATTAATAAAAAAAATTTAATTTGATTATTAAATGATATTTTTAATTTCCTTTATGAAAGGATTGAAATAAACAAAAAATATTTAAATAATATAAATAATATATTTATATTTTTTTTTAACTCTATTTAAATGGATAATATAAATAATTATGATATAAAAACAAAATTACTAGGAAATATCTTAGAAATAAGAGCAGAAAATAATAATACTTTATTTTATAATAATCGGTATCAATTAAAAGAACTTCAAAAAGAAAAAAAATTTCAAAATTGTCGTCAATTAATTCAAATAAAAGAAATAATAGATAAGTTATTAAAAGATAACAAACTATCCAAAACATTAGAAAATAATTCAACAATTTTAAAGTTAAGTTCAGATGAACAAGGAGAAGAAAATAAATTTACATTATCATTATATAAAACAGTTTATCACTTAAAAAATGAAGTCTCAGAAATATTGAATAACATAAAAAAAAAATCAATAATACCTCTAATTCTAGTAAAAGAAAATGAAAAAAATACTAATTCAAATAATAATGAAGTTAAAAAAAAAATTTTATGTAACACTTTATTTCTCGAAAAAGAAAATATAACTTTTTTATCAGTTTTTCCTAATGGAAATAAAATTACTGGTTCATGGGATGGAAATTTAAAAATATATAAAGTTTTTGATATTAAAAAAAAATATACTGTATATAAGGCACATAAATCTTGTGTTATGTATATTTCAATTAAAAATGATAATGAATTTGCAAGTTGTTCTGATATTGAAATAAAAATTTTTAATATTAAAGAAGAAGGAAATAAATTTATATTTGAA
>Ga0256407_10002111_pt1 | contig 38919 bp, 30 predicted proteins | sample RumenRJG_04DNA_FD_193489 | JGI IMG/M metagenome (GOLD analysis project Ga0256407, IMG submission 193489) | Bovine rumen microbial communities from Lethbridge, Alberta, Canada - RJG_04 | ecosystem: Host-associated > Mammals > Digestive system > Stomach > Rumen | place: Canada: Alberta... | reverse complement strand
TCTACAAGAGAGCGCATCAAAGGTCGGCCACCTCACGAAGAGGCGGCTTCACCTCATTTGCGGGTGCAAAGGTACGCTTTTTCTGCGAACTGACAAAACATTTCGGGACTTTTTTCTAAAAAAGATGCATTTTATGCTCCTATACATTATATATATAATACGCGCGCGAAAGAAAGATAGGAAAAACGGCAGCTACTCAATGTAGAGAGACTGCCGCTGATGTTATAGGAAAAGAATCTTAAGCGGACTACTTCACCATGACTTTTTGTCTGTTCTTGATGTAAATGCCTTGAGCGGGCTTAGAGGGAAGCATGCGGCCTTGGAGATCGTAGAGAGTGGCCTCTCCCGTCTCCCCGAGGGGAGATGTGATGTCTGTTTCATAATCACGGAGGAGGATTCCCCTTTTGTTCAATGGAGGAACTCTTGTGCCGCCCTGATTGTATGGGTCGTCCCAACGGACAAGCAAATAGGCTCGCAAAGCCCCTATGACACAAGATTCTTCGAATCGGCAATCATGTGTAATGTCAATGAAGTCAATATAGAAACCGTCAGGGTAATCGAACGTTTCGCTGACGTATGAGCCGATGAAGGAAATGTCATCAACAGAGACTGTATCGCGATAGCAGCCTGCCAGGTCCAGAGTGCTGAGGTCGATGCTGAAGTCTTCGTTAGGCACTATAATATAAGGTATATGGGCCTGAGGCTGAAGTTCTTGCTCAAAGATTATCTGTCCATCTTCGTACCTGTCGAGCCTGTAGTACTTCCCCTTGCTTGCGTCTGGCTCTGTTGGCAGGATTATTGTCGCCATCTGACCTGCGGTAAAGGAAACAGGTTCTTCCGTCATATTGAAGACGGTCTCCCCATTTACCTCGCAATTCAGGAAAATACCGATATTCCCAGTTAGGCCAAACTGCCATGTATAGAGAGGGCCAAGTTCACTGCCGATGCCTTCTATCCACCACCCGGAAGGGAAATATTCAATAGAGACATCAACCTTGTTCACAAGAAGGCAATGTCTGCTTATGCCATTTGTCTTAGTAATACCGTTCCTGTTATTTCGCATCTCTATGTTCGATTCAGGACTGGAAACAGATGAAATAACCGTTGATGTGCCAACAGGAATTGTGAAGTCATAGAGGATGTAACTCTCTGTGGAACCGCTTGGAATGAAATAGACCTTCCCTTCTGACTCATGGAGAGCCATCTTGTATTCGGTTTGGTTATTGTAGTGTTCATTGAATGAATAAAACTTCTTACAGTTCTGTCCAGCTATCAAGGTGTCACCTTCAATGAAGTACTTGAACTCATAATCAGGAACTACATCAACGAACTCATTACTTTTATAGAACATATTCCAAACCTTCCCTTCCTCCACAAAAGGACGATACTCCAATTCTTCTTGTGCATAGAGACTTACTTGCACAATGAATAAGAAAAGTATGATAACCTTTTTCATAGTTCTTTATTTGTTTAGTTTCGCAATTCTGGGAGCAAATTTATGTTTTATTGCAGTTGCTTCCAAAAATAATCACTCCCAAGTGCTCCCAACTTATGAAAGTTTTTATGTTTTGGGAGTAGTTGGGAGTAGAATTACTTGCTTGTCATGTGAGAAAGGCATGACTTTGCGGTTGAAAATATTAACAAGGAGTAGAGGAGTTTTTTCAGGAGAGACTCCTTTCCTCCTAAACTCCTTAGCCATGAAAATCCCAGTCGCGAGAAACTATCGCTAAAGCGTGTAAAATCCTTAATTTAGAACAACGGATTGAACTGATTAAACGGATTTGTCAACCGTTAAACTTTTAAACTCTTAAACTTTTCAACTTTTTATAGGGACGCGTCCCTAAAATCCACGTGAGGATTTGGCAAAATCCACAGGAGGATTTCATCAAATCCACAGCAGGATTTGGGCAAATCCTCTGCAGGATTTTTCCGGGTTTTGCAAGTGATTGGAAAACAAAAAGACTGACAACAGAGAGCAGTCGTAATTTAATAACCAGTCAACTATATCTAGTCGTCAGACAGAAAACTGACAACCTAAATCAGCGAACTACAATTTGGAAAGGGCGCCTCCGCTGAGGTGACATTTCATGCCCTACCGACGACAAAGATACGAAGAAAAATTAAAACAGGAAAAGGAAAAGGCGTTTTTTTATGATTAGCCTGCGATTATACATCTCAAGCACTTGTCCAAATCAACGTGTTGGGTTATCTAACTAAACGTGTTGGGTTATCCAATTAAACGTGTTGGGGTTTGAGGACTGACGGGAGTGCTTCCCAAAACAACTGTTGGGCAGCGGCATTTTCCGTGCTGTGAGGCGATGGGAGGTCCGTGAAGCGAGAAATTATTCGGCGACTGGGCAATAAAAGCAGAGGCTGGGTCGTTCTATAAGAAAGACCAACCAAAAACATCATTACAGACCATGAAAATGAGATTTCCCTTTCTCCTTCCGGAGAGATTGATGCGGCGCGCAACCTTGATTCTGACGGCTGCGGTGCTGACGACGCTGACGGCTTGCCGAAACAACGAGACACACCGCACGCATCTGACGACGACGGAGATGGACTCCTACGGCAAGGCGATTGCAGGCCAGTACGAGGGCTCCTACATTATCCTGTGGTCGAACAGCACCATGCCTTGGCACGAGACGGAGGACGGACACAAGACAAGAGAGAATGCAAGGGAGACGGTGGAGAATGTGAGCATCACCTTGACGGACAATTCCATGAGAAGCATCGCTTTCCACAAGTTCCCCATCCGTTTGCTGAGCAACATCATTGAAGACGACGAGGCCCTGAAGGAAGCGCTTGCCGAGGTGCCGGACATGGACTTGACGACTCACTATGGCTGGACTCTCCACACGGACGAAATGTCGCCCATCTGGGGAATGCAGAAAATGATGACGCCGCTGACGCTGACCTACGGCGGACAGGAACATACCATCATCCTGAAGTTCAAGAGTGACGTGAGGCAGATACTCGACAAGGCGAAGCTGGAAGGCAGTATGTGCTTCAGTCAGGTGAACACCCTTCAGCTCAGCTTCGACGAGCTGCACGTGGACGGAAAACTGGTGCTGGCGGACGACTCGTGGGAGGCAAACGGCGGCGACCTGCTGGTTGTCTTCAGGATGAAGCAATAAGGGTATCAGACACGATGCGTCGCAATGGCAGACACGATGTGTCGTGTCTTATTGTATCACCTTTTGTCATTGTTTTTGAGCAACGTCGTTTCTCATGTCAAGAAAAAGCCGTATCTTTGCATCACTATGAAGAGACATTCCCTCCTTCGCTACGGCACGCTGGCCTCGGCCATGCTGCCCGTTGTTCCCACTCTTGCCAAGGACAAGAAGGGGAACGTGGCTGTCGATAAGCGCGAACAGCCGAATGTGATTATCCTCTATGCCGACGACCTCGGCTATGGCGACTTGGAGTGCTTTGGTGCCACGAGGGTGCAGACTCCGAACATCAATGCGCTGGCAAAGAGCGGCATACGCTTTACCAATGTTCACGCGATTGCTGCCACGAGTACGCCTTCCAGATACGGTCTCTTGACGGGCGAGTATGCTTTCCGCCACGCGGGAACGGACATAGCGCGAGGTAATGCGGGCATGATTATCCGCCCCGAACAGTTCACGATTGCCGATGCTTTCAAGAACGCAGGTTACGCGACGGCGGCCATCGGCAAGTGGCATCTGGGCTTGGGCGACAAGGATGGCGAACAGGACTGGAACGCGCAGTTGCCCATGCACCTTGGCGATATCGGGTTCGACTACCACTATATCATGGCTGCGACGGCTGACCGAACACCTTGTGTCTTCATTGAACAAGGGCATGTTGCTAACTACGACCCGACCGCTCCGATACAGGTCAGCTACGAAGAGAACTTCCCTGGAGAGCCGACAGGAAAGGAGAATCCGGAGCTCCTCTACAACCTCAAAGCCAGTCACGGCCACAATCAGAGCATCGTGAACGGCATCGGTCGCATCGGCTACATGAAGGGTGGCGGCAAGGCTCTCTGGAAGGACGAGAACATTGCCGACAGCATAGCAGCTCATGCGCTTGGCTTCATCCGCAAACATCAGCAAGAGCCTTTCTTTATGTATCTGGCTACCAATGATGTACATGTGCCGCGCTTCCCTCATGATCGCTTCAGGGGAAAGAACCCGATGGGCTTCCGCGGCGACGCCATCGCACAGTTCGATTGGACGGTGGGGCAGGTCGTCAGCGAGTTGGAACGCTTGGGCTTGAGGAAGAACACCCTTATCATCCTCAGTAGCGACAACGGTCCGGTGGTGGATGACGGCTATCAGGACAGGGCTGTTGAACTGTTGGGCGACCACAAACCTGCAGGGCCGTATCGTGCCGGCAAGTATAGTACGTTCGAGGGTGGCACGATAGTTCCGGCGATTGTGTCTTGGCCGAAGCGGGTCGAGGCTGGTCAGGAGTCGGATGCTCTTGTGTCGCAGATTGACTGGCTTGCTTCGTTGAGCGCTCTCGTGAAAGCGCGTATTCCCAAAGGTGGCGCGACAGACAGTCAGAACCGACTCGGCACGCTTCTCGGCGAGAACAAGGACGACCGGCCTTACGTCTTGGAACAGGCTGCCAATCATACCATCTCGGTGAGGACAAGAATGTGGAAGTACATCCCGCCAAGCCAGGGACCAGCCATCATTTCAGGTCCGAACATGGAGAGCGGCTACAGTCGCGAGCCTCAGCTCTACAATATGAGTCAGCCCTATGAACAGCAGAACGTGGCGCTCGAGCAACCCAAAGTCGTGTTCGAGATGCAAGCATATATAGAAAAGGAACGCGCGAAAGGCACGACCTACACGTCGCCCATCTCCAAATGAAAACGCTCAAGTCCATCCTTTTGCTGCATTTGCTGCTGGCGGTCTCCATGCTTTGTGCCCAAGAGGTGCAGAGCTTCAAGCAGCACAACATGAAGCGGTGGGGCATTCCTGCTGGTAACTACAGCGGCATCGCCCACATCAGCGGCGACCGCTATGCGCTCATCAGCGACAAGCAGACTGCCGACGGATGGACAGAAGTGAGCATCAGCTTCCTTCCTTCAGGCGACATCGACAGAATGACGTTCATTGCCCATCACTTCGACGACCAGACAAAAGGCAAGGCACGAGACAGCGAAGGCATCGTTTACGTGCCTGGACAAGGGTTCTTTGTCAGTGCCGAAAGCGACCAGAAGATACTTGAACTCAGCGAAGACGGCACGCCGACAGGCAGAAGTCTTGCTGTTCCGACATGCTTCGAGACTCAGAACATCTTTCCCAACTACGGGTTCGAGGCGCTGACATATAATGCCGGGAAAGGCATCTTCTGGACGACAACGGAACAAGGACTAAGGTCGGATGTGGCAACGCCAACAACCCTTGCATCGCCCACGCCTGCACTGCTTCGCCTTCAAGCCTTCGGCTCCGACCTGCAACCTCTGCAGCAGTTCGCTTACACGACGGAAGCTCCAGCCACGAGCCACACACCCAAGCACTTCGCTTTCGGTGTGCCGGAGCTGCTTGCCCTGAATGACACGACGCTTATCGTCATGGAACGCGAGCTCAACATGCCAAAGAACTACAACCGCAGCCAGTGTCGCATCCGTCTGTTCATCGTCAATCCAAGCCCCGACCGAGCCATCGCGGACACTTCCCTCCCACTTCGCGAAACAGACACGAACAGCTTCCTGCAGAAGACGCCACTCTTCGCCTTTCGCACAGGCATACGTCTGATGGGCAAAAAGAACTTCGCGAACTACGAAGGGATGTGCCTTGGACCGACACTTGCCAACGGAGGGCAGACCGTCCTTCTCGTAGCTGACTCGCAGAATCGAGCCGGCAACTCGCTCTTTCACCTGAAGGATTACATAAAAGTTCTCGTGTTCGAAAACAAATAAAGACCGCATAGAGATGAATAAGCTATTGATTGTGAGCCTGATTCTGGCAGGTTGGCTCTGCTCTGCCAACAATGCGCAGGCGAAGGTTAAGAAACGTCGCGCATGTATTGAATTCTCGAAGAAAGAGCTGAAAAAAGCGCTGACATACGAACGAGAGGGCTGGCAACTGGTGTGGCACGACGAGTTCGACGGGAAGGAGCTTTCCGATGTCTGGACCCGCATCCCACGTTTCAAGAACCCACCCGAATGGGATAAATTCATGAGCTCGCACGACAAGCTCTACAAGGTGAAAGGCGGCAAGCTCATCCTCTACGGCTTGGTGAACGACTTTCTGCCAGAAGACACGGCCCACTTCCTGACTGGCGGCGTCTATACTCGCGGCAAGATGTTGTTCCAGCGAGGCAGGATAGACATCCGCTTGAAGATGGACGATGCATCGGGTGCCTGGCCTGCTGCGTGGCTTTTACCTGAAGGCAGGTGGCCCGACGACGGTGAAATCGACATCATGGAAAGGTTGAACAGCGACGACTTTGCGCACCAAACGATTCATTCGAAGATTACCGAGTACGACAAAGAGAAGAGGAAGACGCAGTCGTGGCACGAGACGGCCCCCATCCGGAAAGGTGACTGGAACGTTTACAGCGTGGAGCTAACAGAAGATAGTGTCAACTTCATCATCAACGACAAACTGACCTTCACCTATCGCAAGGAGTCGCAGCACGGACCGGAACAGTTCCCTTACGACAAGCCGATGTATCTCCTGCTCGATATGCAGCTGGGAGGTCATTGGGTGGGACCAATCAAACCGAAAGAGCTGCCGTATCGCTATCAGATTGACTACGTGAGATTCTACAAAAGACATGAGAAATAGTTTGTTTATATCGCTTGTTTTGCTGATGGTTTCGACGGCTTGTCTTGCCCAGCAGAGCGCGACGGCAAAGCGGATGGCTGAGCAGGGACTTGTTGATATTCTGTCGGTCGATTCCACGATTCAAGTGAGCCTGATGTACGCTCGACCTGACAACTTCACCGGCAAGATACTTTACACCGACCTTCGCGAAGCGTATCTCCACCCGAAAGCTGCTGCCGCGTTGGCCCGTGCCCAACAAGCTCTCAGGAAACTTCACCCAGAGCTGAGCCTGAAGATTTATGACGCGACACGCCCGATGAGCGTTCAACAGAAGATGTGGAACACGGTGGCGGGCACGAAACAGCAGAACTACGTGAGCAACCCCCGCAATGGGGGCGGCATGCACAACTACGGTCTGGCGGTCGATATAACGCTCTGCAAGGCTGCCACAGGCGATACTCTCGACATGGGCACCAAGGTGGATTTCCTCGGTTCATACGCCCATATTGATGACGAGGCAGGTCTCGTTGCCAAGCACATCATTTCGAAAGAGGCGAAACGAAACAGGGAATTGCTCCGAAAAGTGATGTCGGAAGCCGGTTTCAAGCCGTTAAGGACAGAGTGGTGGCACTTCAACCTCGTCTCTCGGGCTGAAGCAAAAGCACATTACAAAGCGGTGAAGTAGAAAACACGGCACGTCGAATTTACAAACACGACACGTCGAATTTACAAACACGGCACGTCGAATTTACAAACACGGCACGTCGTGTTATCTCCCTATCCAGGCCTCGGGATTAAGTTTGGCTGTTTCCTTTCGCAATTGGAAATGGAGAGTGCAGTTGCCGCTACCGTCGTCGGCGACCGTTCCGAGGATATCTCTCGCCTTTACCTTCTGGCCTTTCTTGACGATTGTACTGGAGAGGTTGCAATATACGGAGATATAACTGCCGTGACGCACAAGGACGTTTCGGGTGCCGGCAAACTGGAAGACGCTTGAGACGACACCGTCGAAGACCGAACGTGCACGGGCACCCGGACGACCGATATAGTTCGTACCCTTATTGTCGAGCTGGACATTCTTCATGCCTGGCACGTTGTAGAGTCCGAAGCGACTGCCCAACATGTATTGGCCGGTGATAGGAACAGGCAGACGTCCCTTGTTCTGTTCGAAGGAACCATTGAGCTGGCGGTCTTCTGCCGTGAGCCAAGTGCCCGATTTTGCTGTTTTTGCCGGTGCGGAAGGTGTAGCAGATTGCTTCGGCTTTGACGTCGAACCCGAGGACTTGCCACTCTTCTCGGCTTCTTTTTGCTTGCGTGCAGCTTCCTCTGCTGCTTTCTTGCGAGCCTCTTCCTCTGCCTTCTTGCGCGCTTGCTCAATCTCATAAGCAATCACCTGCTCGATTTTCTTGTCGAGCGCCGCTAGTTGTTTCTGCTGCTCGGCAACCTTACCTTGCAATCCCGTCTCCTGTTTCTTCAGTCCTGCCACTTTCTTCTTCTCCTGCACCTGTTGCGCATTCAAGTCCTTACGCTGGCGCATCACTTCGTGCAGCACACCGTTCTTCTGACTTTTGGCAGCGAGTAAAAGGTTTTGGGCGTCGAGCAACTCATTCTGCTTCTGCAAGATCTGCTCTCCGAGGTTGTGCTGATAGGCAATATACTCTCGTGCATAGCGCGACCTCCTGTACATCTGACGGAAAGTCTTTGCAGAGAGAACGAAGACGAGGGGGTCTGTGTTCACGCGTTGGGCTCTGGCATTTCTTACTGCTGCCTTGAGGCGTTGGCGACGCATGCGCACCTCGCTGTCGAGCTCCGTTATGTTCTTTTGCAGACGTATGATGTCGGCCTCGAGGGCGTCGAGTTCCTGTTCCAACTGATGGATGCGCGAGAGTCGGTTGTTCAGCTGCAAGCCCAGGAAATCGACGTTCTGCTGACCGGTCTTCACCTGCTTGCGCGTATTGTCGAGTTGTGTTTTGGACTTCTGCAGCTCGCTCTTGAGCTTCGTCTGCTGCTGCTTCAGCTCCTTCACCTTCTTACTGTTCTGTGCAGCAAGCGGAAAAGCGAGAATGAGTGTTATGAGTAGGATAAAGAATCTCTTCATTATCTAAATTACATAGTCAGATTCATGATGCGCGACATCGCCTCATCGACGGTAACTTCCTTATAACGCGACGGCACTTCTGTCCGCTTTTCCCATTCGGAATCGGTGTTCAGGTTGGAAAGCGTGAGCTCTGCCTTGATGGTTCTGCGGCTGGTAGGAATCGTGATGTTGTGACTGGTGGGAAGGCTTCTGCCGCCAACGTTGACGTAGTCCTTGCGTTCCCAGCCAGAGAGGTTCGAGGTCTGTTCGTCCCAGAAGTACGCTTGAATCGTATAGAAATCGACGTCGGCATCGCGCAGGAACGGCACCTGGCTGTAAGATGCCTTCACGTACTGTCTGCCAACTTTGTCAATGAGCATGAAGTAGTCGGGCGTCATCTCGATGCTTGCCACTTCGAGGATGCCAAAAGTAACAAGCGAGAGTTGTATGACGTCGTCTTTCTTCATGCGCAAAGTGCCGCCGACGGAAGCGCTCTTCGAGCCCGAAGAGAGATCGAGACGAAGGCGCGATGTGATGCATGCCTCATCCTTCTTCTGAGGTTTGGCGGGTTGGGTGTTATCCTGAGAAGGCGTCACAGCAATTGTCGTCTCGCCGGACTGGGCAGTTGTAGAGGTGACTGCGTGTTTCTTGCTGGCGCAGGAAGCAATCATGCCGCAGAGCAGCAGCAGGGAAAGTCTGGTGAAAGCTTTCATCGTGTTTTCTTATTTAATGTATTTCTTACGTTTGATTTTCTTTTTCAGTTGGGGCGTACAGGTTGTGTCGCCTTTCTCCTTGGCAAGTTTCCATAGTCTGAGCGCTATCTCTGGTTCGTCGAGATGTGCGTAGATGTCGCCGGCATGTTCGATGAGGTTGCCCATGAGTCTGTCGTCGGCAAGGATTTCTTCGTCGGTCTTCTCGGGGTTTACCACTTTGTCCATGTAGGTTCGAGCATGGGCAAAGTCGCCTTTCTTGAAGAGAATCCAGGCATAGGTGTCGAGATAAGTGATGTTGTCAGGCTCCTGACGTATGGTCCGATAACTCATCTCTTCGGCCCTGTCGAGTTGCTCGCCTTTGAGGCTCAAGTAGTAAGCGTAGTTGTTGAGGCACATAATGTTGTCCTCCATATAGACGAGCGCCGAATCGTAGGCCGCGAAAGCCTCCGTCTCCTTTTGTTGCTGATAGTAGATGTCGCCGAGCACGCCGAAGACGTTCGACACGAGTCGCGGATGTGCATCTTCTGTCCTGACGCGAAGCCCTTGCTTCAATACGTCGGTTGCATCTGTCAGCTTCCTCTGTTCGGCAAGCGCCATACCGAGATAGTAAGCGTAGGCAAGCTCCTCTGGATGGTAGTTAAGGCCGCGACGGCTGATGTCCTCCACGCCTTTGTCATCATTCTGTTCGGCATAGTATTGCAAGAGTTCCCGGAGGGCCGTCTCGTTGCCCGGCTCCACCTTAAGCACTTGCCGCATGGTTTTGCAGAGCTCTTCCTGAGGTTGCTTGCTATAGACCTGATAGGCGGCTTTCATGATGAGCACTTCGGCATCCTGTTGCGGACGGGCGAGAAGGGTGTCGAAGGCAGCAACGAGTTTGGGCGCATAGGTCGAGTCGCGTTGCACATCGGCTATATACGACCTGAGTAGGAGCACGCGCAGTTGCGAGGGTGTTTCGGAATGGAACAGCAGCGAGTCGCGCATCGTGTCGTACTTGGCGAGCTGATTACTCCCGTGCAGATATTCCAACGTGGCGAGCTGCAGGTTCGCGTTTGTCGGTTCCTGTCGGCGCACCTCGTCATAGATCTCGAGAGCCTTAGCTGTGTCGCCTGCCTGCAGATACTGACTGCCTACGACAACGCGCAGGTTCATGTCGTGGGGCGCGTTGTCGCAAAGTGCCTGCAGCTGCACGAAGGCTGAGTCGAGCTGGCCCTTCTCCTTGTAGAGTCTGAACTTCTCGACGCTGAGTTGCGGGCTTGGACCTTCGAGCAGCTCGATGCGGTTGAGCGCTCCGATGGCCTTGTCTGCGTCGCCGACTGTGCTGTAGAGCTGTGCCAGCTGCGACAGGATGTCGCTACGGCTTCGCTTCAACGATGACAGCCTCTCCAGGACGGGAATGGCTGCCTCGGCATCGCGCCTGTTGAGATAAAGCGCGGCCAGCGTCTCCAGATAGTAGGGATTGTCAGCATCGCGCTCGCTGGCTTTCTTTATGTAAGCTGTTCCGAGGCTGTCGGAGCGCAGATAAAGATGCAGCAGCCCGATGTTGTAGAGTGCCTCGGGCGCTTCGGGATTGATGTCGAGGCAATGGCGGTAGAGGTCCATCGCCGACGAGTAATCATCAGCAAGGCGGCACTTCTCTGCCTCAATGTAAAAGTAATCGAAGTTTGTCTGTGCCTTTATGTCCTTCTCGCCAAGCAGGAAGACGAGCACGAAGGCAAGGGTATGCCAAAACGCCGCACGCGGAGATTGCAAACGCCGCACGCGGGGATTGCCATCGCCGCACGCGGGGATTGCCAACGCCGCACGCGGCGTTTTTGACCCTCGCTTGCCGCATCCTTCTGTATGCTGCTCTGGAAGGGCGCTGACGGTGTGTTGCCAGACAATCATTCCTACTTCGTTCCGCTATGCCCGAAACCGCCGGCTCCGCGTTCGGTCTCCGAAAGAACTTCAACCTCTTCCCAATCCGCCTGTTCGTGACGGGCGATAACCATCTGTGCGATGCGCTCGCCGTCGGCAATCAGGAAGGGCTCGTTCGAAAGATTGACAAGGATGACGCAAACCTCGCCCCGATAGTCGGCATCGATGGTGCCGGGCGTGTTGAGGACGGTAATGCCGTGCTTGATGGCCAGTCCGCTGCGAGGACGCACCTGCGCCTCGTAACCTGGAGGCAAAGCCATGAAAAGACCTGTGGGGACAAGTCGGCGCTCCATCGGCCTCAGCTCGATAGGCGACTCGATATTGGCGCGCAGGTCAACACCTGCGGACTGTGGCGTTGCATACTGTGGCAACGGATGATGACTGCGATTGATAATCTGTACTTTCATGTCATTCTATTATTTATTATACGTCGGGCAGGCTCATGCCGTTTATCTTGCGATAGAGGTCGAGCGCATAGACGTCGGTCATGCCCGATATGTAGTCGAGCACTGCCAGAATGCGCTCGTAGAGTGTCGGTGCCAGGATGTCGTACTGCGTGCTGACGCGGTTGATGAGCAACTTGGAGAAGGCGCGGTCGGAATGCGTGGCAGCCTGCACCATCAGCTCCGTGAGCGTCGTGATGACTTTGTAACCGGCAATTTCGATATCGACGACGTCCTTGCAATGATATATCTTCTTGTAGGCAATGCTTTCGCAACGCTTGTATGCCTTTCGGGGCAGGTCGTCGATGTGCTCGATGAGTGAGCCCTCGAAGGTGCCGCTCAGGATGGCTTGCTCGTTCCTGATGAAGACCTGCACGCACTGCTGCTCAAGGCAGTTGATGACGCAGGAGCGGAGATAGACAATCTGTTCGTTGACGTCGTCCACGAGCTGGGCCATGCGCTCTTTGATGTGGCGCTGCTGCTCCAGCGGGAAGTAGGCAAGGAAAAGCTGCTTCGTCTCGTCGGTCGTCAGGAGCTTCAACTTGTGCGCATCCTCAATGTCCATTATCTCATAGCAAATGTCGTCGGCAGCCTCAACGAGATAGACGAGCGGATGGCGGGCGTAGCGAATGGAGCCGTCGGGAGCAGGAAGCTTCAGGATGCCCAGCTCGCGGGCAATTTTTTCGTAGTCCTCCACCTCACTGCGGAAAAAGCCGAATTTGCGTTTGTCGCCGGCAAGGTCGGACGAGAAGGGGTACTTGACGATGCTTGCCAGCGTGCTGTAAGTCATGACGAAGCCGCCTTTGCGACGCCCTTTGAAGTGGTGGGTGAGGAGACGGAAGGCGTTGGCATTGCCCTCGAAGTGCGTGATGTCCTCCCACTGCTCTGGCGAGAGTCCGTCGCCCGTCTCGGGACAGATGTAATCCCGAAGGAAGAGTCCGTCGCCCTCGCTGAAGTAAGTGCCGATAGCGTTCTCGCCGCTATGTCCGAACGGCGGGTTGCCAAGGTCGTGAGCAAGGCAGGCGGCAGAGACGATGCTGCCGAGCTCGGTGAAGTGCGTGCTGTAAAGTTCCGGATGCTGCTTTAGGATAAGGCGGCTGATGTCGTTGCCGAGACTGCGGCCCACGCTGCTCACCTCAAGACTGTGTGTGAGACGATTGTGCACAAAGATGCTTCCGGGCAGAGGGAAGACCTGCGTCTTGTTCTGCAGCCGACGGAAGGGAGCGGAGAATATCAGGCGGTCGTAGTCGCGCTGGAACTCCGTGCGGTCGTCGCTGCCCTGCTGCATGTCTTCCTGCCCAAGGCGTTTACTCGAGAGCAGGCGCTCCCACTTCATCATCTCTTCCATCGCAAATCGTCTCTATTCCGTTGGTTTATAGAAGATGCGGTTAGCGCCGCTTGTTATCTTCACCAGCTCGGGATGTTCTGCCGCAAACGTATCGATATGACGCATGCGCTTCTCCTGAAGTATCTCGTCAACGGCAATCAGAATGCCGGTCTCTTCGACGTCGCCGAAGCCGTCGTTGATGGCTGTTCCAAAGAGCTTCATCGTAGGACTCAGCCCCATGTAAGCGTTGACCAGGGGCGGAATGTTATAGCCCAAGGCACGCACCTCGTGGTTGAGTATCCTGTAATCTGCCTTGAAGTCGTCTTCGGTGAAGAGCTTTTTGAACTGCTCGGGATCGTGCCAGAGCTTGAGGGGCTTCATGGGATAGATGAGGTTGTCGGGATCCGGGAAGTGCTTGTTCAAGAAGTACAGTATCATGTCTCGGGCCATGCGGTCGTAGCTGGGATACATCGTGAACTTGCCGAAGAGGTAGCGCACTGTTGGCTCTATGACGACGATGGCGCCGAGTCCGTCCCACAGGTTGTCGAGGGCGAAGATGCCTTTTCTGCCGCGTAATGTGCTTTGGTACTCGACGGTGACAAAGCTTCTGCCCAGTTCGATGGTCCACGGCGCGTAGTCCTTCATGAAGCGCTCCGAGAAGCGGAACATATGGCTCGTGGCGAGAATGGGCTGCCCGTCGGGCGCAATCTCCCAATCCTTGCCGAGAATGTATCGGTACCCGCCAACAATCTCTTCCGTCTCGGGATCCCAGACGATGAGCTGCTTGTAACAGTTCTGGCAGGTGTCGAATTCGTCGAGGTCGAAGCTTTTGCCTGTGCCGCCGCCGGCAGCGCGGAAGGCTATTTCGCGCAGTCGTCCTATCTCACGGACAACATGGGGCGAGTCTTGCCACGTGACGACATACACTTCGTTGTTGCTTTTGTTAGTCATCCGAAGTTTCTTGTCGGGCGTTAGCTCTGCTTTGAGCACCTCGACGGGGATAGGGTCAGCGATTTGTTCCATATTCCTTATTATATTTCGTAAACTTTGTCCTGCACCCACTTGCCCCACTCGCCAGGCGTCTTCGACTTGTCGAAAGTCTGCCACGGAATGGGCTGTCCGATGCGGACGGTGTAGTGATTTCCTTTGCTGCGGTACATCTCGTCTGGCAGAAGCGCCATGGCGAAGTTGGGCAGGTGCAGGCGTTTGCACCAGCGGGCAACGTTGTAGAAGCGCTCGCTGTTCCTGCCTTCGAAATGTATCGGCACGATGTCGCGCTCGTGCTGCACGCTTTTTGTGATGAACGCTTTGTTCCAGGGGATGTCGCGAATGCTGCCATCGTTTTGTTTGCGGCTGCAGAGGCCGGCGGGGAACATGATGACGTGGCAGTCGCTCGCGAAGGTACTTTCCACGACGGCGGGGAAGGAGCGTGCCATCTTGCCTATCTTGTTGACTGGCACGCAGAGCGGAGCGAGCCCTTCGAGGTTCATGAGGAGGTCGTTGACGAGGTATTTTATCTTGCCGTTGTAGTGTTCGCCGATGACCCATCCGAGTGTGACGCCGTCGATGGCGCCGAGCGGATGGTTCGAGACGAAGGTGTAGGAGCGTCCGTCGTCGGGCAGGTTCTCTTTGCCCTCGACATCGACATCGACGCCTACGTAATCGACGACGCCTTTACAGAAGTCAACGCCTACCCTGCCCTGTCGCAGGTAAGTATTAATGAAGTCCTGATGGATGACGCGCGCCAGCAGACCTGTCAGCCACTTTGGGATGAACTTTGCCTTTTTGCCGGCACGTTCGCGGACAATGCTGTCTATGTCAATTTCCTTTATCATTCAGTTTATTGTTATTGGCCTGTTGTTGATGAAGTACCTGCCGCGCGGCAGTCCGCCGAGCCAATTCTTGCCCTTGTTGAGGCGCGCCGTCAGGTAGAGCACGCCGTTCTGGTTGTAGATGGGCAACAGTTGGCTGCGATCGCTCTGTATCTGGACGACTCGTCCCGTGACGGTTATCTGCACAGGGAACGCTGAGGTGTTCATCCTCCTCGACACGGGCATTTCGGGCGAGGGCATCGCGAGGATCAGCGAATCAGGGTTACGACGCTCCCGCACCTTACGTTTACGTATGGCGCCATCAGCGGGCATTGCCATCAGGGCTGCCAGCACGAACAAGCATACATGCAGTATCGTTATCCTTCTTCGCATAGTTTGGGGTGCAAATGCGGCTCGCAGAAGCCTTTTTCCACTTACAAGCGACAAAATTACACTTTTCGGGGCAATTTTCCAAATAATCGGTTGAGTTTTTCTGTCAACTATAGTAACTATCGTTTAGATAGGTACTATAAAACGCCCCTGAGGGAAAAATAAAACGCCGCGTGCGGCGATTGCAATCCCCGCGTGCGGCGTTGGCAATTTCCGCGTGCGGCGTTTTCAATCCCCGCAGGCGGCGTTTGAATTTTCCCTTCGCTATGACTTCAAAGCCTCCCAGCCTTGAGCCCTGAGCTGGTGCTCTCCGCCGTCCCTCGTGATGAGGGCCTGGCCCTTCTCCTGCTCGGTGATGTAGCCGATGACGCGGACGTCCTCGAGGGCCGAGACGGTCTCGTTGAGCGAGAGGGGTACGGTGAAAAGCAGTTCGTAATCTTCTCCGCCATTGAGTGCGCAGGTGCTGACGTTGAGGTTCAGCTCTTCAGCCATTGCGGCGGTCTGATAGTCGAGCGGCAACCTGTCTTCGTAGATGCGGCAACCCGTCTGGCTTTGCTTGCAGATGTGGAGCAGTTCGCTGCTGAGTCCGTCGCTGATGTCCATCATGCTTGTCGGATGAATACCAGCCTCGCGGAGTGCGGCGATGATGTCTCCCCTTGCCTCCGGTTTGAGTTGTCGCTCGAGGATGTACTCTCTGCCGCTGAAGTCGGGCTGAGCGTCGCGCAGCAGCTCCATCTGCTCCTTGCTGCCGCTCTTGCGAGCCTGCTCAACCTGCTCGTTGTAGATAGCTTTTTCCCTTTCCAAGAGCTGCAAGCCCATATAGGCAGCGCCGAGGTTTCCGCTGACGCATATCAAGTCGGTCGGCTGCGCGCCACTCCTGAGGACTATGTCCTCGCTGCGCGCCTCGCCTATGGCTGTAATGCTGATGCAGAGGCCTGTCAGGCTGGCAGTCGTGTCGCCGCCGACAATATCGACAGCCCACTTCTTGCACGCCAGCCGCATTCCTGCATAGAGCTCTTCGATATCCTCGACCTGGAACTTGCTGCTGATGGCGAGGCTCACGGTCACTTGTCGCGGCTGGGCATTCATGGCAAAGACGTCGCTGAGATTCACCATGACAGCCTTGTAGCCGAGGTGTCGCAAGGGAACGTAAGTGAGGTCGAAGTGTACGCCTTCCACCAGGAGGTCGGTCGTGACGACGGTTCGCATGCCCTCCGTCGGAGCCAGGACTGCGCAGTCGTCGCCGATGCCCTTGATGGTGGTCGGATTCTGTGTGGTTATGTCTTTTGCAAGGCGGTCAATAAGACCGAACTCGCCGAGTTCTGATATCTCCATAGGCGTCTGAAAGTTCTAAGTATTCTGAGTAATCTGAGTATTCAGAGTATTCCGATTACTCCGATTTCACCATTTCCACTATGATGGTTGACATCAGGGGCTGAGCGGCTTCGGCAGCCCTGAGGACCTCTTCATGCGTGATTTTCATCGGATTTTCCATGCCGCCGAGGTCGGTGATGATGCTCATGCCGAAGACTTCGATGCCGCAATGATGGGCAACGATGACTTCGGGAACGGTGCTCATGCCAACGGCGTCGGCACCCCAGCGAGCGAACATGCGGTACTCGGCAGGCGTCTCATATGTCGGGCCCTGCGTTGCGAGATACACGCCATGCTGCACCTTGATGCCATGCTTCTTGGCAATCTTGTCGGCCTTGGCGAGAAGCTCCTTGCTGTACGCCTCGCCCATATCCGGGAAGCGCGGTCCAGTCGGCACATTCGGGCCATGCAGCGGGTTCTCGGGCATGAAATTGATGTGGTCCGTGATGAACATAAGATCACCTATCGAGAAGTTCGGATTGGTGCCGCCTGCCGCATTGCTGACGAAGAGTGTCTTAATGCCAAGTTCGTACATGACGCGGACAGGAAACGTTACCTGCTGCATCGTCCACCCTTCGTAATAATGGAAACGTCCCTCCATCGCCATCACATCCCTGCCTGCGAGCTTGCCGAAGATGAGCTCGCCTGCATGACCTTCCACCGTGGAGACCGGGAAGTTTGGGATTTCGCTGTAGGGAAACGTCTTCAGCCTCTCGATGCGTTTTGCCAGTTCACCTAAGCCAGAACCGAGCACGATGGCTGTCGTCGGCGCGTTGGGCATCCGTTCACGGAGCCACGCTGCTGTTTCTTTTATTTTCTCGTACATAGTCGTTTATCATTTTGTCGAATTTGTCTTTCTCATTTCGCATGATGCTTATCTCGATGGGAAGCACATAAGTGCTCTCTCGAACCTCATCGCTGAGGCCTTGCAAATGCTTGAGCCGGGCTGCGTCCTTCTCCGTCGTGACGATGATGTGCGGCTTTGGCAACTCGTGGAAAGCCTGGTTGATGGCTTCGGCATCGCGTTTCGTGTAGTAGTGATGGTCGGGAAACGTGAGCGGCGAAATGTGTTGCACAAAGCGACGGACGTCTTGCTCCATTTGTCGAGGGCCAGCGATGCCTGTCAGGAGCAGTACATGCGTGTTGTCTTTTCGCAAGGCTTCAGGGTCGAGCGTGTCGTCGCCCCACAGCTGATGCATCGTTCCGTAGCTGAACGTACTGAAGAAGAGCTGTTGGTAAGGCCTGAGATTCAACGACGACATGATGACCCGAAAGCCCATCGCATTGATGTGCTGCGGGCATTTCGTGACGATGACGGTCGTGGCGCGACGGCTTGCGGAAGGTCGTTCGCGCAATCGTCCTGCAGGAAGGAGGCGATCGTCGGAGATGAGGCGATGGTAGTCGACGAGCAGGATGTTGTATCCGGGTTTGACATAACGGTGTTGATAAGCGTCGTCCAACAGGATAACCTCAACGTCCTTTGTCGCCTCATCGTTCATGAGTCGCTCTATCCCGTGCCGCCTGTTGGTATCTACCGCGACATAAACCTCAGGGAACTTCTGCTTGATTTGCCACGGCTCGTCGCCGATTTCTTCCATCGCGGTCGATGTTGATGCGAGCAGATAGCCTTTTGTCTTTCTTTTGTAGCCGCGACTGAGCACCGCCACGTGGTAACGTCCCGACAGGAGCCTGATGAGGTACTCGACGTGGGGCGTCTTGCCAGTGCCGCCGACCGTGATGTTGCCGACGTTGATGATGGGAATGTCGTATGACACAGAACGCAGTGTGCCCATGTCGAACAGGGCATTGCGGATGTCCACTCCGGCTCCATAGAACCAGCTAAGCGGCAGCAGCCATCGGTGTATCTGTGTCAGGTCACTCTCCATTCGGCGTTACTTGATGTTCGGGTCGAAAGGCATTCTTGCCTGAACGGGATCCATCTTTCCGATGCGGCGAACGAGTGCGAATGCCGGGTAGTACTCGCCAAGAGCGGCACGCATCTTGCCTTCCATGTAGTCGTTGGTGCTCTTGTTGAACAGGCCGATGTACCAAGGTTCTGCAGCGGGATAGCGTCCTACCGTGTAGTCTTCAACCTCTGCCAGCTTTGCAGCAGATGCGATGGCGTCTTCGAGGTTGCCGAGCTTGTCAACGAGACCGATCTTCTGCGCTTGCTCGCCAGTCCATACACGACCTTCGGCAATGACTTTCACGCTGTCTTGAGCCATACCTCTGCCACCGGCAACGCGTCCGGTGAACAGGTCGTAACCGTGGTTGATGTAGTTCTGCATCTTTGCGGACTCAGCGGCATTGAAGGGACGACCCATGGCGCCGAAGTCGCTCATCGCGTTGGTTTTCACTACGTCGAAGGAGAGGCCGAGCTTTTGCGTCAGCAGTTCGCTTGGATCTGGTATCATGCCGAAGATGCCGATGCTGCCCGTGAGGGTCATTGGCTCAGCGAAAATCTCGTTTGCGCCGCAGCTGATGTAGTAGCCGCCACTTGCAGCGACGCCGCCCATGCTGACCACAACGGGCTTCTCAGCACGGAGCAGCTGCACTTCGTGCCAGATCTGTTCGCTTGCGAAGGCCGAGCCGCCAGGGCTGTTCACGCGGATAACGACTGCTTTCACGTCTTTATCCTTGCGGAGCTTCTGCAGGTCGGTAATTGTCGCCTTTGTCGTGATGGTATGCTCCTGACTGAAGCCCATGCCCGGGCTGTCGTTGATTTCGCCATACGCATAATAGACCGCCACCTCGTCGTCCACCTTCTTGCTGAGGTCGTCTGCAGCTGCCACGTCGGCCAGCGTTGTGAACTTCAGGTCGTCGTCTTCGTCAAGTTCAAGGCGCTGACGCAGGGCTTCCTTCACGTCGCTGAGGTAAGCGAGTTTGTCGGCAAGCTTGTTCTCAATCAGCACGTTCGCTTCGCAAAGGACTGTCGTTGTGTCAGCAAGGCTGTTGAGCGTTTCGACAGAAAGTTTGCGGCTTGCGGCCACGTCCTTCAGCATGCCGTTCCAGATGCTGCTCAAGTAGCTCATCACCTGTTCGCGGTTCGCCTCGCTCATCTCTGTATTGATGAAGGGTTCTACGGCGCTCTTGTAGGTGCCTACCTTGAAGACCTGCATCTTGACGCCCACCTTTTTCATCAGTCCTGTGTAGAACATGGGCTGGCTGGACATACCGCTCCAGTCGATCATGCCGATTGGGTTGAGGAAGAGCTCGTCGGCAACGGAACAGAGATAGTAGGCTCCGCGAGAGTACTGGTCGCCATAGGCAACCACCCATTTGCCGCTTTCCTTGAACTCTACCAGAGCACGGCGCAGTTCCTGCAGGTCGGCTGGATAAGCAGCCAGCGAGCCTGCCTCGAGATAGATGCCCTTCACTTTATCGTTCTTCGCAGCCTTCTTGAGGGCATCGAGCGCTTGGTCGAGACCGATGCTCGTCTGTTCGCCCTGGCTGAGGAAGTCCATCGGAGAGCCTTCTCCTGCTCTGTCCACAATCTCGCCTTCGAGTTTGATGCGGAGGACGCTGTTCTTGGGAACCGAACTTGTTGCTCCTTCGCTTGCCACCATGCCTGCAACGGAAACAATGCTAATCACCATGAAAATGATGCTGGTCAGGATGATACCTACGATTGTCGCCAGCACGTACTTGAAAAACTCTTTCATAAAAATACAATATTATTGGTTAGTATATTCCTTATTATATATAGTTGGAGCGACAAAGTTACGCTTTTCCGAGCGAAACGCCAAACATTTGCCCGAGTTTTTCTGTCTTCGATAAGGACTAACGCAACTCGGGGTATAAAAAATGCCGCTAAGGGGAAAATAAAACGCCGCGTGCGGCGTTGGCAATCCCCGCGTGCGGCGTTGGCAATTTCCGCGTGCGGCGTTTTAATCCCCGCAGGCGGCGTTTTTTTTCTTCAGTGCCAAAACGACCGAAGACCATACGCCCAAAAGCGCTACCAGAAGAGTCTGCAGGGTATGCACGATGAGCACGAAAAGGGCTGCGTCGGTCTGCCCAACGCCATAGAGCACGAGAACGGTCTTCACGGCGAAGTGCCAGGAGCCTGTGCCGTTGGGCGTCGGAACAAGCACGGCGAACGTTCCGACCACGAACGCAACGAGGGCTGCCAGAGGGCCGAGACCTGCCGTGAAGTCGAAACAGAAGAAGGTGAGGTAGAAGTGCAGGTAGTAGCTCACCCAGATGCCTACGGAATAGAGGATAAAGAGCAACGGGCTCTCCACGTTACGGACGGAAAGCAGTCCGCTCTTCAGGTCGGAAAGTACGGAATGGGTCTTTGAAAAAAGCCGGAACCGACGCGACACGAGCACGATGCAGACGATGGCAAGCATGGCGCAAGCTACCGTCACAAGCCAACCCGTCAGGGAAAACTGGCAGAACACGCTGCCGAGCGATACGCCTGTGTGCTGGAAAAACGTCAGGAAGACAGGGATTTGTGTCAGGAACGTCAGCAGGGAAAGCACGAGGATGAGCATGGTGTCGATAATCCTCTCTGTGACCACCGTACCGACAGAGCAACTGAAGTTGGTGCCTTCGTAGCGCTTCAGGACACTGCATCGCAGCACCTCGCCCACCCGTGGCACAACAAGACTGCTGGCGTAGCTGAGGAAGACGGCATGTGTGCAAGTGGAAAGGCGCGGCCTCTCGCCGGCAGGAGCCAGCACCTGACGCCAGCGGACAGCTCGCAGGACCTGCGCCAAGATGCCGAACGGCATGCTCAGCAGCATCCACGTCCACGACATCTTGTGCGACAGAGCGTCCGTCAGCTCTTCCCACTTGATGCCACGATACATCCACCACAGTATGCCTGCTGCCAAAGCCAAAGGCACAACTATCTTTATCGTTTTCTTCAACCTTTGCACAAAAAACCTAATCTCTAATCCCTATTCTCTAATCTTTTTATTATCTTTGCAGTGCAAAAGTACAAAAAAACTTGAAAACTTGTAAAGCTGAAAAGGGAAAATGAGAGCTGTTAGGCCGAAAAAGTTCCTCGGACAACACTTTTTGACCGATTTGAGCATTGCTTCGCGTATTGCCGACACGGTGGATGCCTGTCCTGAGCTGCCAATATTGGAGGTCGGGCCAGGCATGGGCGTGATGACGCAATTCCTTGTTCAGAAATCGCGGCAAGTGAAAGTGGTCGAAATCGACTACGAAAGTGTGGAATACCTGCGACGAACATATCCGGAACAGGAGGACAGCATCATCGAAGACGACTTCCTGAAGATGCATCTCGAAAGGACGTTCGAGGGCTCGCCCTTCGTCCTGACCGGCAACTATCCCTATAACATCTCCTCACAAATCTTTTTCAAAATGCTCGACTACAAGGCGCTGATTCCTTGTTGCACAGGCATGATTCAGAAAGAAGTAGCGGAGCGAATAGCAGCAAAGCCCGGCAGCAAAACCTACGGCATACTTTCTGTGCTCATACAGGCTTGGTATGATGTGGAATACCTGTTCACGGTAGAACCCGGCGTCTTCAACCCGCCTCCAAAAGTTCGAAGCGCAGTCATACGCCTTACGAGAAACGAGACAACCAAGCTCGGTTGCGACGAGAAGCTCTTCAAAAGGCTTGTCAAAACAACGTTCAACCAGAGGCGCAAGACTCTCCGCAACAACATCAAGCCACTCCTGTCGCAACTCGAAACAGAAAGCGTGGCGAAACCGGACTTCACGGAACTGCTGGCCGACCCAATCATGACGCAGCGACCGGAACAACTCTCGGTGCAAAACTTTATCGACCTTACCCTGCGACTTGAACACGAATTGAAGAAATAAGCATCCACTTAACAAAAACACTATGCAACAAGTTTTGGGATTTCTGATACTGATAGGCAGCGTCGCCCTCCTGATGTACGGCATGAAGGTGATGAGCGAAGGACTGCAGAAGATGGCGGGCAGCAAGCTCTCCAACATCCTCGGCACTATGACCACGAACCGCTTCACAGGCCTCCTGACCGGCACTTTCATCACAACATCCATCCAGTCCTCGACGGCTACCACCGTGATGACAGTCAGTTTCGTGAGCGCTGGATTGTTGACACTTTCGCAAGCCATCAGCGTCATTATGGGCGCCAATATCGGTACGACGGCAACGGCATGGATCATGGTGCTGGGCTCCTTCGACATGAGGCTCGTTGTCTATAGCACCATCATCATAGCGATAGCCCTTATCTATACGAAGAGGAACATTAACCTCGGCGAATTCCTCATGGGTCTCTCGCTCATGCTGCTCGGTCTCTCCACGTTGAAGACGAACGCCATCGAAATGAACCTCGGTGAGAATCAGGCTTTGCTGAACTTCCTGACAGGTCTCTCGGGATGGGGTTACGGCAGCTACTTCCTTTTCCTTCTCATTGGCGGAGTACTGACATGCGCCGTTCAGAGCTCGGCAGCCATCATGGCGATAACAATGACGCTGTGCTCCACGGGTGCTCTTCCCATAGACATGGGCATCGCTTTAGTAATGGGAGAAAACATCGGCACGACCATCACGTCGAACGTCGTCGCCATGAGCGCCAGCGTCCAAGCACAGAGAGCGGCTCGTGCCCACCTTATCTTCAACCTTTTCGGCGTGGTGTGGGTGCTTTGCATCTACAAGTACTTTGTCTATTTCGTGTGCAGTCTCGTTGGTTGCGACCCGACAGCAAAGCAGCAGGACATGGTGACGCTCAACGCCGCGCTTGCTGCCTTCCACACCGCCTTCAACGTCTGCAACGTTCTCATCCTTATCTGGTTCATTAAGCCCTTGGAGAAGATTGTGTGCCTGCTTGTGCCACATCGTGAGGGCGAACACGAGGACGACGACATGAAGCTCAAGTACATCGGCGGCGGCTTGCTATCGACGGCAGAATTGTCAATCCTGGAAGCAAAGAAGGAAGTCGATGTCTTTATTGTTCGCTTGCTGAGAATGTACGGCATGGTGCAGGACTTGCTGCACACCACAAAGGACGAAGAATTCAACCAAGTTTATTCGCGCATCGAGAAATACGAGGGCATTACGGACCGCATGGAGATAGAGATTGCCGACTACTTGACGCAAGTCAGCGAAGGACGCCTCAGCGTGGATTCGAAATTAGAGATACAGCGGATGATGCGCGTCTGCTCGGAACTCGAAAGCATCGGCGATTCGTGCTTCAACATGGCACGCACCATGAAGCACAAGCGAATGTATGGAAGCGAGGACTTCACCGATAATCAGTACCAGCATATACATAGCATGATGGGGCTCGTAGGCGAAGCGCTTTCGCAAATGCAGGTTGCAATCAGCCAAGGCGAGCATCGCCACATCGACCTCAACAAAAACTACAATACCGAGCACGAAATAAACAACTACCGTGACCAGCTCAAGAATCAGAACATTCTCGATGTGAACAACAAGCTCTACGACTATCAGATGGGCGTGTTCTACATGGACATCATCTCTGAATGCGAGAAGCTGGGCGACTTTGTAATCAATGTCATCGAGAGCGCGGGGCTGAAGAAATAAAAGGTGAAAAAGTGAAAGGGTGAAAAGGTGAAAGAAGAATCTTCAATGAATAACACCGACATGCGGCTGCTGCAACTGCTTGCCCAGACGTTCCCGAACAGCGAGAGCGCAAGCACGGAAATCATAAACCTCGAGGCGATACTCAGTCTTCCGAAAGGCACAGAGCATTTCGTGGCCGACATCCATGGCGAACACGAAGCGTTCCTCCACATCCTTCGCAATGCCAGCGGCAACATCAAGCGAAAGGTCTATGACCTCTTCGAAGGCTCGCTTCCAAAGGACGTGATGCGCGACCTCTGTACCCTCATTTACTATCCTGAGAAACGGCTCGAGATGATAGAAGAGGGCACTGACGACGACCTCTCGGACTTCTATGCGAATACACTCTTGCGCCTCATTCTGGTCTGCCAATCCGTCAGCAGCAAGTACACGCGAAGCAAGGTCCGCAAAGCCCTGCCCCAGCAGTTCGCATACATCATCGAAGAGCTCCTTCACGAAAACCCGAACGACGAGGATAAAGATGCCTACGTGAACCGTATCGTCGAGACTATCGTACAGACTGGGCAGGCAAGGAACTTCATCGTCGCCATCTGCAACGTCATCCACCGCCTAAGCATCGACCAGCTACACATCCTTGGCGACATCTTCGATCGCGGTCCGGGCGCACACATCATCATGGACTATCTCCTGACTCGCGACAACTTCGACCTGCAATGGGGCAACCACGATGCCCTCTGGATGGGAGCCGCAGCCGGTCAGGACGCCTGCATCGCCATCGTCCTTCGCCTGTCGCTTCGCTTTGCCAACATGGCAACTCTGGAAGAAGGCTACGGCATAAACCTCCTGCCTCTCGCCACATTCGCAATGGAAACCTATCGCGACGACCCGTGCCTGCAGTTCCAGCCCATCGGGACGCCTGCCGAAGTCAAGGGCGACGAGAAGCGGCTCCGGCTCATTGCGCAGATGCATAAAGCCATTTCCGTCATCCAGTTCAAGCTCGAAGGGCAGCTCGTCCGGCAACACCCAGAATGGAACATTGACCGCCGGGGCACGCTGGAGAACATCGACCTCGCCCGAGGCACCTATCGCTTCTGCGGAAAGGACTACTCCCTGCTCGACACCAGCTTCCCTACCGTCCTTCCCGACGACCCCTACCGACTGACTGCCGAAGAGGAAGAGCTCATGAAGCGCCTCCACCACTCCTTCCGCATCTCCGAGAAGCTGCAGAAGCACATCCGATGCCTCTTCAGCCATGGCTCGATGTACACCGTCTGCAACAGCAACCTCCTCTACCACGCCTCCGTACCCCTCAATGCCGACGGCAGCCTGCGGCAAGTAGAGATAGACGGCAAGCTGTACGAGGGACGCCAACTCATGCAGCAAATCGAGCTCAAGATGCGTACCGCTTTCCAGCACGATACACCCCGCGAACAGCGACTCCTGGCGCGCGACTTCTTCTGGTACCTCTGGTGCGGACCCGACAGCCCGCTCTTCGACAAAGACCGCATGGCGACCTTCGAGCGATACTTCCTTGCCGACCCGGCCACACATCACGAAGAGAAGGGTGCCTACTATCAGTTGAGGGAAGACCCTGCCGTTTGTACGCACATCCTGGACTGCTTCGGAGTGGAAGGCGAAACGCGCCACATCATCAACGGCCATGTGCCTGTCCATGCCAGTCAGGGCGAGAACCCCATCAAGGCCGACGGCATGCTCATGGTCATCGACGGCGGCTTCGCCAAAGCCTACCACCACACGACGGGCATCGCAGGCTATACGCTCGTCTATCATAGCCGCGGCTTCCAACTCATTCAGCACGAGCCGTTCACCAGTACCGCCGAGGCCGTTGCCAATGGCACCGACATCAAGAGCAGCACGCAAATCGTCGAGATGATGGGCCGCCGCATCCGCGTTCGCGACACCGACAAGGGACGTCAGCTTCAAGAGCAGATAAAAGAGCTCCGCAGCCTGCTCTACGCATACCGTCACGGCATCATAAAAGAAAACACCAAAAAGTAGGGGTCAAAAAACGCCGCCTGCGGGGATTGCCATCGCCGCACGCGGAAATTGCCATCGCCGCACGCGGAAATTAAAACGCCGCCTGCGGGGATTTTTTTTCAGCCTTTTGAAATCCTCGGAAAAGCTATCGAAATTGCCACGTACCAAACGATGATAGCGGCGAGGGCGGAGTAGCCGAGCAGCAAGAGCGGCAGACAGCCGACGAGGAAGATGTAGCGCTGCTTGTTGTCTGCCCAACTGAGGTTCTTGAACTTCAACGCCAGCATCGGAACTTCGCAAACCAGCAACATGCAGAAGAGCAGCATGAAGAGGAAAAGGAAGACTGCGTTGAACTTGAGCGAAACAAGAAAAGCGTGTTCGCCCAGCACGAGGCTTCCCCAAAAGAGGGCATTCGCAGGCGTCGGCAAGCCGATGAACTGCTGGTGCTGACGCTCGTCGATATTGAACTTGGCGAGCCTCAGAGCCGAGAACGCAGCCATCAGGAAAGCCGTATATGGAAGGAAACTCTTTATAGGCAACAACACTTCAGGCACATGCACCTCATGAAAGAGGTAAAAAACGATAGCGCTGGGTGCAACGCCGAAGGTAACAACATCGGCCAGCGAATCAAGCTCCTTGCCTATCGGCGAAGAGACACCGAGGGCTCGGGCCACCATGCCGTCGAAGAAGTCGAACACGGCACCGACAATTATCATCAGCACTGCATAGTGGTACTGTCCGTAGAAAGCACAGCCAATGGCAAAGCAGCCGCAGATGAGGTTGCAGCAAGTAAGGGAGTTGGGAATGTGTCGCTTAATCATCTGGCATGAGGTTCTTTAGTTTTGCTATGACGGTCTCGTTGCCTACGGTCTTCTGATGAAGCTCAACGAGCACTTCTGTGCCGAGCGGCAAGTAGAGGTCAACGCGCGAGCCGAACTTGATGAAGCCCAGGTGCTCGTCGACATAGCAGTCTTCGCCGACACTGGGATAGGTGACGATGCGTCGAGCCATTGCGCCAGCCACTTGCCGCGCCAGTATCTCCGTACCGTCGGGTGTCTCGATGACGACTGTGCATCGCTCGTTCTCTTCGCTCGCCTTGGGCAGCCAAGCTTTGTGGAAATTGCCGTCGTAATGGCAGACATGCTTGACGGTGCCGTCGACGGGAATCCAGTTGGCGTGGACGTTGAAGAGACTCATGAAGATGCTCACCATGATGCGGCGGTCGTGGAAATATTCTGTCTCTTCCGTCTCTTCCACCACGACGACCTTGCCGTCGGCAGGCGCCAGTACGAGTCCTTCCGTCTCGCCCTCGAAAGTGCGGATGGGACATTGGAAGAAGTTCAACAGGACGGCATACAGAACAGCGCTTACCGCTATGCAGATGTCGAACGGAAGTCGGGAATCGAAAACGTGGAGTATGGTAAAGTTGAGCACCCCAAGCACGATGGCGCTCCAGAGAAGCGTGGTTTTTCCCTCGTGATGAAGGCGTATCTTTTTCAGTTTTCTTAGTCGTTTGCCCATGCTTTTTTGATATAGTGCGCCTCAAAGTTAACACTATTTTTTGAACTTGCAAAGGAAAAGTTGAAAAAAAGAGAAAATGGGAAAATGAAACTCAAAAAATGTCTCTTTTCTCCAACCTTTTTTGTATCTTTGCTCTCTCAATTTCAATTATCAACTTTCAATTTCCCATATACTATGCAGGACTTCGTACACCTTCATGTCCACTCCCAATACTCTCTCCTCGACGGACAGTCGAGCATCAAGGGCATGGTGGACAAAGCCATCAAGGACGGAATGCGCGGCCTGGCTCTCACGGACCACGGCAACATGTTTGGCGTCAAGGAGTTGTACGATTATTGCAAGGATGTCAACAAGGCAAGGAAGAAGGAAGGGCTGGAGCCGTTCAAGCCTATCTTCGGCTGCGAGATGTACGTGGCACGAAACGGCGACAAGAACGTGCGCGAGGGCGGCAAAGAGTTCCAGTCGGGCTGGCACCTTATCGTGCTGGCCAAGAACCTGAAAGGCTATCACAATCTCATCAAGCTCGTCTCGCGCTCCTGGGTCGACGGCTTCTACATGCGACCCCGCACCGACCATAAAGACCTTGAGCTGTTCCACGAAGGCCTTATCATCTGCTCCGCCTGCATCGGTGGCGAAGTGCCAAGGAAGATACAGAACGGCGACGTAGCAGGAGCAGAGCAGACCGTCAAATGGTTCCACGACATCTGGGGCGACGACTACTACCTCGAGCTGCAACGTCACGAGGTAACGAACCCGACACTGGAAGCCAATCGCGAGACATTCGAGGTGCAGAAGCGTGTCAATCCCGTCCTTATCGAACTGGCAAAAAAGCATGGCGTAAAGCTCATCTGCTCAAACGACTCGCACTTCCTCAACGAAGATGATGCCGAGGCTCACGACCTATTGCTCTGCCTCTCGACCGGCAGAGACCTCGACGACCCCAACCGTATGCGCTACAGCAAGCAGGAGTGGTTCAAGACAAAGGCTGAGATGAACGCCATCTTCGCCGACATTCCCGAAGCACTTGCCAATACCTGCGAAATACTGGACAAAGTCGAACTGTACGACCTCGAGTCGAACCCCATCATGCCCTTCTTCCCCATCCCCGAAGACTTCGGCACAGAAGAACTATGGCGGCAGAAGTACAGCGAAGAGGACCTCTTCAAGGAGTTCACCTCCGACGAGAATGGCGAGAACCCCTTGCCTCGGGAAGAAGCGGAAAAGAAAATTGAAAAACTTGGCGGCGTTGACAAACTCTACCGCATAAAGTTCGAGGCAGACTACCTCGCCAAGCTTGCCTACGAAGGCGCCGAACGTCTCTATGGCTCGCCCCTTTCAAAGGAACTGGATGAACGCATCCGCTTCGAACTGCACATCATGAAGACAATGGGCTTCCCGGGGTATTTCCTTATTGTGCAGGACTTCATCAACAGCGCTCGCCACGAGCTAGGCGTTTGGGTAGGACCAGGACGAGGCTCGGCAGCAGGTTCGGTAGTGGCTTATTGCCTTGGCATCACACGTCTCGACCCGCTCAAGTACGACCTTCTGTTCGAGCGTTTCCTTAATCCAGACCGCATCTCCCTGCCTGATATCGATACCGATTTCGACGACGACGGCAGAGGCAAAGTCCTGCAATGGGTAATGGACAAATATGGCGCAGAGAACTGTGCCCACATTATTACTTATGGCGCAATGGCCGCCAAGAGCAGCATCAAGGACGTGGGGCGAGTGGAGAAGGTTCCCCTTTCCGTCGTTAATGCTTGGTGCAAGGCAATGCCCGACCGCCTGCCGGATGGCAAGAAGCCAACCTTGGAGAACTATATCGAGGCGACACCCGAGCTGAGAGAAGCGAAATACTCGCGAGACTTAAAGGAATCCGATACCATCAAGTACGCCCTGAAACTCGAGGGAACAGTGCGCAATACAGGCATCCATGCTTGCGGCTTCATCATCTGTCGCGACCCAATAAGCGACCACGTGCCTGTCTCAACTGCAGACGACCCGGACTTCCCAGACCGCAAGACTGCCGTAACACAATACGACGGCCACGTCATCGAGAGCACCGGCCTCATCAAGATGGACTTCCTTGGCTTGAAGACCTTGTCTCAGCTGAAGGAAGCATGCCGCATCGTCAAGGAAGCTCACGGTATTGACATCGATATCGACAATATTCCCATCGACGACCCGCTTACCTACAAATTATATCAGGAGGGCAAGACCGTCGGAACATTCCAGTTCGAATCGGCAGGCATGCGTAAGTACTTGAAGGAGCTGCATCCGACAGTCTTCGAGGACCTCATAGCGATGAACGCCCTTTATCGCCCCGGACCCATGGACTACATTCCGCAGTTCATCAGGCGCAAGAACGGGCAGGAGCCCATCACCTACGACCTGCCGGCTTGCGAGGAATATCTGCGCGACACATACGGCATCACTGTTTATCAGGAGCAAGTCATGCTGCTCGCACGAAAGCTTGCAGGCTTCACCAGAGGCGAAAGCGACGGACTTCGAAAGGCAATGGGCAAGAAGAAGAAGGACATTGTGGACCAGATGAAACCCAAGTTCATCCAGGGCGGAATAAAGAACGGCCACGACCCGAAGATTCTCGAGAAAATTTGGGCAGATTGGGAGAAGTTCGCCTCCTACGCCTTCAACAAGTCCCATGCGGCTTGCTACTCTTGGGTCTCGTATCAGACGGCCTACATGAAGGCACACTATCCTGCCGAGTTCATGGCTGCTTTGCTGACGCGAGGCAAGGACGACGTGAAGGAAGTGACGAAGCTCCTCGAGGAGTGCCACGCCATGAAGATTGAGGTACTTGGTCCAGATGTCAACGAATCACATCGTGACTTTGGCGTCAACAAGCTACAACAGATACGCTACGGCCTGATGGCCATCAAGGGACTTGGTGAAGCAGCTGTGCAAGCCATCGTGGACGAAAGGGAGAAGAACGGCCCGTTCAAGGACATCTTCGACTTTGCCGAACGCGTCAACATGTCAGCCATCAAGCGCAATGGAATGGAATGCCTTGCCCTGAGCGGTGCCTTCGATACCATTGCGGGCAACATCCGCCGCGAACAATTCGTTGCCGAGAACCAGAAGGGCGACATCTTCCTCGACTTGCTTGTTCGCTACGGACAGCAATTCCAGCAGACGCAAATGGAAGCGCAGTTCTCGCTCTTTGGCATGGATGCCATCGAACTCAACAAACCTGCAGTGCCAGAGGCAGAAGAATGGACTGCTCTTGAGCGACTCAACAAGGAGCGCTCGCTGGTCGGCATCTATCTCTCGGCGCATCCGCTCGACGAGTACTACGTGATTCTTCAGCACGTCTGCAACCTGAAGATGGCAGAAATGGAGTACCTCACAGCCTTTGCCGGGCAGAGCGTTCAACTTGGCGGCATTGTCACCGAAGTTCGTTCGGGCACTTCAAAGAACGGAAAGCCTTGGGGCGTCGCCACCATCGAGGACTTCAGCGGCACTGGCGAAATAGCGCTCTTTGGCGACAACTGGGTGAAGTGGGGCGGCTACCTATGCATCGACCGCTCCGTGCTTATCAAAGGTACTATTGAGAAGCATCGTTTCAAGGAGGGCGAGTTTGAGCTTCGCATAGGCCACATCGACTGGCTTGCCGACGTGAGCGACAAGGTGATAGAGCACATCACGGTAAATGTGAACACGGCCACCTTGAGCAAGGACGACGTGGAAATGCTGACCTCATACGTCGAGGAGAACAAGGGCAATACGGCTTTGCGCCTTGTCTTCATCGACGCGACCAATCCTCACAACCAGCTCCGCATGGTTTCCCGCAAGCATCGCATCAAGGTGACGCGACAGTTCCTGAACGACATAGAAGCAAGCGACGCACTTTCATACAGCATCAACCAATAAACAAACAAGAACTATGGCACAAGCAATCAACACAGGAAACTTCGAGGCTCTGGTAGCAACCGGCAAGCCTCTCGTATTGGACTTCTGGGCAACGTGGTGCGGTCCCTGCAAACGTCTCGCTCCAGTCATCGAGGAATTGGCAAAGGACTACGACGGCATAGCTATCGTGGGCAAGTGCGACGTGGAAGAGGACGAAGACCTTGCTATGCGCTTTGGCGTCCGAAACATCCCTACTGTAGTCTTTCTGAAAGACGGCAAAGAGGTGGATCGCAGCGTCGGTCTTGTACCACGCCCTGTACTTGAAGAGAAAATCAAAGCATTGTTATAAACTATGGGAACTTTTGAAGAAGACCTTCTCCTCGATGCTGAGGATGATCGCCAGACGGTCGAATACATCAAGAACTACTTGCCACAGGACCTCAAGGACAGGTTCACGGAGGACGAGCTCTACTATTTCATCGATGTCATCGGCGAATATTATGTCGATTTGCTCGACAAGCACTCGGGCGACGAAGACATTGATATCGACGTAGAGGACGTGGCAAAATTCGTTGCCAAGCAAGCCAAGAAGGACAAGATGGGCGACTTCGACCCCGAAGACCTCCGTTGGGTTGTGGACGGCGAACTGGAATACGGAGAGCAAAATTAAATATTAACAGTTTGAATAGGTGAAAAAGTAAAAAGGCACTCTCTCGCCTTTCACCTTTTGACTTTTTCACCTTTTAACTTATTCACCTTTTTATATGGAACAACCACTCCTGATTTATAATACCCTGAGTCGGCAGAAGGAGCTCTTCAAGCCGCTCAATCCCGGTCGCGTTGGCATGTATGTCTGCGGCCCAACTGTCTATGGCGACGCTCACCTCGGGCACGCACGTCCTGCCATTACCTTCGACCTCCTGTTTCGCTATCTGCAACACATCGGCTACAAGGTGCGTTACGTGCGGAACATCACGGACGTAGGCCACCTCGAGCACGATGCCGACGAGGGCGAGGACAAGATTGCCAAGAAGGCACGACTGGAGCAGCTCGAGCCGATGGAGGTGGCGCAGTACTACACCAACCGCTTCCACGAGGCTATGGACGCGCTGGGCTGCTTGCCGCCAAGCATCGAGCCACATGCCACTGGCCACATCATCGAACAGCAGGCTCTGGTACAGCAAATCCTCGACAACGGCTATGCCTACGAGAGCAACGGCAGCATCTATTTTGACATCGAGAAGTACAACAAGGACCACCGCTGGGGCATCCTCTCGGGCAGAGACCTCGAGAACATCAAGGACGCAAGTCGCGATCTGGCCGGCGTGGGCGAGAAGAAGAACCAGGCGGACTTTGCCCTCTGGAAAGCCGCACAGCCCGAACACATCATGCGATGGCCCAGTCCTTGGAGCGACGGCTTCCCTGGATGGCACTGCGAATGCACAGCTATGGGGCGCAAGTATCTGGGCGACCACTTCGACATCCACGGAGGCGGCATGGACCTCATCTTCCCGCACCACGAGTGCGAGATAGCGCAGGCTGTCGCAAGTCAGGGCACACAAATGGTGCACTACTGGATGCACAACAACATGATCACCATCGACGGCAAGAAGATGGGCAAGTCCTACAACAACTTCATCACCCTGCCGCAGTTCTTCAGCGGAGACCATCCGCTGCTCTCGCAAGCCTATACGCCCATGACCATCCGCTTCTTCATCCTGCAGGCACACTACCGCTCAACGGTCGACTTCGGCAACGAAGCCCTGCAGGCAGCAGAAAAGGGACTGGCGCGACTGATGGACGGACTGAAGAACCTGCGCCGACTGCAAGAAGGACAGAAAGTCAAGGGACAACCACAAGTCGAGATGAAGTACGTCGACGAGCTGCGCACGAAGCTCTACGATGCAATGAACGACGACCTGAACTCGCCCATCGTCATCAGCCACCTGTTCGACGCCTGCCGCGTCATCAACACCCTCATTGACAAAAAGGCGAGCATCACAGCCGAAGTGGCTCAGGCTTTGCTCCAACTCATGGAGACCTTCACGACCGAGATTCTCGGCCTCCGGCAAGACACAGGCGTGAGCAACAAGGCTCGCGAAGAAGCCTTCGGAGCCGTCGTCAATATGCTCCTCGAACAACGTCAGACTGCCAAGGCTGAAAAGAACTGGGCGCTGAGCGACAAGATTCGCGATGACTTGGCTGCTCTTGGCTTCGAAGTGAAAGACACCAAGGACGGCTTCTCGTGGACACTCAATAAGTGACAAAAAAAACGCCGCGTGCGGGGATTGCAATCGCCGCACGCGGAAATGGCCAACGCCGCACGCGGAAATTAAATCGCCGCCTGCGGCGTTTTTTTTGCCGCTTTTCAAATTACCTACTTTTTCGTCTTGAACTTGAGCTCGTCGGGCGCATCTTTTGTGAACATGTTCACGGGCGGTGCCTCGCGCTCGAAGAGGTGGCGGATGACGTCCGGCTCAACCTTCGTGGCGGGCTTGAAGTCCTTGCCCTGCATGTACTTCAGAATGGAGTAGCGCAGCTGACGGGCGACGGGACGGCTGTCGAGACGACTGGAGATGTCCATCGTGGTCAGCAGCAGGCGCCCCTTCAGCACCTTCACCTCAAGCAGCATTCCCAGCTTGCGCGACACATGCCAGGTGTCGATAGGCTGCACGATGGGCTGGAACTCTGCGGGGAACTCCTTCAGGTTGATGGCCTGCGTCCGGTTGACCAGCTCCCACCAGTTCAGGTTCTGCCAGTCGTCGGTGGGGAACTCGCCGAACACGGGGTGCTTGCTCTGTATGTAGGCACCTGTGGTATGCGGCGGACGCATCTTGAACCACGACGTGTTCCAAAAGACTGGCAGGAAACTGTGGACGACGTCGTTGCCGTAGCGGATCTTTCCGGCCGCCGTCAGCAGCACGTCCCCGCCCTGCTCCAAGACTTTCAGTGCCTTGGCATCCAGCGTGTCTGTCTCGTAGAAAGACGTCTGAGCGCTGAGGGCAGAGAGCTCGGGCAGGTCATGAGGATATACCCAAAAGTCCCAATGGTTTTTGGCTTTGTCGGAGAGGCTGACCGTCAGCGTCAGTTTGGTAGGCTTTGTGTATTGCGTCAAAGGGAACTCCACGGTGCCCAGCTCGGTATTCTTGCCGACGGGGATGGTCGCAGCGGGCAGCGAGCCGGAGGCCTCAGCGATGTGCCAGACGGCCTTGGCATCTGCGATTGCTCTCTCCGAGGCATTATAGACCTCGATGGGAACGCGCAGCGTCTCATCGTTGGTAAAGACGAAGCGAGGAAACTTAGCTAGAGGGACGATGGGCGAGCAGAACTCCGTCCAGTCCTCCTTGGTGCAGTAGCCCTTCTCGCGCCAATGCACGTTCAGCGGCCCCACGAGCGCCGTACCCTGTCCGCTGTAGTCGTTCAGCCCGAGCAGCTGGAAGCCGCTGTAGTCCTTGGTGCGCAGGTTGCGTTCTATATCGTACTTATAGCAAAGCACCTGCAGGCGTCCGCTGGCCATGAGGAAGCGCTCTGCCTGCTCAGCCATGCCGTTGTCGCGCAGCAGGTCCTGGAAAATCTCGAAGTTGCGTGCCTTATAGACGCCCGTGTACTGCGGTATTTCCTTGAAGTCTGGGAAGACGCACCATTGTCCCACTTCATGAGCCACGACCGGGTCCGTGTTGGGCTCCTCCTTCTTGTAGTTGACGGGATACTGCAACAGCTGATAGTAATCATCGTCGCTGTGCGGCGCTCGCTTATCCCAGTCCAGGCCTCTTGCTCCGGACTTGACATGATAGTCGGACCCCTCTTCCCAAGCCCAGCCACCGCCCACGCAGGCAGCGCAGTAGATGCGGTTGGAGTCGTACTCCCGCATCGTCTTCACCCAGTTCTGGCAGTACGGCATCCAGTCTCCGGCAGGTTCGTTGCCTGCCGCCATCATGCAAAACGACGGATGATGTCCGTAGGCATCGATGATTCTCAGTCCTTCGTCCAGAAGATATTGGTCGATGGGCATCCCTCTGCGCAGCCTCACGCCGTGGTTAGGCCATGAGGGACCTTCGGGCTGCAGGTAGAGACCCAGCCGGTCGGCCACGCAGAAAGCCGCTTCCGGCGGGCAATAGGAATGGAAGCGAATGTGGTTGAGGCCGTACTCCTTGCACTTGCCAAGCACTCTCTCCCACGACGCTTCGTCTGTAGGCGGATAGCCCGTCTCGGGGAACGTGCAGTTGCCCACCGTGCCGCGCAGGAAGAGCGGACGTCCGTTGATGTAGAGTTGCCGTCCCCGGACACGTATCTCACGCAGTCCGAATGTCACGCTGACGGGCACACCCTGATAGGTGACCGTCCGCGTGTAGAGCTGCGGGTGAAACTCATCCCAGCGCAGGGTGTCGTCGCCTAAGGCGAGGCGGTAGGTGGAGTCGTTGATGATGATGTCTATCGTGCCATCCTCAATGTGGGGAAGCACGCGCTTGCGCCAGATGGCCGGCCCCGCCTGCAGCTCTATCCTGCCTACTATGCCGTTCCAGTTGCCCTGCGTCTGGTCCGTCACGGAGTGGGAGTCCTGCCCCACGCTGACATTCTCGATGCCGTTGTACACCTTGATGCTCAGCGTGTTCTGGGCGCCATATTTTATATAAGGTGTGAGGTCGAACTGATGCGGTACGGAGAGCGACATCTGGTGCCCCACCTCGTGTCCGTTGACCGTCACTGTCGTCTCGATATGCGGGCGTTCGAGGTAGAGGGTCACTGGCCGACCGGTCCACGACGCAGGAATGTCCACCGTGCGCTCGTACCAGGCATTGCCCACGTAGTGGCGTTCGGGTGTCAGGAAGAAGGGGTACTTCATCTTCCCCTCCACGCGGTATTTCTCCATGTAGGGATTAAAGAAGAAGCTGGAGTCGTAGAGCGAGCAGGTCCATCGCGTGTTGACGCTCAGGGGGTCGCCCTTGCCGTTGGTCAGCATAGAGCCCGGCAGCGTCACCGTGCCTTGCTCGCGTTCGGAACGGAACTGCCATTTGCCGCTCAGGTCTATTGTCTGGGATGATATCCGCGTGATGCTGACGATTGAAAGCACCCACGTCAGCAGGACGATAAGCTTTGCCTTGTTCTTCATGATTCGGTTTTGGGTTGGTTAGTTTCTTATGTCTCAAGATGTTTTTTGCGGAAGCAGACCACCTCACCCCCTACAGGGGGATTTCAAACGCCGCACGCGGGGATTGCCATCGCCGCACGCGGGGATGACCAACGCCGCACGCGGCGTTTTTTACCCCCCTTATCGCTCCTCGCCGTTTATGCATAGTTTCCTGGTCACGCAGCCTTCTATCATCGTCGGGTCGAACGACTGCTTCTTGTCGCGGACCTGGCAGTTGTCGAAGGTGAAGTTCAGGAGCTTGTATTTGTCTGACGTGCCTACGTCGAAGAAATCCTGTGTGTCCACATCGATGTCCTTGAAGGTGATGTCGTTGCACCTGGAGAGCGGCATGTCCTCGCGGTCGCCGGGCTGGAAGAACTGCGTCCAGGGACGTACTACGAGGAAGGAGGTGCACGAGCCCGAGACGTTCTCTATGCGTATCTTCTCGTAGTGCTGGGGCGTGTCGGGCCTCATCTTCAGCCAAAGCACGCGATTGACGCCGCTGACCTTTATGTCGGAGAGTACGATATTCCAATCGTGTACCGACTCCGAGCCGAGCGTCAGGCATCCGTGCGCCTTGCCATAGCGGCACTGCTTCACCAGCACGTTGTACACCGGCCCGTTGTTGGGGTCTTTGTCAGCCCAAGTGCCCTTGCCGCCCTTTATCACGACGGCATCGTCGTTCACCTGCATGTAGCAGCCGTGCACCAGTACGTCGTGGCACACGTCGAGGTCGATGGCATCGCTCGACGGAGCGCCGTGCTGCTTGGTGTCGCCAGGCGGAATGACGCCCTTCGTCGGTGCGTAGATGAAGTTGTCGAGGTAGCGGACCCGCTCGCAACGGTACAGGTGGTTGGTCCAAAACGGCGAGTTGATGAGGTTGACGTCCTGAACCGTCACGTTCCTGCAGTTCGAGAGATAGACGAGCCTGGGGCGCATGGCCTCGAGGTTGGTGCAGGCCTTGTTGTACATTCGCCTCAGCCAGAACTCCTCCCAATAATTGAAGCCGTTGCCGTCGATGCAGCTCTGCTGCGAGGTGAAGCCCAGCTCGTTCGGCGTCTCCGCCCAATCCAACTTCGCCCCATCGCCTGTGATGCAGAAGCCGTCCAGTCCGTCGGCATTGATGAGGGCAGCGAAGTACTGCAACGTCTGCCCTTCCATGCGCGTCTCTAAGAGTCGGAAATCACGTATGCGGTCCGAACCTTTCAGCCGTCCCTTGACGTAAAGATGAGTGCCTTGCTTGAAGAAGAGCGACCCGGAAAGAAACGTTCCCTCGGGAATCACGATGACGCCGCCGCCCTCGCTGGCGCAGAGGTCTATCACGGCCTGTATGGCCTCCGTCTGCACGAGCGTCGAGTCCTTCTTCACGCCGTGGTTCGTTATCACGTATTGCTTGCCCAGTGTCCCGACGTCCACTTTCTTTGTGTCCTGGAAGAAAGCGTCCATCTGGCTGCCGTCGGGCCACAATGTCTGCTGTCCTTTGGGCTTCGCGGTATTGGCCAAGGCAAATGTCAATATGAGCAACAGAAGAAATATCCTTTTCATGGTTTCAATGTGTATATTCTCACGTACGAGTTCAGGCCCGATGGCATGGGCGTCCAGCCTGCGTAGGTGGTGTGTTTGTAGTTGATGTCCACCACATTTATCTCGTTGAACTTGCGCCACTTGATGCCCTGCCGGTCGTACTCCGCAATGCGGTTGGCGGGAAGGTTCGTCACCTCGATGCGGATGGTGTTCTCGCCCTCGCGGAGCAAGCCGTCGAAGTCCAGCGTGAAAGGCACGCACCAGGCACAGCCAATGTATGTGCCGTTGATAACGACACGTGCCGACTCCCTGACATCGCCCAGGTCGAGCTGGTAGCTCCCCTTCGCGGCATCAGCGGCAGAGAGGCTGAACGTTGTCTCGTAAACGCCGGTGCCCATGAGCGTGCTTAGGCTGTCGTATGGCAAAGCCTCCCACGTCTTGAGTCCGTCGAGGGTTATCTCTTCATCAAAAGCAGGCTGCGACTCAATGAAACGAAGCGTCCACTTGTTGCCCGTCAGGTCGGCAAGCAACGCCGTCCCTCCCCTCTCCGTTCGCCCACGACCAGGCTGC